>Ga0210057_1001608_pt1 | contig 33917 bp, 39 predicted proteins | sample CryGeyCG2114_010_2_FD_183968 | JGI IMG/M metagenome (GOLD analysis project Ga0210057, IMG submission 183968) | Groundwater microbial communities from aquifer - Crystal Geyser CG10_big_fil_rev_8/21/14_0.10 (SPAdes) (version 2) | ecosystem: Environmental > Aquatic > Deep subsurface > Groundwater ... | reverse complement strand
CGAAGGCTTTATTTTTAGACGAAATACATCGCTTTAACAAGTCCCAGCAGGACTTTCTACTTCCTTATGTTGAAAAAGGGGAGCTCACTTTGATTGGAGCCACTACCGAGAATCCGAGTTTTGAAGTAATACCGCCACTGCTTTCCCGATGCAGGGTTTTTGTTCTAAACGAACTTTCGGAAAACAATATGAAAGCCATCATTAAAAGAACGGGTTTTAAAATGGACAAAAAAGCCGAGGATTGGCTGATTAATATGGCCAACGGCGATGCAAGACAGGCGATAACTATGCTGGAGAATACGAACGAACTTTACAAAAAAATCACGGTGGAAAATTTAAAAAACGCTCTCCAGTCAAAGTTTTTAAGATATGACAAAAAAGGGGAAGAACATTACAATACTATTTCAGCTTTTATCAAAAGCATGAGAGCCAGCCAGCCGGACGCGGCTCTATATTATTTAGCGCGGATGATTGATTCTGGCGAGGATCCCAAATTCATAGCAAGGAGGATGGTTATTTTCGCGTCGGAAGACATTGGTTTGGCCCAGCCCACAGCTTTAGTGGTAGCTAATGATGTTTTTAGGGCCGTGGAAATAATCGGGTTGCCCGAATGCGGCATTAACTTGGCGCACGGCGTAGTTTATCTGTGCCAATGCAAAAAAGACAGAAGCGCCTACGCGGCCTATATGAAGGCCATGGAAGATGTTAAAAAATACGGAAACTTATCGATTCCTTTGCATTTACGGAATCCAGAGACAAAGCTGATGGAAGAATTGGATTACGGCAAAGGATATGAAAAATATTCCAAAGAATCTTTTCTGCCCGCTCAGTTGAAAGGAAAAAAATATTTGATACGATAGTAGAGGTTTACCCTGAGTTTAGTCGAAGGGTTTCTCAATTAAATTTTCAACTTAATTTTTTATATTCCTTGATATATATTTTTAAACTCAATTTCAAGCGATATTGTTGAAGCATTTGATTTCATTTTGAAAACAATTGTATTTTCATATTCTTAGAAAGGAAACGGAGATAATAGGTAAAAATTTGACTTAATGGAAAAAGTAACAGAAAAGTAGTATAATTGTATAACAGGAGAAAAAAATGTGTTTTAAAAACCTTGAGAAAAAATCTTACACTGGGGTGGCTCTGGCTATTATTATCGTTGGAGTGGCCATTGCCGTCTATGGCTTGGTAGCTTGGCTCTATAACAGTTCAACTCAATGTGCTTGCTTTTATTTTCCGGCTTCTAAAGTAATGGGTGGAATCACAATTTTAGCTTTGGGCTATATTCTGTTAGAGCTGGAACTTTTGAGAAAAAAGTAATTAAATAGAAAGAAAATATTCGGTGAATGCAAACTTAGGGAGAAAAATGCTAAGTAGACCAAGATTATTAATAACATTATTTCTAGTTTTTGTACTCTTAAATTTCGTCGGGATTTGGATATACAAAAAACAAAAGTTGACAGCATCAACTACTGGGACCAAGTATTGTAATTATTGTCTTAGAATAGGATTACCCGAAGGCGTGACAAAAGATCAAGTTGTATCTTTAACACAACCCTCAAGAAATACAAAAGAAGAAAAATCTAAAGAAGATACGCGAAAGAAAATTGATCAAAAAGTCAATCAGGAAGTAGAAAAAATCTCAAAAGCTAAAACCAAAACTCCCACTTTAGAAGAAGCTGAAGAGCAAAAATTTCAGGATTACATTGTCATTTTAGTGGATAAAAAAGGCAATGATATTTTGCCTGATGCGGAAAAATTAAAAACAAAAGCTTCCTTTTTAGAGAAAGTATTTGCAGCTACAAACGAACTTACTTTTGGTTTTGGGACATCAGTTCCAAATGACCAGGCACGGCAGTTGCAGGAGGTTATCAATAAAGCCTATCCAATTGCAAAAGAAATATATGGACAACCATTCTTTAATATCAATGTTCGTGTAGAGTACCAGCCAGATTTAATAGTGGGTGGTACTTATAATCAAAGTCTAAACGTAATTACTTTGCGTTCTTCATCAGAATTTTTTAATGTGAGAGAAACATTTATTCACGAATTTCTTCATGCTTTTCATGATGATTACATGATACCTCTTATGCATTGGGAAGAGGGTATGGTAACCCAAGTTGGCAATGAAATAAGCGACAGGATGGACAATAGATTAGGAGATCACCCTCCATACAGCGGATATAATATGGACAGCAGATGCACTTTTTCTAATGTACAGCCAAAAATTCCAGGTCTTAGACCAGGTAATTATTTAGTTTGGGCTTGCGTCTGGGACAAATTGTATGCTGAAGGTCAAAATTTTTTTAAAAGATTTAATGCAAATTATTATTCCTTCTTTAAAAACTCGACTACACCACTTTATAGTTTCTCGAGTTCACAAATTGAAAATGAATTAAAGAAAATAGTCTATAATATTAGTCCAAAGCCTGAAGGCCAAGATTTTTATGCTTGGTATAAATATCAATATGCATTTTGGTCACCAACTACCTATGCGGGTAAATATGTCATAAAACCATTTCCAGGTTTAGTATCACCGTCTAGTAATAATATACTTCATTATTACTATGTAGATATCCAAGGAACATTTATTGCACGAAATGATTCAGCCGAAATTAGCGGCATTAATTCTAATGGAAATATAGTGTATAAAGCTACTCATATGTTTCGCGATGGAGTTTTAGAGTGGCAGCGTTTAGCTCTTTCTGGTTTTGAAAAAGTCAAATATACCATAAAAACTCCTAATGCGCAACAGGTATTATATAATATTTATGGGGTCAATCTTGCTACGAACGAGGCGACGAATGGTTTCTTTGGAGTTGTTAACCAAGTGCAAAATGGAAATGTTGCAGTATTTCTTGCGCCTTATCCTACACCGGTTGCTAGAGGCAAAATTGTAAACGGCACATTTACCATTCCTACTACAGGAAACTTAAGGGGCAGATTTAGAATTGTGGTTTTGAACAGTAATAATAAATATGTGACAGAGAAGACGGTTACAAAAAACTATGGGGATTACGCTGTTTTATTTGAATAAATTTCAACAAGGAGGAAAATGCGAATTTTGAAAATTTTATTGGTAATTTTGCTTGTTTTAGCCGCCGGTTATGGAGGATATTACTATATGACAAAAAAGGCGACCAAAGATAAGGAAGCAGCGGTCAAACAAACCAAAGATGAACTACAAAAAGAAATTGATGATTTAAAAAAGCAGTTAGAGGAACAAAAGCAAACTGAAGAAACTCAAACAGCTGTAGATGAATATGCTGGTTGGAAAACTTACACTAATAAAACAATTGGCTATAGTTTAAAATATCCATCTGATTGGACTGCTAAAGAAGTGGAAACGTATAGTGAAACAATCGACAAAAATGTTAAATATATTACTATCACAACGCCTAATGGAAAATATTTTTTGCACTTTGGTCTTAAAAAACCAACTAATGATTTTGAAATAAGTGACAGAACTGGAATTGGTGCAGGAGATATGAAGCAAAAAACAGAATGGACAATAAAGATTTTAAATGTTTCTGTTACTCCAGAAGTTTTAGTTTTACAAAATAAAGTTAAAGAAATTTTTTACAATCAACCCTCTGGAACAACCCCGACTTGTAATTGCCAATTTACTGCCACTTTCAGTTATACCGAAAAAGCAGACTATAACACCTATGACATGGCCAGTTTAACAGATGAACGAAGTAAAGTTGAAAAAATTCTCAAATCTGTCAAATGGCTTTAAAAAAATCGTAATTTAATCACTGTGTGTATCATAAAAAGGAGGGAAAATGGATACAAAAGTAAAGAAGCTAAGAAAAATCGTAATTATCGCTGCGGTTTTAGTTTTAATTGCACAATTTTATTTTGCGATTATTCCTCAAAAAGCTAAGGCTTTGAGCTGGGAAAAGGTCTTGGATATGAATACACTCGGCTTAACAGATAATGATGGCCTTTTTCGCTTTCAAGAGTTCAAAGGTAAATTATATGCGGGTACGTATACTAATAATGAATCGGCTCAAGCCCAACTCTGGGTAACTTCCGATGGCCAAAATTGGGCTCAAGTGACTGGTTATTCATCAGTATACCAAGGCATCACCGCTATTGAAGTCTTTGGAGATTATCTTTATGTCTCTGCAATACCAAGTAGCATTGCGGTTGAGGGATTGATATTGCTCAAACGATAGAAATAAAGCGTTCTATAGATGGCGTCAGTTGGCAAACAGTTGTTGATAATAGTACTTTTGGCGATGAAGATTTGAAAGTTCTGTGGTCTTTAAAATCTTTTAAAAATCGTCTTTATACGGCGCTTTTAAGTTATGATAATGATACAAACACTTCTAAGGGTCTGGAAGTGTGGCGAACAGCAAATGGAACCAGTTGGGAAAAAGTAGCCAGTGGAGGTTTCGGTGACATTAACAATCTGTGGGCCATTACTATTGAAGAATTTAATGACTTTCTCTATATTGGCACTTTTAACTTCAATCTTGATATTGAAGTAGGCACCGGTGCAGAAGTCTGGCGCTCTCTAACTGGAGATAGCGGAACGTGGACCCAAACAAATGCTGATGGGTTCGGAGATACCAACAATTTTGTAATTTATATGATGGCTGCTTATAAAGGTTATTTGTATGTCGGTGTTTGGTATTATAATGAATCATCCGAAGACTGGATAAGGTTTTATAGAACTTCCGATGGTCAAAATTGGTCTCAAGTTGACCTTTCTGGTTTAAGCAGCGGTAGTGGTGGGGGTAGTTCTCTTTTAATGCCTTTGGTAGTTAATGATACCTTTTGGATGGGTAATAGTTTTGATACAGGAGGAGCTGGTCTCTACTACTCGTCTAATGTAGCTAACTGGCAGCAAGAGGGCGAAAGGGGATTTGGTGATGCAAATAACATTGATCTTTTCGCTATGACACTATTTAAGAATTATTTATATGTTAGTTTTGGTAATAATAATGGTGCGCAAATTTGGCGTTCCGGACCAATCAACCCTCTTTCGATATTAACTACCTCACTACTTGCTGCGAAATTAGGTTCCTCTTATAGTGCGAATATAGATATTTCCTCTGGTACTTCTCCTTATATTTGTTCTTATACAGGTGATTTACCCCAAGGACTTTCTCTTTCGTCATCTTGCGTTATTTCTGGAATACCAACTCAGGCAAGTGACCATACTTTTACTGTTTATGTCCGTGATTCGGGAATCCCAGCCCAAACTACATCTAAAACCTTTAATTTAACTGTCATACCTGTGACTTTGCCAGAAACTGGTTCTAATAACCAAAACAATAGCTGGATTTTGCTGGGAGGATTAATTTGTCTTGGTTTCATTTATTCTTTCTCACTAACAAAACTAAAAAAATTAGATTAAAAATGAAGCTCCCCACCAGAGGCGGGGTATCTTCTCCTCCTTCGATGGAGCGAAATCCGCCGAAGTCCCGCGAAGCGGGACGAAGGAGGATAATTCTTTGGGCTTTTTTGTTTGTTTTAGTTGGCGCGGCAATCAATATTTTGATTTTACATTTGTATTCTTACCCGCCCATTCAGACTTATTTAGCTGTCCCCATTCGAAAAACAGAAATCAAAAAAGTAGAAATTTCTCCTGAAATAAAGCAATTTGGGATAAAAATTGATAAAATTGATGTTTTGGCTCCGATTTTAGAAAATGTCGATGGAACTGAGAAAGCTATTTATAATAAAGCATTACAGAGTGGTGTAGCTCATTACAAAGGAACGGCCTTACCAGAACAAAATAGTAATATCTTTATCTTTGGTCACTCAAGTTCTGTTTTAGGCATTGGCCCATATGCCAATATTTTCGCTAATCTTAACGAATTGGACAAAGGAGATACGATTGTTATCTACTATAAAGAGCAAGAATTTCACTACATTGTATTTGAGAAAAAAATTATAGGAAATGATGATCTGTCAGTTCTTGAACCGACTAAAAAAGAACAATTGACATTGATGACCTGTTGGCCAATAGGTAGTAAGGCTAAGCGCTTAATCATTAAATCTTATTTAGAAAAACAATAATGAAAATTGTAACTAAAATAAAAATCGTCGAGAAGTCGGGGAAATGAAAAAAATGTTAATCATTATTGCTATTGTCCTCATCGCCATAGCGGCAATCATCGCGGTTTTTCTTGTAATTAAAAGATCCCCCGCAAGTATTGCTGATAATGAATTATGCAGTCAAATCGTAGGGTCGGACAAATACTATTGTCATGCAAGAGTCGAAAAAAAACCCAGACCTCTGCAAAAAAATGGACGGACCAGACAGTCAAGTATGCTCGGCAATATTGCTTGAGGACTCGAGCTACTGCCAAAAAATTAGCCTACCTCAAGCGAAAAAAATGTGCTATAACGAACTGGCAAGGGCAAGTGGCAATATTAATTATTGTGATGAGGCTGACCGACAAAGAGAGTTGTTATTTTAGTTTTATTTCCGGTAAATACTGGGACGGGAAATCTTCCCAAATTGATAAGACGGTTTGCCCGGAAAAATTTTCTCCACAATCTCCTGAAGTTAAGACCTGCCTCGCGTTAACTTCCGGGGACGCGACGCTTTGTGGGGATAATCCAGCGTGTAAAATCTTTTTTAATACCGATTTGAATTTCTGCCAAGACATTTCTGAAAAAAAGATGTTGACATAAAGCAGACAGAGTGCATAAGAAATGTTGCATTATTAAAAAAAGATGTTAGTATTTGCGAAAAAATTCCTGCTGGTAATCTGCCTGAAATAAACGACTGTATTCTTGATTTTGTCGGCCATATTTTGCCTGATGCTTCATTTTGTGAAAAAATTACTGACAAACAAATGAAAACCGGTTGTTTAATTGAAGCCGCGGTTGGGCAGCTTTCAAGTAAATAAAGTAAGATTTATTAAAGAAAAGAGGGACATAGAAATCGGGGACGGTTCTCATTAAATTAGCGTCCTATACATAAACCTTCTTTTCTGTTATCATATTTAAAGAAAAGGACTAATTTGATTAAAATCAAAACCGTTTCTGAAATTGAAATTATGCGCCAAGGCGGACAAATTTTGGCGCAAGTACTCGAGCATTTAATTTCTATCAGTGTTGTAGGTACGTCAGCCGATTTACTAAATGATTTAGCCGAGAAAATAATTTTACAATTCGGCGGACAGCCGTCTTTCAAAGGTTTTAATGGTTATCCTTATTCTATCTGCGTTTCAACCAACCGTGAAATAGTTCACGGTTTACCTTTGACCAATAAAATCTTTAAAGCAGGTGATTTGGTTTCCATTGATGTCGGCCTCCTTTACAAAGGTTTCCATACAGATGCGGCTAAAAGTTTCATTATAGGCCAACCACAATCTAAGAATGATGTAAAATTAATTAAGATAACTGAATCTTCTCTTATGAAAGCTGTTGAGGCAATTAGGGACGGTGTGCTACTTGGCGAAATTTCCCATCTGGTTGAAAATTATGTCACAAAAAATGGTTTTAAAATTGTAAAAAATCTTTCCGGTCATGGAATAGGTGAAGATTTGCAGGAAGACCCACCAGTTTTTAACTTCGGACGCAAAAATCAAGGTCCGCGATTGAAAAAAGGCATGGTTTTGGCTATTGAACCAATGGTTGTTGCCGGCTCGCCGATAAATTTTACACTGGCTGATGGTTGGACCGTGGCGACGCGCGACGGAAAGAAAGCTGCCCATTTTGAACACACCGTCGCAGTGTTGGAAAAGGGCAGGCAAATATTGACAAGATAGCCAAAGTTTGTTAAGATATATTTAGCTAAGATTAATGACTGAAAAAGATAGTGTAATTAAAGTTGAGGGTGAAGTCGTTGAGGCATTACCCAATGCTACTTTTAAAGTGGTTTTAGATAATGGTCATGAAATTTTAGCTCATCTATCTGGAAAAATGCGACTTCATTTCATTAAAATCTTAACTGGAGATAAAGTTTCTGTCGAAATGTCACCATATGATTTGACCAAAGGCAGAATTGTTAGACGTTTATGAAAGTTCAACCATCAGTTAAAAAAATCTGTGACAAATGCAAAATTATTAGGAGAAGGGGCAAAACAAGTGGTATTAAAATCCGAGTAATTTGCTCCAAACCCAAACATAAACAAAGACAGGGTTAATTTTATATTTAAAGTAAATTTATGGCCAGAATTACCGGTGTAAATATTCCAGACAACAAAAATGCAGTTATTTCTCTCTCTTATATTTATGGGATTGGTCCTAAAAATTCATTAAAAATTTTAAAACAAGCTAATATTTCACCGAATGAAAAGATTAAAAATTTATCCGAAGAGCAAATTGAAAAGATTAGACAAATAATTGCTAAAAATTATAAAGTTGAAGGTGATTTAAGGTTGGAAGTTTCACAAAATATTAAACGGTTAAAAGAAATTGGCAGCTACAGGGGAACGCGTCATGCCAAAAATCTGCCTGTCCGCGGCCAGCGTACCCGTACCAATGCCCGAACCAAAAGGGGTAAAAGAGTAACTGTCGGTTCAGGCCGAAAAAAAACGGCTGAAAAAACATAAAAAAGGTAAATATTTATGGTTTTTAATAAATCGTCAAAAAAGAGAAAAATTACCAAAATCGTGCCAGAAGGAAAAATTTATATTTATTCCTCTTTTAATAATACGATTGTCACGATAACAGATTTAGAGGGAAATGTCTTATCTTGGGCCTCAGCGGGCTCACTTGGCTTTAAGGGTGCCCAAAAATCTACGCCTTTTGCCTCCCAGCAAGCTGCTTCATCTGCCTTGGAAAAGGCAAAAGTTTATGGATTGCAAAAAGCCGCTGTGTTTATTTCCGGCGTTGGCTCAGGACGCGAATCGGCGGTACGTGTTTTACCAGCTTCTGGTATTAAAATTACCAAGATTCGCGATGTCACACCGATTCCTCACAATGGGCCGCGCGCCAAAAAACCAAGGAGAGTTTAATGGAACTTAATGCGTGTAAAAGATGCCGACGAGCCAGAGTTAAACTTTTTTTGAAAGGGGAAAGATGCCTTTCGCCTAAATGCTCAGTAACTTTAAGAAATTACCCGCCTGGCCAAAAAGCATCGCGACCCAAAAAAATATCTGAATATGGTCTTCAACTTTTAGAAAAACAGAAAATTAAAGCTACCTATGGCATACGTGAAAGGCAATTAAGTTTTTATTATAAAAAAGCCTCAAAATTTAAACAGCTCAAAGGTGAAAAATTGCTGCAAATACTAGAAATGCGCTTAGACAACGTGATTTACCGCTGCGGTTTCACCAGCTCCAGAGCATCAGCTAGACAATTAATTTTACATGGTCATGTTAAAATTAATAACAAAAAGGTTGATCTACCATCATATCAGGCTAAGCCTAAAGATAAAATTGAAATTTCATTAAAAATACAACCGCTAAAAATAGAATTGCCGTCGTGGCTGAAAAGAAATGTTAAAGCTTTAACTGCTAATGTTATTAACGTTCCCGAACGCAAAGAAATTGCCACTGATGTTGATGAATTAAAAATATTAGAATTCTACGCAAGATAAAATTATGAAGGAGTCAAATGAGTTATACACTGCCAGAGACAGAACTGTTAAAATTTCAGACGCTTGAGGAATCAAAAGATTTTGGTATTTTCGTCTTGGAACCGTTATTCCCAGGCTACGGAATCACCATTGGCACCGCCATAAGAAGAATTCTTCTTTCTTCACTTGAGGGAGCCGCAATTTCATCGGTAAAATTCGACAATGCTTCACACGAATTTTCTACTCTAAAGGGCGTTAAAGAAGATATGGTGGAAATAATTTTGAATTTAAAGTCATTACGTTTGACGCTCAATGGTACCCAACCAACTGTAATAAAATTGGCTAAAAAAGGTGTTGGCGAAGTTACGGCCGAGGATATTGTTAAAAATGCGCAAGTTGAGTTAATTGACCCAACTTTCCACATCGCCACCTTGGATAAAGATGGAAAATTATCATTTGAAGCCACAGTTGAAAAAGGACGAGGATATGTACCGGCAGAAATAAGAAAGGAAGAAAAACTTCCATTGGGTACAATCGCTATTGACTGCGTATTTAGTCCTATCAGAAAAGTCCATTTTGAAATTGATAATACGCGCGTTGCTGAAGCTACCAATTTTGATAAATTGACAATGGAAATTACAACTGACGGGACAATAAAACCATCTGACGCCTTGAAGATAGCTTGTCAAATCTTGCTTGAACATTTTAATTTCCTAACTTCAGAAATTAAACCGGTACCTGTCAAAGCCGTAAAAGAAACCAAAGCTAAAAATAAAAAAGTTCGTAAACCGAAAAAAATGAAGCTCCACCGACAGGAGTCGACGGTATCTTCTCCTCTTTCGGCGGAGCAAAATCCGCCGAAGCAGAAGACAAGTATTCCCCTGTCAGGAAACAGAGGTCTTCTGCGAAGGAGGCTAAAAAAAACTACAAAAGTCGTCAAAAATCTAAAAAAATAATCTTTTATATCTTAAATAATGAAAAAAGTAAAACTTTCAGCAAAAATTGATCATCGCAAAAGCTTAATTAAAAATCTTGTCACTTCTTTAATTTTATATGAAAAGATAACAACTTCGCTGGCAAAAGCCAAAGCGATTAAACCTATTGTTGAAAAATTAGTTAATTCAGCCAAAAAAGGCGATTTAAATTCTAAAAGACAGCTTTTTTCATTTCTTCCCGATAAAAACGCTGCCTTAAAAATATTAGAGGAAATATCAAAACGCTACCAGGACCGTTCTGGAGGATATGTACAAATTTTCAGGTTAAAGCCCAGAATGGGAGATTCATCGCAACAAGCCCTTATCAGATTTATTCCGACTAAAATGACCAACCAAGAAGCAAAAGAAGATAAAAATGACCAAGCAAAAGCAAAAGCCAAGACAAACGTTTAAAATCGATGCTAAAGGCAGAATTTTAGGCAGATTAGCAGTAGAAATTGCTAATATTCTTCGCGGTAAGAATAAAGTTGAATACGTTCCAAATTTAGATGTCGGCGATAGTGTACTTATATACAATGTCAAGGATATTGTTTTTACTGGGCGAAAACTACTGCAAAAAAAATATTACCGTCATTCCACTTACCCCGGCGGTTTGAAAATTGAAACATTGAAAGATGTATTTTTCAAAAATCCAGGAAAAGTATTATTTAAGGCAGTTTCTGGTATGATACCTGACAATAAACTCAAAAATCACATGCTTAAACGACTCATAATTTTCCCAGGAGAATATGATGGTCAATAAATCTGTCAAGCAAAAATATTATTATGCACTAGGTCGACGCAAGACAGCCACGGCCAAGGTTTATTTAAAACCTGGCACGGGCTTAGTCAAAATAAATAATAAAGATTTTGAAGTAACACCTGAAATAACCCAAATCTATAACGGTCCACTGGATATCACCGGCAATTTAGGTAAATTTGATATTACTGCCAAAGTAAGCGGTGGTGGCTTTTCCTCGCAAAAGGAAGCAATACGCTTAGGTGTTGCTCGAGCTTTATTGAAATATGATGATAAACTTAAACAAGTTTTGCGAAAAAATGGTTTCCTTACCCGCGATCCTCGTGAAAAAGAACGTAAAAAACCAGGCCTCAAAGGTGCTCGCAAAGCGCCGCAATGGCAAAAACGTTAATTTATCAGCGAATGATATGAGCGACAAGGTTCTTGAGCGTAGCGAAAGGTTCTTATCAGCGAATGATATGAGCGACAAGGTTCTTGAGCGTAGCGAAAGGTTCTTATCAGCGAATGATATGAGCGACAAGGTTCTTGAGCGTAGCGAAAGGTTCTTATCAGCGAATGATATGAGCGACAAGGTTCTTGAGCGTAGCGAAAGGTTCTTATCAGCGAATGATATGAGCGACAAGGTTCTTGAGCGTAGCGAAAGGTTCTTATATCATAACTTAATCTTTAAAATTTTAAGGAGGTATGTTATGGTCATCGAGATCGATAAAGATTTATGTATTGGATGTGGAACTTGCGTCTCTTTATGTCCAAAAGTATTTCAAATGGGTAAAGACAATAAAGCAGCAGCTATTAATCAATCAGCTCAAAATTGCAATCTTGATGAAGTGGTTGAATCTTGTCCAGTAGGTGCCATTAAAGTCACCAAATAAAATGAGCTATAGAATATTGCAAGTCAATCAAATTTTAAAAAAAGAGATCTCATTAGTTCTACAATCCATTTTGCCTGAAGATTTTGGGCTGGTTACTGTTGTTGATGTGCAGGCAACAACTGATTTAAAAGATGCCAAAGTTTGGATAAGCATTTTAGATGCTTCAAAAGAAAAGCCCTTAATCTCCTTTCTGAAGAAAAATGCTTTTAACATTAAAAAGGCAATTTCTCCAAGAATTAAATTCAAATTTAATCCCAATCTTTCATTTAAAATTGATGAATCTGCGGAATCAATAATTAAAATTGATAAAATCATAAAAGAAATTAATCAAAAGAAATGACGTTACGGCATTATTTATTTTTGCTTTTTTCATCTACATTAGTGTCTGCTGGTATTTGGTTAGTTATTTTCTTTAATATTGACCCTACCAGTGCAGATATAATGTCAATTAGCGCCTTTTTTGCTTCTCTTTTCTGGTTTCTTGCCGGTTTTTTAACATTTATTGGATTTTATCTTAGAAATTGGTTTGGCAATCGTGAAATTATTTATGCTAACCTGTCGCCATCATTGCGGCAAGCCATTCTTATTTCAATTGCAGCCACGGGACTATTAGTTTTTAGCTATTTAAAGGTTTTAAGCTTGTGGACAGCAATCCCTTTCGTTATTATTTGCTTATTAATTGAGCTTTATTTTCAATCGAGGTAAATGTGCCAAATTTCTTGCCTAAGGGTCGTCTGCACCCAATCAATATTTTTTTGAGAAAATCCATTATTTTTTTTCAGAAATATGGTTTTGAAATCGTTGAAGGCCCAGAAATTGATACAGAATACTATAATTTTGATGCTTTAAATATTCCTCGTTACCATCCGGCAAGAGATATGCAGGATACTTTTTGGCTCAAAGACGGACGCTTGTTAAGAACTCATACTTCAACAATGCAGGTAAGATCAATGCAAAATAGGAAGCCGCCAGTCCGTATTATTGTACCTGGCAAATGTTTTAGACATGAAGCAACAGATGCTTCGCATGAAACTAACTTTTATCAGCTGGAAGGTTTCGCGATTGATTCAAATCTGAAAATATCGCATTTGACTTCTATTCTTAATAAATTCATGAAAGAACTATTCGGTCCGGAAGTTAGTACAAGATTTAGGCCTGGTTATTTTGCTTTTGTGGAACCTGGTATTGAGATGGATATCAAACTTGAAAATGAATGGCAGGAGATTTTAGGCGCCGGAATGATTCACCCAAATGTTTTAAAAAATATGAAAATATCTCCCAAAAAATACACCGGATTTGCTTTTGGGATGGGCATGGACCGTTTAATGATGCTTTATTACGGCATTAATGATATAAGATTATCCTACAGCGGCGATTTACGTTTTTTAAAACAATTTTAAGGATATTATGAAAGTTCCAATCGAATGGTTGAAAGATTTTATTGAAATCAATCAATCTCCTCAAGAATTAGCAGATGGAATTAGCTTACATTCTCTTCAGGTTGAAAAAATTAATGACGGCATTTTAGAGATTGAAATTACCCCAAATAGAGCTGATTGTCTATCTATTTTAGGAATTGCTCGCGAAATAGCGGCGTTTACAAACTCAAAACTGAAAACGCAAAAGTTAAAACTACAACTTAAAACTCAAAGGATAAATAAACCAATAGAGGTCAAGATTGAAGAGCCGAAAATTTGTCCTCGATACTCCTACCGGATTATTGATGGGATTAAGATAAAACCTTCTCCGAGATGGATGCAAGAAAGGTTAATTGCTTATGGATTTCGCCCAATAAATAACGTAGTTGACACAACCAATTATATTATGATTGAGTTTGGTCAGCCCTTGCACGCCTTTGATTATGATAAAATTTCTGGCGCTAAAATGACTATTCGAAGGGCAAGAACAAATGAGAAGTTAGAAACTTTGGACGGGATAATAAGGGTATTAAATAGTCAAGCAATTATTATTCAAGACAAAGATAAATTGATTGATTTAGCCGGTATTATGGGCGGTCAAAATTCACAAGTAACGGAAAACACATCAACGATAATTTTACAGGCCGCCGTTTTTGACCCAATTTTAATTCGCAAAACTTGCAAAAAACTTAGTCTGCAAACCGACGCCTCATACAGATATGAGCGCAATATTGATTTTAACGGCACAATTGACTGTCTAAACGCCACTGCTGACTTAATTTTGGAAACTTCTGCTGGACAGACAGGTAAGATTTTTGACCTACAAAATATAAAATGGCGACCTGTTAGAATAATTTGGCAACCAGAAAATGATGTTAAAAGAATTTTAGGCATCAAAATTAGCCATGAAAAGATTTTAAATTTTCTAAAAAAGTTAGAAATAAAATGCATTTCATGCAGCGTAGATAAAAAAACTTGTCTGATGGAGATTCCTAGTTTTCGCCATGATTTAAAAATTCGTGAGGATTTAGTTGAAGAAATCGCCCGAATGCACAATTATAATAATTTTCCTATCTCTTTGCTTTCCCAGGAAACACCCCCAATCAATTTTTCATGGGATAATTTGGAATTTCTTATGGATTTATTGGTTAATTATGGCTTTATGCAAGTTATCAACTACCCATATTTGTCAAAAAATGATTTGTTGAATGCCAATATCAACCCCACAAAATGTTTAGAAATTGCCAACCCAATTTCATCTGAAACGCGTTATCTTCGTCCTAACTTGCAAGTCAGTATCCTGAAAAATATTGCGAAAAATCCATTTTCGTCTGAAATAAACATCTTTGAAAGCGGCTCAATTTTTCCTGCTGGCAAAGAGGTAACAAGCTTAATTTTGGCCACTACTCAAAAGGAGGAAATTTTTAAACAGATAATAGAAAAGTTACAACAAATTTTTAAAGTCAATATTGATGTCAAAATTGAAAAAATTAACAATCAATTATTAAATAATTTCAAAATAAGGAAGCGCAATGTTTACACAATAATGATTGAGGATATTGATAGGAGGTTATCTAATGTAAAAAATATTTCTCAATATAAATTAAATTTTTCACCAACGAAATATATTCCAATTTCAAAATTCCCACCCGCTGTTTTTGATCTTGCCTTTATTACTGACAAAAACCAAAATTCAATGGAGATTGAAGACGAAATTAAAAAATATGACTCAAATATTTTCATCGTCGAACTTTTCGATGAATATTATTTTGTCAAAAAGAATACAAAAAATATTGCCTTTCATATTTGGATACAAAAAGCAGACAATTCATTTAATGAGAAAGAAATTACGCAAATAAAAGATAAAATAATTAGAAATATTATCTCTAAATTTAAAGCAAAACTTAGAAACTATTAACTATACCTGTTGTATGTTATATTCGTATTAAAGGAGTCAGATGAAAATACCTAACACTGAGTGCGTAAAGAAAATTGGTGAGGAAGTTTTACTGGCTGGTTGGGTTCATATTCGCCGTGATCATGGTAAAATAATATTTATTGATTTGAGAGACCGTTCTGGACTTATACAGCTTGTTTTTAATCCACAAAATAGCCCCAATGGAAAAAATGATTATTATAAGCTGGCAGATACACTTAGAGCAGAATATGTGATTGAAGTGTCAGGAACTGTTAAAAAAAGACCTGCCGGTATGGAAAATCCGAAAATAGAGACCGGTGAGATAGAGATAGAGATAGAGAAATTAGAACTTTTAGCCAAAGCAAAAACGCCACCTTTTGATTTAACTAAAGACACAAAAGATGTTGATGAAGAACTTCGGATGAAATATCGCTATTTAGATTTACGCACAAGTCGAGTTTCAAAAATCATAGAGATGCGCCACAATGTAGTTAAATTTATTCGAGACTATCTTTCAAACCTCGATTTTTGGGAAATTGAAACACCAATCCTTAGTAAGTCTACACCAGAAGGAGCACGCGATTTTATTGTTCCATCAAGACAACAACCAGGTAAGTTTTATGCTCTTCCTCAAAGCCCTCAGCAGTATAAACAAATGTTAATGTTGGCAGGAATTGAAAAATATTTTCAAATTGCTCATTGCCTACGTGATGAAGACCCCCGTGGCGATCGTCAAGCGGAACACACACAACTTGATATTGAAATGAGTTTTATTACACAAGAAGATATTCTAAAATTAATCGAAGATCTCTACTCTAATTTAATTAAAAAATTGTTTCCAGAGAAAAAAATTACCACATATCCATTTCCCAGAATGACGTACCAACAAACATTGGAGAAATATAAATCCGACAAGCCGGATTTAAGAAAAAATAAAAATGATTCCAACGAACTTGCATTTGCTTTTATAGTAGATTTTCCAATGTTTGAATGGCTCAAGGGTGACAAAAAATGGGGCGCGATGCATCATCCCTTTACAAAACCACAATCTGAAAGCATTGAGGAAATGAAAAACCACCCGGAAAAAATTAAAGCTTTTCAATACGATTTTGTTTTAAACGGCTTTGAAATTGGCGGAGGCAGTATTCGAACAACTAACTTGAAAATTTTAGAAGCGGTTTTTGAGGTTTTAGGGCATAGTAGCGATGAAATTAAAAAGCAATTTGGACATTATTTTGAAGCATTTAGTTATGGCGTTCCTCCGCATGGGGGAATTGCTCCTGGCATTGATAGATTAATAATGTTGCTGGCTAACGAACCTAATATCAGAGAGGTTATTGCTTTTCCAAAAACCGGCGATGGCCGCGATTTAATGATGAACGCACCATCTGATGTTTCAAATGAACAATTAAAAGAACTTAAAATAAAAATTTTGAAAAATGATTAAATCATATTTAGGTTCTAAGGATTTTTTTAAGCCTAAAAGAAATTTTCGTTTTAAAAAATATATTCCTTTAACAATCGTTATTTTGCTGGCAATTTTTTTTATTGTACAAATAGCTTTACCAATTATTAATAAAAAAACAAAAACTGACTATCAATTATTAAAAAAAAATTCTGGTAAAGTTCTGGGAGCAGCAACTAATCTTCCATTAATTGATAATATTTTAGTTCTACCTATAATCAATAATAAAAATAGACCTCTTATTTATGCTAAATCAGTTATTTTAATTGATGAGCAAACTTTTTACCCAGTTTATGAAAAAAATAGTTATGAAGTGTTGCCGATTGCCTCATTGACAAAAATAATGACGGCCATAGTTGCTTTAGAACATTATAAATTAACTGATGAAATGGTTGTATCCGGAAAAGCAGTATCAACTATCGGCTCCGATATCCAATTAAAGCCGGGCGAGAAATTGACTTTTGAATCGCTTTTGCAAGCTCTTCTCATTAACTCGGCCAATGACGCCGCGGTAACTTTGGCTGAAAATTATGGTTCAGAAGAACAATTCGTCCAATTGATGAATAATAAAGCAAAATTAATTGGTCTTAACAATACTCGCTTTGAAGACACTGTTGGATTAAGTCCGAACAATAAATCAACAGTTTTTGATTTAGCGGTACTTATGTCATATGCCGCCAAAAATCCAAAAATTTTGGAAATTATCAAAACAAGAGAAAGTTCGATTACTTCAATCGATGGTAAATTCACCCACCAATTAAAAAATTCCAACCGTCTGATACAACCAGACGAAAAATATTTTATACCAGAAGTTATTGGCGGTAAAACGGGTTTCACATTTGAGGCCGGACATTGTTTAGCCACCATAACAAATAAGGACGGACACATTTTAATTTCGGTCGTTCTAAGCACTGACGAAAATACTATCACTGCCTCGGCTGCAGAAACAAATAAGTTACTGCGCTGGGCTTTTGAAAATGTAACCTGGAACTCCTAATTTAATACCCACTTGACGAACGCTTTTCTAGTTGTTATTATTGAACCAGAATACCCCGTCAGCTTGGCTTACTCCGCCGAAGTCGCTTCGGCTATGAAGGCTGGACTGCAGGGATGAATGGTTCGATAAGAACTTGCTTCGCAGAACCTTGTCGTTCATTTCATTCACTGATAAGAACTTGCCCGACCTTCGTCGGCCGAAGCCGACTACGGTCGGCGAAGGCCGAAGGGATACTTCGCAGCAAGCTGCGAAATAGTTCATATTCGTATTGGAAAGTGAGGTAAAAATGATTAATACAGCTGAAGAGATTCTTATCTATTTGGAGGACAAAAAACGTTCACCATTTAAAGATTTTCCGATCAAAAATTCAAGGAAATTAAGAGGGGCACTTGGTCGGTTGCTAGCATGGAAATGGGTTAAAAAAATAGGTCAAGGTACCAATACTGCTTTCCAATTAACTAATACAGGCGTAAAAGAGCTTGATAATACGTTGTCTGTTTTACGGACTGCAGAAAAGGCAAAAGAAAATAATTTATTTTTAATTATATTTCAAATTGCCGAAAACAAGCGTGATTTGCGTGAGAAACTGAGAAGGGCCTTAGTTGAGTTAGGTGCTGCAATATTACATTCTGGCGTCTGGATAGCGACAACCGATATTAGCCAACAAATTAAAAAAATTTCTAAAAATCTTAAAATTTCTGATAAGATTATGGTATTAAAAATTGAATCAACTAAAGATCTCAATAATAAACTAACCCATGTTTGGGACTTAAAAGTCGTCAATGATAATTATTCTAAATTTATCAAAGAGTCCCAACATCTAATAAAAAATCCAATAGGCAATAATGTTGCATATAAAGCCAAAAAATTAATTTATCTGTTCGCCACAATTTTAAAAAAAGACCCACATCTTGCTGGGGATTTACTACCCCAAAACTGGAAGGCTAAGCAAGCAGGAATATCTTATCAAAAACTTAGAAAGTTAGTTATTTAGTTCTGTCCATCTTTCTAAAGCTGAAGAGGCAGCTGATTCTTCAGCAGCTCTCTTTGAAGAGCCACTGCCCTCGCCTTTGAATTTATCCCCAATAAAAACGCCAACGGTAAAACTTTTGGCGTGATCAGGTCCATATTGAGTTAATATTTTATAAACGGGCGTCAAACCAGTTTGAGCTTGAGATAATTCCTGCAAGTGGCTTTTAGGATCAAGATAAAGTTTATCTTTAATTACACTTGGCACTTTAGTTAACAAAACTTTAGATATAAATTTTTTTGTAATGTCAATTCCTTGGTCTAAAAATATCGCTCCAACTAGAGCTTCAAAAGTGTTAGCTAAGATGATTTGTCTGGCTTTACCACCACTTTTTTGTTCACCCTTGGATAAATACAAAAATTCTTCTATACCCAATGAATTGGCTATTTCTGATAAAGCTTCTCCTCTTACTAAGGCAGAACGCCAGTTTGTTAATTCACCTTCTGGATTTTTGTATTGATTATACAAGAATTCTGTAACAATTAATTCTAAAACTGCATCTCCTAAAAACTCTAATCTCTCATTATGGTCCAAATCAAAACCAACATTTTCATTTAAATAAGAACGATGTACAAATACCTGCTTTAATAAATTTTTATCATTAAAACCAATTCCGATTTTTTTTTCAAATTCTTCAAGATTTTTTTGTGACATTTTTTTCCTTTAGAAATTCGTCTTCTTCCTTCTTGTATTTGTCACTACTTCTGAATAATGTACCTAAAACACCGTTGATAAATTTTGATGAATTATCACTGCCAAATGCCTTGCCTAATTCCACTGCCTCATTGATAGCTACTTTCGGAGGCACATCATCACAAAATAATAATTCAAAAATTGCAATTCTCAATATATTTTTATCAATTGGAGCAATTTGAGCCAATGGCCATTCCGGAGCCGCATTTTGGATTTTTTCATCAATTTTCTTATTTTTTTCTATAATGCCCTTTAACACTTTATCTATAAAATCTAAATCAACTTCTTTTTTAAACGCTTGCACATTGCGGCTTGCAACTTCAATGGGATTAGTTTGTCTAAAATCCCATTCATATAGACTTTGTAAAATAATTATACGCGAAAGGTGCCTATTCATTATTTAACCTCAATGATTTTTTCTCCCTTATAAGTACCGCAAACAGGGCATACATGATGCGGTAAAATTTTTGACTTGCATTTCTGACATGTTGCTAATTGATTAGGTTTTTTTGCTATATGGCTTCGACGATTGCCAGAACGGCTTTTGGTTAATCTTTTTTTTGGTTCAGCCACGTTCGCTCCCTTCGGTCGCTCAAAATCAAAAATTAAATCTCAAAAATCAAAGAGATTTTTTGAATTTTTATTATTTTCAATTTTAAATTTTCATTTTGCATTTTGTTATAGCGCTTTTTTAAATTTTGAATTTTCTATGAAGCCTTTACAATTAATTGAGCGTAATCTTTTTACTGGTGCTAACTTTGTATCATCCTATATTATACAACAAAATTGATCAATTTAAAAGGTATGTAAACTGTTTTCTTAATTTTGTTGCCGACGATCCATTTTTGTACATCCTGCCTTTTGATTGCCATATCTATAATATTTGCCTTGCTGTCATTTTTTTTAATTACTATCGTGTCTCTAACCTTGCCGTTAACTTGGATAACGAGCGTCATTGTGTCAGAAGCGATTTTGTCTTGATCGTAACTTGGCCAGCCGCTTTCAAAAACAGATTGCTCATTGCCGATTTTTTGCCATAATTCTTCGGCAAGATGGGGCGCGATAGGCGAGAGAAGTTTTATCAATGTTTCAATTTGAAATTTGGAACATTGATTTTTATCCTCCTTCGCTCTGCCGAGAGAGGAGAAGATGCCGCCGACTCCTGTCGGCGGAGCTTCTTTTTTGGATATAAGATTGACGAAGCTCATCAAGTGGGAGATAAGCGTATTGAAGTTTAAACGCAATAAATCATCTGTATAGCGCTTAATAAGTTGATGGGTCTGCTGTTCCATTGGAACGGAGGATTTTGCTTCTTTAAAATCAGCAACCAGCGTGTAAACTTTTTGGAGAAATCGATAAACGCCGTTAACTCCATTGACATTCCACTCTGAATCTTCGTCTGTCGGACCTACAAAGAGTTCGTAACCGCGTAAAGTATCTGTACCGTATTTTTGAATAATTTCATCAGGCGAAATTATATTGCCTCTGGATTTAGACATTTTAGCGCCGTGCAGATATATCATGCCAATTGTGTATAGTTTTAAAAACGGCTCATTAAAATCTAAAAGTCCAAGACTATGGAGTGCGTGAGTTATAAAACGGGCGTAAAGTAAGTGCATTGTAGCGTGCTCAATACCGCCAACATAAAAATCAACTGGCATCCAATATTTAATTCTGGTTTTATCTGCAAATTTCTTTTTATTTTTAGGATCACAGAACCTTAAAAAATACCACGAGGAACAAACAAAAGTGTCCATCGTATCGGTTTCCCGTTTGGCTGGTCCTTTACATTTTGGGCATTTTGTATTGAGAAATTCTTCTGTTCGCGCGAGCGGAGATTCACCAGTCGGCTTAAAATCCACTTTTTCAGGTAGTAATACTGGTAGTTGTTCTTCTGGTACGGGGATAATTGCATATTCCTTACCGTCAATAATCGTAAAATCAGTTTTTCGTTTTTCGTTTTTAGTTTTTAGTTCCCAACATTTACGGCAGTAAATGATTGGGATGGGCGCTCCCCAATAGCGCTGGCGTGAAATCAGCCAATCCTTGAGCTTGTAGTTAACCGACGATATACCCAATTTGTTTTTTTCTAAATATTCTGTAATAGCGGATTTTGCCTGCTGGCTGTTTATACCGTTAAATTGTCCGCTATTAATCATAATACCATCTGATTCCCATGTTTTTTCCGACTTTTGTTTTTTGCTAGGTGCTGAAATTACTTGAATAATTGGCAAGTTAAATTTTTTAGCAAAATCAAAGTCCCTTTGGTCATGAGCTGGAACTGACATAATAGCGCCTGTACCGTAGTTTGAAAGCACATAATCGGCAACCCAAATGGGGATTTTGCTTTTAGTGATAGGATTTATGGCATATGCGCCTGTGAAAACTCCAGTTTTTTCCCGCTGTAGATTAGACCTATCGATCTCAGAAACTTTCAGTGCTTCTCGAACGTACTTTTCAACCGATTTTGCTTTGTCAACGGTCGTAATTTTAGTTGTAAGTTCGTGTTCTGGAGCTAAAACCAGAAAACTAGCTCCAAAAAGAGTATCAGGACGGGTGGTGAAAACATCAATAAAGCAATTTTCAATTTTTAATTTACAATTTACAATTTTAAATTTTACAAGAGCGCCTTCTGATTTTCCTATCCAGTGTCTTTGCATTAATTTTACCCGCTCTGGCCAGTCAATTTTGTGCAAGCCATCTAAAAGTTGCTGGGCATATTTAGAAATTTTAAAAAACCACTGTTTAAGTTTCTTTTTTTGCACGATACTATCGCATCTTTCACACAATCCACCTTTAACTTGTTCATTAGCCAGCACTGTTTGGCAATTTGGACAAAAGTTAACAAAGGCCTCATCTCTATATGCCAATCCGTTCTGATAAAGCTGTAAAAATAACCATTGAGTCCATTTATAATATTCCGGCTCGGATGTAATAACTTCTCTGGACCAATCGTACATTGCCCCGATATCTTTCAGTTGCTTTTCAAAACGACTAATGGTTTCTTTAATATGAGTTTTCGGATGCATTTTAGTTTTAATGGCGGCATTTTCTGCCGGTAAACCAAAAGCATCAAAACCTATCGGATGTAAAACATTTTTGTCTCGCATTTTTTGATATCTTGACCAAACATCAGAAAATACATAACCACGCCAATGACCAACATGCAGACCCTCACCAGAGGGATAGGGAAACATATCTAAGCAATAGTATTTTTTCTTTTTAGAAAAATCAGCCGCTTGATGCGTCTTACTCTCTTCCCATATTTTTTGCCACTTTTTTTCAATTGTATTTGGGTCGTATTTTTCCATATATTTTGATTTTATCAATTTTCTTCTTGAAAATCAATTCGAACTTATTTCAAAGAGACTCTTGACAAATTTACCGCTACTTAGTATCCTAAAATTAACCTTGACAATCAGGTTTCGGGCAAGGAAGAGAAAATCTTGCGTCAGTGCCCTCCCTAGACGCCAGATTACTCTTGCCTCTTCCTTGCCTTCGGACTGGTGGAATACGGTAGACCAAATCGCATTGGCCCCTCCCATTTTACCCCAATTCCACCAGTCCTTCCCCACCTGGTAGGCATGCCGGTGTGCTATCCACATACCTCACTTGTCTACTAGGTGTCCCCCCTCCGGTCAGTGGGAGTAAGAGCACTTGAAAACTTAGTCTATTCTTAGCCAGGCGAAAACTGTTTTCAAGTTTTTTTCCCTCCCCGGGAAGAAATCTGCTCGTAAGGTTGTCTTACAGATACCTCCCGATAACCTCTCCCACTGACTATCCTTACTTACTCCCTTTCCACCCGCCTTACACGCGTTAGTAGATTGAGAAGCCTCCGGCTCAAACTGCTAATGCGCCCTCCCCAAGGGTCAGTGGGAAACAGAGTCCATCAGTTACCTTAAATGCCTTTATGGCAACAGTCCAAGGTCGGTTCGTATAAAGCCGACTTAGCGAAAGCTGGACTGGGTTCGTTCAGACGAACCCTTAAGGTGGGGTAGATACTCTGTGAGATGCTTTGGGACAAAATAGTCTTGTCAATCGCAGCTAGCTGCGGAAGCATCTCTTCCCACTGACCAAAAGTTTCTTTCAGCCCCAGTGGGCGTAGCCCAACGGGCGAAGCCCAGCGGGCAAGTTGTGTAAATCCTCCTTGGTGACGAGTGCACAAACTACAACTTGCCCGCCTTTTTTATTAAAAAGAGACTACTTATGTTTATATCAAAGTCTCAACTTTCCTGTCCGCCGTAAGTTTACTGAAGGCGGATCTTTTTAACAATCTTGGTGATAAATTCTTGTGGTCTGACAATTTCAGTATTTTTCAATTGGGCGAATTTTTTAACTTTACTTTCTAAAAAATCTTTATCAAGTGTAATGAGATAGTCGCTTTTTAAAATCGCTGAAGCTAAAATAGGCAAATCGTCCTCGTCAACAATTTTGGGGAAAGATTTTAGCTGTAACAGCTGCGGATTATTTAAAATTTGGACTTTTCCAACTCCAAGTAAAAGAAAAAGGGTATTTTTTAAATCAGGTCGGGCAGAAAATTTTTGATCTAAAACCTCTAAAGTTTCATTTAAAACATAGTGATTAATCTGGAGAACAAATCTATCTTTTAATCGGGTTAGAATATAAAAGATCCGCCTGTAGAGGAAAGGAGGGCGGAGATTAGAATGCTGGTGTCTAAAAACACCCTATTTTTTACCATAAGTCTTTTTGTAAAGTTTTTTCCGTATCTTTTTTACTTCAGGGGTAATTTTTTTCCAGTTTTTCTTATCTATTTCAAAATCAGGCTCCCTGACGACAAGGCGCTTTAAAACCTCTATTTCACCCTCAAGAGTTTGAATTTTTTCTCTGACATTAGAATTAGTCATAGCAGTTTAATTTTAGAATTTATAGATGATTTTGTCAACTTTTTGCAATTTCACAATTTCAGCCCCTTTTTTGATATTTATTATAACTTTACCTGCCTGCCGACAGGCAGGTTGCTAATGTAATAATGATACTCTAAGCGGTTTTTATAATCAGGGAGTTTAAGATCGGGTTTACTTGACTTCCAAGATCTGGACACCCTGGGAAAACCGGAGCCCACCTACGCGGTAATCTTTAGGAGGTTAGAATTATGCGTTTTTAAAAATTACCATACGCTAAATAATATAACTGATGGGATTTTGGGCAAGGATTTTTAATCGAATCCTCAACTTTCCTGTCCGCCGTAGCCTTGACGAAGGTGGATGTTACAAAATTACACTATAACGGCATAAATGCCGATATATCGCAATCCTTTTTGCGTTATAAAAAAAGACTGTCACATTTTTTACTAACAAAAAACTTCCAAAAAATTGGAAGGTTTTTGCGGAATAGCAAGCAACTTGGGAAACAAGATTTCGTCGCTTGTTTACCTACGTTTATTAGGATGACTTAAAATTTTATCCACAAAATAATCTTCCTTAATAATCTTAGGAATATTTTGAGGATTGATAATTATAAAATTTTCTTCAATCAGTTTTTCTATCTTGATTAACTGATTTTGAGAATATTCAAATTTAACTTTGAGAACGCCCAATAATTCATCAAAGGCTGCTTTTGAGATTATGCCTGTTAATTTTTTCTCAATAATGATGAGTTCTAAAATAGTTCTCGGTTTGCCGCCAAAAACAAAAGCGGATATTAAAACATTAGTGTCTAAAACAACTTTCATTATTTGGTACGGTAACTAGATATTTCTTGGTTGATATTTTCAGAAGTGATGTTTTGCTTTTTGGCTTGTCGAGCGCCGTAACCATAAATAGCATTTAAATTTGCCCGTGTTGAAAGATAGCCACGTAGCGCTTCGCGGAAAAGTTCGCTTCGGGTTCGATATTCGATCTTAGCCAGTTTATCAGCATCAGCAAGTAAACTATCAGGGATGGAAATGTTAATAATTTTAGTTCTCATTTAATTCCTTTCTACAAACATTATACAAAGATTATGTAATGTTTGTCAAGTCCGCCCACCTACGCCTTTAGGCATGCGGCGAGATTAACGGATAAAGTTTTCAAATCATCTTCTCAACTTTCCTGTCCGCCGTAAGTTTACTGAAGGCGGATCTTTTTGGCTTGTTACGAGAAGCTTTACACGAAGTGGGGCCTCAATTTTGTCGAGGGGTTATCCACACTTGACAGATATAATAAGATATAATAAGATATAAGTGTAGCGTAAGCTACCCTGCCCGCGGATGCGGGTCCGATTTCCGAACCCCCTTATACGGGGTTCTTTTGATTTCTTTTAAAATACAAACTGAATTTTTAACCTGCTGGGCATTTATCAATAAATCAGCGTGGTCCTTTAATGTGTGGGATATTCGTCCAGCATAAAATAAGATTATCTTCCTCGTTTTTCCTCCTAAAAATCTTAACAACATTGAAAAATCGCTATCTCCAGAAAAGAGAGCAAAAGTGTCGTAATGGTCAATTAATCTTATCGCATCAATTGTTATTTCGACATCAAAATTACATTTAGGGATTTCTATAAAAATCCCACCCCCATCTTTCTTAATCCGATGATTTAGTTTTATATTTTTATCCTTCCTGATATCCAAATAATGCTTTACCCACTGAATTGGTTTTTTGTTAACTTTAAAATTATACTTGTCGGCCAAATTGGTAATATGCCATGTAGATTTATCCCTTGTGTTTAATCCGTAATAAAATCTTTTCTTCTCTGAAAATGAATTAATAAAACTTGCCAACTTCTCAATTCCAATTATTAATTTTTTATTTTGAGGCAAAAGGGCGCCATCAAAATTCTTTCTGTCTTTTTCAAACCAATAATTAACATTTCCAAAATCCACAAAAGTATAAATCCTTTTAAATTTTTTCTTATCTATTCCTAATGTTTTTAATTTAAACTCCTCAAGTTTCATTTTGAGTCCTTTCTATCTTAATCCTAAGCTTTTTAAATGGTTTCTTTGCCATTTTCATTTCTCAATCATCTCCTCAACTTTTCTTTTGGCATCGTTAATTAATTTTTTAGATTCTTTACGAAAACAAAATGATTCTTGAATGAGTTTAGAAATTTTTTGTTGGGTTGATGTTGAAATTTTGGGAACGATTATTTTTTCAATATCTCTTGGGTAAAGTTCGGCTTGTGCAGCACCACTGACCAATTTTTTGATTTGTAGTTGACCCGGAATTGAATTGAAATAAAAAGATAAAAACACTGGGTCAAAATCTTTAACCCTCAAAATATTCACGTGGTTACTAGCTATTGCGTTAATATCGCCTGTGATAGCTTGAGTATTACCAACATATGCGCCAGTGGTATAAATTACCATATCGCCATTTGTTAATTTGGCTTCTTTGGAACTATAATAGAAATCTTCAGTGATGTTCGGCATAGAATCATAATCAATATATTTTTTTCCAATACACTTGCTTGTCAGGGCCATGTAACCAGTTACTCGATTTGTATATTCCGGTTGAACTCCTCTTTGATTAAACATGGCTATTTTGTTTATTTCTGTATGCTGAATTTTATTTAAATGATCCAATATAACTTTATATTTTGGCTGGTATTGTTCAGGATCGAGACGATCAATTTCTGAAAACTTTGTCTCGAAGGTTTTTTGAGTGGATAAATCCAAATCCTCAATTCCCAATTCTTTATTCAAAACCTCTTCCGCCTCTTTATATTTCTCCTCCGCCAATTTACGCTTTTCTTCCGCTTCTTTAACCATTTTTTCGATTTGGAGTTGGAATAACTGCGGAGGAATGAAAATTCTGATAGACGATAATCCTTGAGTATCTATATGCTTTTGCAAAGCCCCAATCAATTTTCGTTCTTCTTGGAGTCTTCCAAAACGAGAAGATAAAAATGTGTAAATATAGTATGGATTGATCGTTACATTTTTAATTTCGGTTTTTAATACTACTTTCAAAAAGTCAGCCGAAATTAGCATTCCATCATATTCATCTGTTACTAATACCGGAATACCAACCGTTCCAGATCGAGTAATTAATATGTTGCCCTCATAAATTCGATTTAAACCAATATTATTTTCTAAATTAACATATTCAATATCAGATTTATCTATATATCCATCTTTAACATTTGAAACCCTCAAATATGGTATTCCTCTATCACTTGAGGAATATTCTCTTTTAAACTCTCGCGGATGCTGAATTGCTTCAACTAAATCTCTGAGATAAAAAACATTGCTAGAATTATTTAGCCGTTTCTCAATCCCCAAATATTCCGGCTTGTAATATTCCGCATCAATTCTATCTTCGAGTTGTTTAAAGTTGATATTTGAAGTTATCATTTTTTTTCAGAAGTTTCGTTTGTCAAACTAAATTTTTCATAAAGCCAATTGAATATTTCGTTAATTTTCACAAGAGATTCCTTGCTCAAATTTATTTTTTCCTTTATGGCTTTTTCAAGAAACATTCTTGCAAGAATTTCTTTTCTCCCTTCCACCATCTTAGAATTAATCTCTCGACCCTTTTTAGATAGGGGTTGATTTAATACGAAATCGTAAAAATCTTTTACTCCGAAAACATCTTCGATCCCATTGCAATCTTTGATTTTAAAAATATGTTCGTGAGCTATCTCATCATTCTTTTCATAGAACTCATTCTTTAATAAATTGTAAGCTCTTCTGCCAGACTGCGGATCGTCATCCAAAACGGCCTTGGAATCAAATCCCCAGCCTATTAACACGCTGGCAAGATTCGGAACATTATTTACTCCGCAAGCGGGCAAAAAATAAAGTCTTTGATTCTTATTTAATATTTTCTTGAAAGCCTCTAAGTAATAATGGTCACTTATGCCTTCTACAACCACATTACAGCGATTAGCATCTATTAACGAACCGATGCTGCACATACCCATCGCCGTTATAACTGGAGATAATGTATCTAGAGACCCTGCTTGACCTTTAGAAGCAAATTGAGATACTGTATCGATTTTAGTCCCATCGTTTTTAGTATTTGAAACTAAGCGAATACGAGCGAATTCTTTACCTTCTACTCCAATCAAGTTAGGATAATGAGTCGTGTAAATTACTTGCGCCCCTTTAGTAGACAATTCTTCTAAAACTGTTTTTACGTCTTTTTGAGCTTTTTCGTGAAGACCTTGCCCAGGTTCATCGATTAAAATTACTAATTTATTTATCGTTGCTTCCTCAATTCCCAAAGACTTCAATCGCAGATTGAATGCGCTGAACCAACAAAAACCTTTACTTTTTTGTTCCATATAGAGAGGATCGCCATCATCTCTATCAATTTTGAATTCTATTTTCGAAGTGGCTTCAGGTGGTTGTTGTGTATTAATTTTTACAGAGAAATTATATTTTCCTCCTTCCTCTATTTTCTGTTTCCAGTATGTATTGAGGTCATCACTGGCATCTTTATTTAATCTTAATTCTGTGCGAGTAATTGCCCTTTCTTCCTTCATCACTTCGTCAGCAAAATTTACTTTGAACACCTTTTGGAAATCTAAAACAGCTGGAAATTTCTCGATCTCGGAAATAACGACTACGCCCGGTAATAAATCTTTAAAGGTATCGTAGAAAATAAATTGACGCAGTTCAGATATAAGTAAATTTTCTAAATCATCTAATCCAACTATTTGAGTTGTGTCTGTATCTGCAGCCTCAGCGGACTGTTGTTCAGGATTCGGGGCAGGTTTTTCCCCAACAAAAAATTTTTTTAATTCTTCTTTTGTATTTTCATTTAGATAAATTTTTTCTAAATCTTTAATATCTTTACTATCATTTTTACCTCTCACAAATTCCAATATAGAATTTCTCTGAAGATAATTTTTTAATTTCTCATTTTTAGTTGCATTCAAAATTTTGTCTAAATCGTCATTATCTAATTTAAATTTACAATAAACCTCAGGATAATCATCTTGTCTTTTATGAAGTCTTTCAAAATCAGGCGATGGACCATTCCTAAACAAATTCAGCGCTTCGATGACAGCACTTTTACCAGCCTCATTTTGCCCAGCTAATACAAGAATGTTGTCGGATTCGGAAAGATTACATTCACCAGTATCTATTATCGATTTAAATTTTTTTATTCTAAAAGAAAGAAGCTTCACGTTACCTCCTAAAACTCCAATTTATTTTTCTCCCTAAACTTTTTAAACTCCCCAATAATCTCGCTCACATCTTCGTCAACTACCGGCTCGCCTATTTCATCTTTAATAACTTGACCTTTTTCATCGCGTTTATAAACAGTCCGGCCGCGGATGTCGTAGCCGATTTTTTCAATAATCGCCATAAAAATTGGGTAATCCCTTTTCTTTATTTTCTCAAGCTCTTTCGGCTCTAATTTTTGTAAAAACAAAACTGATGCCTTAACACCTGCGCCAAAAGGCACGAAAGTCTCCGCCGGCAAGGAAACAACCGCTAAAATCCGGGCTTTATTTTTAACCCACTCGCGAACATACTGCAAAGAAGAATTCGTTAAATCTCCATCGGGTAAAACAATTGCCATACGACCATCATCTTTTAAAAATTCTAAACATCTTTCGATAAACAAAATATCCGGCACTTGGCCGCCTTCGCCATTGCCATGACTCATCAACTTTTCCAAATCCATCTGCCATTTTTCATCTTCTTTCTTCCACTTATGGCCCAAGTCATAAAGACCTAAAATCTTTTTATCTGTCACCTTGCCTTTACTGCCAAAAGGCGGATTAGTCATTAAGAGATCAAAAGAATTAAGGCCGATTTTTTCTTTGGCTTGGCCCCAATTCATGATATTTTCAAGCGAATTTTCGCTAAAAATGCCCGTATGGCCATCATCATTTAAGACCATATACATTTTGGAGACTCTGGCTAAATCGGGATTAAAATCTATACCTCGAATATAAGAATTGGCATAACTGCGAATAGATTCCATCAAATCAGCGCTTTCAAGGCCGGCATCTTCAAATTTAGTGCGAACATATTTTAAAGCTTCAACTAAGAATCCACCCGAGCCGCAAGCCGGGTCCAAAATAGACTCATCGTCTTTGGGATCGAGGATATTAACTACCAATCTTAAAATTGGATGGGGTGTAAAAAACTCGCCCCGCTCGCCGCGGGAATGGGCATGAACAAATGCTTGAAAGGCCGCACCCTTGATATCTACCGGAGTTTTGCGAAAATCATATTTTTGAAAACGCGAAACGACATAAGCTATTGAATTCGATTTTAATCTTAACTCATCATTGGCTCTGAAAATATCTTTATATTGATCCTGAACTTTTTTAAAAAGTTTTTCGATCCTTTCTCTAAAATTTTCATCCCTGCCATCTTCAACTTCCCGAAGCTCTTTTTCGGTAATTCTAAATTGACAATCGGCGCTTGCCGATCTCTCATCCACCATTTTAACAAAAATGAGCTTAAGAACTTCGTTGAAAACCTGTTCTTTTAGATAACCCTCGTTAGCATAAATATAATTATGAGCTGCCTCAAAATCTGACTTCAAATCTATGGCTGGGATTAAATCCTTCTTTTGATAAAGGCCTACATCGGCTAAAGTTTTGCCATGAGGCGGGATATCGGGGATATCAAAATGTTTGTGGGGCTCTCTTGTCTGTTGAATAAAAGCATATTCTTTGCCATTGAACCAAACACCAAATTCGGCTGTTGTAACATTCAAATAAGTTTCTAACTGATCAATGCCGTCAGAACGTTCTCTCTTCTTAGTCTCGACAATAATGTAAGCGTTAGTTTCTGGTTCGAAGTTAGAGCCATCACGGTAAACAACGATGTCAGCCCGTTTTTTGGTTTCAGTTTGGCCTGAACGGATGGAAACCTCTTTTTTTATGATATTCTTAGGATACTTATATTCCTTGATAAGTTTATTAATAAAAATTTGTCTAACTTCCTCTTCTGGCGTCCATTTGAGATCTTCGCCAGTTAGGGCGTCTCTGAGAACTTTTAGTTTTGGTGCTGGACCGATTATTTCTTCTTGTGGCTGATAAGTTACTTCATCCATCGATTCCTTTCTATTTCCTATACGCTCCACCCCTATGTTCGATTTCGATGACTTGGACAATTAATTCTTTATTTTTGATCGTATAAATAATCCGGTATGGCCAAACGCGGATGGAGTAGTAATTTTTATATTTCCCTTCAAGCTTTTTACCTAAATGCGGATTCACCGTTAATCTTCTTAAAACAATTACAATCCGGCCTTGCCAAGGCTCGGAAATTTCATCAAGACTTTTTTCGGCTTTACGCGCCAAAAAGACTTTAAACATTATTTTTTACTTTTCTTGGATGTTTTCGTACTAACAACCGTATACTCGCCTGATTTATCTCTAATAAAAGCAAGTTTATTCTTGGCCATATATTCGTCTAAAGTTATATATCTTCCTTCTCGAAGATCCTTTTTACCCTCTTCAATCCCTTTTACTAATTCAGGATTGCTCATAATATCAAGGGTTTCTTGCCAAGAATCATATTCTTCGGCATTCATAATCACCGCCTTGGGTTTTCCTTTAACAGTGATTGTATAGGGAACATTCGTTTGGGAAACCTCATCCAAAATATCAAAAAAGTTTTTCCTGACTTCAGTAGCTGGCAAAGTTGTTTTAATACTCATATTTTCCTTTCTTAGATAAATCATATAAGATGTACATAATTATGTCAATAGTTCTTTTTCTTTCATACTTAAGTAACTACCTTGAGAAATTACTATATGGTCTAAAACCTCGATTCCTAAAATTTTGCCAGCTTCCACCAGTTGTTTGGTTATTTTTATATCGTCATCCGAGGGCTGGGTGTCGCCTGATGGGTGGTTATGAACTAAAATGACTTGAGCAGAGTGATTTGAAATCGCTCGTCTAAAAACTTCTCGAGGATGAGCGATATTAGCATTGAGACTGCCCATTGAGACAATTTCCTCTTTCATTATTTGATTTCGAGAATTTAAAGGAAAAATTAAAAAATGTTCCTTCTTTTTATCTTTTAAAATTGACTGGGCGAGCTTAACAACGCTTTTGGGTGACTCGATGGTAAATTTTTTGGATCGACTCTACTCGATCTCTTGAGTTTTAAGTCTTTCTCCTATCTCAAAACAGGCCTGGATTTGGGCGGCTTTGGCAGGACCAATACCTCTGATTTGGCAAAGTTGATCAATAGTGGCTTCGCTGATACCCTTGATATTGCCAAATTTACTTAAAAGTTCTTGAGCAATATTCATTACGGATTTGCCGGGAATACCGCGGGCAATAATTAAAGCCAAAAGTTCATGGGCCGAAAGCGCTTCAGGGCCCAACTTAATCAGACGTTCCCTTGGTCTTTCGGTTTTTGGCAGATCTCGGACAGTAAATAATTTTGCCATATTCACCTCTCAGTTTATTCATAATTTCTCCCCATAAGTATACCATCTGAAGAGCGGGACAAATTAAAGCTTAATTTTCCCTTGCGGATTTTTGGCGTGGATATATTTTTCAAATTCAATGTGGTGGAGCAGACGGGAATCGAACCCGTAACCTCTACAATGCCATTGTAACGCTCTGCCAATTGAGCTACTGCCCCACACCTGTAATTTAACACAAAAGATAATAATTGACAAGATAACGGATTTATATTAGCATTTATTTAACTGTTCTTTGACATATTACACTCTAAAAAGGGGGAGATAAAGTTGACACTTGAAGAGTATCTGGCAGTTGACCGAAGCAAAATGGAAAAAGACGATAGACGTGAAATTTTAGATGCGCTTGCCTGGATGGTTAGATTGCATCGGGGCCAAATGCGCCAATCAGGCGAGCCGTATCATACTCATCCTCTAGAAGTTGCTCACCTGATGGAAAAAGTGATTGAAGAAGGTAGACTTGATACAACTTTGATTTTAGTCGCACTTTTACACGACATTATGGAGGAATGTGACGTTTTCTTCGAGCAAATCAATGGGGCTTTCGGATGGGATGTGGCCTGGTTGGTTGATTGCCTTTCGAAAAAAGAGAGCCAAACTGATGAAGGGTACTTCCAGCAGATACGCGAGGGTATTAAGGACGACTGGCGCGTTTTATTTCTTAAATTGGCCGATAACATCCACAATCTCGAGACTCTTTCATTCTTAATACTTGAAAAACAACTTGCGTTTGTCAAAGAAAGCCGAGAGGCCTATCTACCAATGGCGCGACAGTTCAAACCTCAAGTTCCTCAAAGATATCATGCTTTACTTGATGATTGGTTACGAAAGATAGAGGAACTTGTAGCGAGACCATTTGCACCACCAAGACCTTGTCTTGTCCTACTCGAAGGGGAGACACCCACTATAATCCTATGATTTCACCACAATTTCACCTGAAGGCAGGAA
>Ga0210057_1001606_pt1 | contig 33943 bp, 33 predicted proteins | sample CryGeyCG2114_010_2_FD_183968 | JGI IMG/M metagenome (GOLD analysis project Ga0210057, IMG submission 183968) | Groundwater microbial communities from aquifer - Crystal Geyser CG10_big_fil_rev_8/21/14_0.10 (SPAdes) (version 2) | ecosystem: Environmental > Aquatic > Deep subsurface > Groundwater ... | reverse complement strand
GATGGTTATTTCTTTATCTAATATTGGTTTAATCCAACGATACTTTTCTTCTTTGGTTGATTTGGGCATAGTTTTTGACATATGCCCCCAGAGTAGCAAAAAGTGCAATATGTGTGTGCACATTACCCAAAAGGGTTGACAAACCTTTACTTTTTTGCTATTTTCCGCGCACCGTTTTGTTGGTAATGGTTTTCCACCGACGCCAAGCGTCGAAGGGAGTCTGTATGTTCGACTTAGAACGTTTTTTGGCCCCTGACGACACGCCCGATGAATTGGTCCGCTCGCTGTGCGAGCGCGACCCATTCAAGATCCTCGTCATCGGAGATGAGGCAGGGCTGATGACGGAAGTCATTGGCTGCATTCTGGACGAAAGCGTCCAGGTCCCGCCGAACATCGGGGCGTTCCTGCTTCAGCGACATGACTGCGGCCTGGACATGTTCCGGGGCTACAGCCTGGCGAAGCTGGAGCACATCGGGGCGATGACCTGTAACATGGTCATAGTCGTCACGCAAAGCGAGGTGGCTACGTGGGTGTCGTACTGGCGCCTAAAGCTCAGCCCGATCACCACCTTGGTCGTGACCGACGACAAGCTCAACCGTGAGCTGAAAGAGTCGGTTTCCTGGCTGCCGGCGGAGTTTGATCCGGCGGCCTTACGGGCACTGCTCGACGAAGCCACCTGCTTCGTCTGCGCGCCCGCCGCAGTGGCCAACTGACCGTCGCCCCTCACACCGCCCAGCCCGCCGACAAAGCGGAGCCGGTGTTCACCTCGCGTGTGCACCGCGGCTTTCGCTTTTTTCTGTCATTTCCGTGGAAACGGTAATCCAGTTTTAATCCTGGGTCCCCGATCAGGTCGGGGATGACGTTTATGGAGTATTTTGGTATAATTGCTCCAAGATATGAGCATTATCTTGTTTTTAATTATCACTGTAGTTTCGGCAGTTATTTACTGGGCGACGTGGGCCAATGTATTACTAAATGTCAATCCGGAAGGTTCGCTTGTCGGTGTGATTTTATTTTTCATAAGTTTATTTTTAGCGCTTATCGGCACGCTATTCCTAATTATTTTTGCGATTCGCCTAAGGCGCAAAACCGGCCGGATCGTGATTGCCAAATTTCGCAACTCGTGGCGGCAAGCAACTATGATTTCAATTTTGGTTGTCGGTTTACTGATTTTTAATTCGCAAGGTTTGTTTACGTGGTGGTCGGCGCTTTTAGCCGTATTAATTATCACTATTTTAGAAACAGTATTTGCTTCGCTTAAAAGAGATTTTGGATGACCTATAATCTCCCCCTGTCAAGGGGGGGTGCGAGGGGGTTATGAAAAATGTCGTTCCGAGTCCCGCATAAAGTACGGGGTAAACTCCGCCGAGGGAGGACGTGACCCGTTTGAGGGGGCCCGCCAAACGTGGCTTCGGACGAGAGGACCTATCTAACCCCTCCAACCTCCCCTTAACCCTTCGACTTCGGCCAGTCAGACTGGCCTTCGCTCAGGGCAGGCATGGGAGGACTAAAAAAGTCGCAATGACAAATAAAGTATGGAAAAAGAATTAGAACAATTACGCGAACAGGTTTTAGCTGAACTGAAAAAAGCTAAAGATGCCGGGACAGTTGAGCAATTGGAAAACAAGTATTTGGGCCGCAAGGGTAAATTGACTCAAGTCATGAAGGGCGTGAAGCAATTATCGCCAGAGCAAAAACCTAAAGTCGGGAAAAAAGTTAATGAGGTTAAGCAGATTTTGGAGGCAGCCGTGGTGAAAGCTAAAGAACAATATGGCGAGCCAACTAAAGCAAAAAGCAATATTGACTATACTTTGCCCGGTAAAAAGGTTGAGGTCGGCGGGTTACATCCAATTTCAATTGTTCAACGTCAAATGGAAGAAATTTTTTCCTCTATGGGTTTTATTATTGCTGACGGGCCTGAATTGGAATCCGATTTTTACAATTTTGAAGCTTTGAATATTCCCAAAACCCACCCGTCGCGGGACTTACAAGACACTTTTTATATTGATGACCATACAGTCTTACGTACTCACACTACGCCGAACGATGTGCGCTTAATGCGTCAATACGGCGCTCCGTTACGGGCTATTACCCCGGGCCGCGTGTATCGGTATGAAGCGACGGACGCTTCACACGATTCTCATTTTTATCAAATTGACGGGGTGATGGTTGGTGAAAATATTACGGTGGGTAATTTAATCGCCATGGTGGATACTTTTTTGAAAGCGATTTTTGGCCAAGAATTTAAAACTCGCGTCCGCCCCGGTTATTTTCCTTTTACTGAGCCAAGTTTAGAGGTTGATTTGTCGTGTTGGGTGTGCGCGGGGAAGGGCTGTCGCACTTGCGGGCAAACTGGCTGGGTTGAATTCATGGGATCGGGGCTTTTGCATCCTCATGTATTACGCGCCGGTAAAGTGGATCCTGAAAAATACAACGCTTGGGCGTTTGGTTTTGGTTTGAGCCGGCTAACGATGATGAAATACGGCATTGATGACGTCAGGCTGTTAATGTCGTCCGATTTACGCTTTTTAAAACAGTTTAATTAGCTAGAGAAATTACTATCAATTTTAATAACGTGCATAAGCCTATATTCGGTCAGAGCTATAAAGTAGGGTTCCCTCTCCCCGCGGGAGAGGGACAGGGTGAGGCTGGGAAGTTCGTAACCTCACCCAACCCTCTCCGTCATCGGAGAGGGGCTATAAATTATTTTAAATAGATGAAAGTTTCACTTAATTGGATTAAAGATTTTACTTCATTGCCGCGGATAAATCCGGTTGAAGTGGCAGAAAAAATTACTACTTCAATTGTTGAAGTAGAAGGTGTTTTAGATTGGCAAAAAAAATTGAAAAACATAGTGATTGGTAAAGTTGAGGCAATTCGTCCGCACCCTCAAGCCGATAAATTGCAATTGGCTGACGTAACAGATGGCAAAAAAACGTACCAAGTCGTTTGCGGCGGCAGTAATTTGCGGGAAGGCATGCTGTGCGTCTTGGCTAAAGTTGGCGCTGAAGTGTTGTGGCACGGGGAAGGGGACCCGGTGAAATTAGAATCAGCGGAAATTCGCGGGCAAAAATCAGACGGAATGATTTGCACTTCCGCCGAAATTGAATTGGAAGATTTGTTTCCGGCCGACGATGAGCGAGTGTTAGTAGATTTATCGGCCGGCAAATATAAAGTCGGGCAAAATTTAGCTGACGCCTTGGACTTATCAGAACCAGTATTGGACATTGATAATAAATCGCTTACTAATCGTCCGGATCTTTGGGGACATTACGGCTTAGCCCGCGAATTAGCTGCAGTCTATGAACAAAAATTAAAATCCTATTCCCCAAAGACAGTTTCCGGCCCAGCGGAAGTGAAGTTGTCCGTACACGTTAAAGATAAAGTCGCTTGCCCGCGATACAGCGCGGTAGTAGTTGACGGCATTAAGGTTAAAGAATCGCCAACCAAAATTAAGCAGCGTTTAGTGGCGGCTGGAATGCGGCCGATAAATAACATTGTTGACATCACTAATTATGTCATGTTGGAACTAGGGCAACCGATGCATGCTTTTGACGCTCGGCAGGTTCATGACCGCGAGATTGTGGTTCGCAAAGCCAATAATAAAGAAGCGTTTACTACCCTGGATGATAAAACCCACACCCTGAGCGACGAAGATTTGTTAATTTGTGATAGTAAGGGGCCAATTGCTCTTGCCGGGATAATGGGCGGAGCGAATAGCGAAATTCAAAACGATACCACGCAAATTATTTTAGAATCAGCTAACTTTGAAAAGCTTAGTGTACGTAAAACCGCCGCGCGCTTAGGCATTAGAACGGAATCCTCAGCCCGGTTTGAAAAAGGGTTAGACCCAGCTATGACTGATGTTGCCATGGCCCGGGCAGTGGAACTAATTTTGGATGTTTGCCCCGGCGCTAAAGTGGTGTCTGAAGTCGTTGACGTGGACAATAGTCAAAAAGATAAAACTAACATTTCAGTTTCGGCCGAATTTATTAATTTAAGAATCGGCACGGAAATTGAGACCAAAAAAATAGTCGGTGTTTTAGAGCGTTTAGGTTTTGAAGTAAAACAAAAAAAGAATGAGCTAGATGTTATGGTGCCGAGTTGGCGTGCGACTGGTGATGTCAGCATCCCCGAAGATATCGTAGAAGAAGTAGCGCGTCTGTGTGGATATGAAAATGTGCCCCGCACCGTGCCGCAAGTTGATATGGAGTACCCGCCACAAAATAAATTGCGGCAACTTGAGTGGCAAATAAGAGATATTTTATCTGGCGTCGGATTTTTTGAAGTTAAAAATTATTCTTTATACGGCGAGAAACAAATAGCGGCGATGCGAATGAAAGCCGAAGACCACATTAAAGTTAAAAATGAACTCGCCGCCGACCAAGACTTTTTACGCACCACTTTAATCCCCGGAATTATCCAAAGCGTGGCAGCTAATGAGCGGTTGCAAAAAGTAATTAAAGTGTTTGAAGTTGGCCAAACTTTTAACAAACAAGACGGTGAATTTGATGCTGGCCTTAAGGGAAAAAATTTACCGCGCCAACCAATGATAGCCGCGATAGCTTTGGCCGGGAAGCCAAATGCTTTTATTGAGTTAAAAGGCGTGTTGGAATTGATTTTTAATCGCCTGGGTTACATAGGCTTTGTGCTAGAGGATACTAAACAAGGTTGGTACAAAGTAATGTTGGGCAAAAGTGAAATTGGGGCACTCGCCACTTTTCCGGATTATATGTCCGGGCCGCTGGGATGTAAATCTCAAGTCACGGCCGCGGAAGTTGATGTGAGCGCCTTAATCAGAGTTGAAGCGCAGGCTCACGCCTATAAGCCTTTGCCTGAATATCCGTCAAGCGAGCGCGATTTAGCTATTGTAGTGGCTGAAACCGTGTCTTGGGGCAAAATTCGCGCAAGTGTTACCGATCCGTTGTTGGAATCAGTTGAATTTTTAAATAGTTACCAAGACGACAAGATTGGTGTGGGTAAAAAAAGCATCGCCTTTAGAATGGTGTTTCGTTCGCCTGACAGAACCTTAAAAGCTGAAGAAATTGATGCGGCGGTTGCGAAAATTCTTAAAATATTAGAAAATAAGGTAAAAGCTACCCAACGTTAATTAACCCAGCACCTTTTCGTCAGGAGGGTTGGGCTCAGCACATCATTTATAAAAGTGCCGGGTAAAATAAAAACACTATGCTAGAAACTTCAGGGGATTTATTAAGAGTCGTAATTGCCTTCGCGATATTGTGGATTGCGATTTTCACTTGTTGGGCAATTTACTATTTTGCCATGATTTTGCGAAACGCTAATATCATGCTTAAAAGTTTTAATGATAAAATGGCGTTGCTGGATAAGATTTTGAAGTTGGTGCACGAAAAATTGGAAAGCTCAGCGGGGCATTTAGGATTAATTGCTGAAAGCGCGATGAAGCTAGTTGGTTACATGGTAGAAAAAAACGTCGGCACAAAAAGCAAAAAGAAAACTACGCGCCAGAAAAAATAATTGTTTTTAAAATAAAAATCAATTAAGCACGCTTTTGTCGTGCTTTTGGATTTAAAATTATGTCATTTGTCCACTTACATACCCACAGTCATTTTAGTTTGCTTGATGGCTTAACCAAAATTGACCAAATGGTAGCTAAAGCTAAAGCGTCCAAGATGCCGGCTTTGGCTCTAACTGACCACGGCGTTTTGTATGGCGCGATTGATTTTTATAAAAAAACTAGGCGGGCTGGCATTAAGCCAATTATTGGGGTTGAAGCTTACGTGGCACCGAATCAACACACAGATAAGCGCCCTAAAATTGATACTAACCCTTACCATATAATTTTGCTTGCTAAAAATTATGAGGGCTACAAGAATTTAGTCAAGTTGGTTTCCATTTCACATTTACAAGGATATTATTATAAGCCGCGCATTGATTGGGAATTATTGCAAACACATCACCAAGGCCTAATTGCTTTGTCGGGGTGTTTGGTCGGCCAAGTGGCGCGGTTAATTTTAGACGATAAGCTTGAGCAAGCGATTAAAGTCGCAGGAGATTACCGAGATTTATTTGGGGAAGGAAATTATTACTTGGAAGTTCAAAAACACCCTAACTTACCTGACCAGCAATTAGTTAATGACGGAGTTAAAGTAATTGGAAAGAAGCTAGGTATTCCAATCGTCGCCACGGTTGATTCTCATTATTGCGATCCGGATGATAATTTGGCTCACGACATTGAGCTATGCATCCAAACCAAAAAATTATTGTCTGACAAAGACCGCATGTCGTTTATGGGAGATGATTTTTCTTTAAAAACTCCGGAGCAAGTCAAGGCGGATTGGCCAGACAATCCTGAATACATTAAGAATACTTTAAAAATAGCCGATCAGTGTGATTTGGAGCTCAAGCTTGGCGGTACTACTTTGCCAGAATATCCATTGCCGGACGAGGTAACGGCTGATGCCGAGTTGCGCCGGTTATGTGACGCTGGGGCTCAATACCGTTACGGTGTGGTGCTGGATAAATTGGATCCTAATGTGAAGGGGCGGTTGAACTATGAATTAACGGTGATCGCCAATATGGGCTTTGCCTCATACTTTTTGATTGTTCAAGATTTTATTAATTGGGCCAAAGATCAAGGCATTGTAGTCGGTCCAGGGCGGGGTTCAGCGGCGGGCAGTTTGGTGGCTTACCTAACGCGCATCACAGATATTGATCCGATTAAATATGATTTGCTATTTGAACGTTTTTTAAACCCTGAACGTGTGTCCATGCCTGATATTGATACTGATTTTTCTGATACTCGTCGCGATGAAGTGTTACGTTATGTTGAGCAAAAGTACGGCCAGGATCATGTGGCTCAAATCATTACTTTCGGTACTATGGCCGCGCGGGCCGCGATTCGCGATGTCGGCCGGGTTTTAGGTTTGCCTTATAGTTACTGTGACCGGGCGGCTAAATTAATCCCCATGGGCATGACTTTAGAGGAGGCGACTAAGCGCATCCCGGAAGTCAAGGCATTGTTTTTGGAAGCGGATGGGCGCAAACTTATTGAAAACGCTAAACGCTTAGAAGGTTGCGTGAGGCACGCTTCAACGCATGCATGCGGTGTAGTGGTAACCAAAAAACCAGTCGACGAATACTGTCCGCGGCAATTTGGCACCGACGAGGGTAGTATTGTGACTCAATATGAAATGCACGCGATTGAGGATTTGGGGTTACTCAAAATCGATTTTTTGGGGTTGAAAAATTTAACTCTAATTGAAAATACGCTGGAAATTTTACATCAAGCTGACCGTACCGAGCTAACGATTGAAGAAATTCCGCTTGAGGATAAAAAAACTTTTGATTTGCTACAGCGCGGTGAAACCACCGGCGTTTTCCAGCTTGAATCGTCAGGAATGCGCCGATATCTTAAGATGTTGCGGCCGACTGAGCTGGAAGACATTATTGCGATGGTGTCTTTGTACCGCCCCGGGCCGATGGAGCTTATCCCTGATTATATTGCCGGCAAGCACGGTTTAAAAGTGCCTGAATATTTAGATCCCAAGTTAAAACCGATTTTGGAAAAAACTTATGGAATCGCCGTGTATCAAGAACAGGTAATGGAAATTGCCCGTAAGTTGGCTGGGTTTTCTTATGCCGAAGCCGATGTGTTGCGCAAGGCAGTAGGTAAAAAAATTGCCAAGCTGCTCAAAGAACAAGAGAAGAAAATGATTGATGGTATGGTGGAAAATAAAATCAAAGAATCAGTCGCCAAAAAAATATGGGAGTTTATTTTACCATTCGCCCGTTATGGCTTTAATCGTTCACACGCGGCTTGTTACGCTATGATTGCGTATCGCACGGCATATTTAAAGGCTCATTATCCAACCGCTTTTATGGCCTCATTATTAACCGCCGACCAGCATGATGTTGACCGCATATCGGTGCTAGTGGAAGAGTGTCGACAAATGGATATTGAGGTTTTACCGCCGGATATAAATCAAAGTTTTTCAACTTTTACATCTATTTACGCCGAGGGTGAACCGACCAAAACTATTCGTTTCGGGTTGGGGGCTGTTAAAAACGTCGGCGATGCCGTGATTAGAGAAATTATTAAAGAACGCAAAGAATTTGGGCCGTACAAAGATTTAGTTGATTTTTTAAGCCGGGTTAAATCAAAAGATTTAAACAAAAAGTCATTAACCTCTTTAATCCAGTCTGGATGTTTGGATAGTTTTGGGGAGCGCAATGCTCTATTATTGAATATAGATAAAATGCTTCAGTTTATTAAAACCATCAACCAAGACGCTGATTCAAATCAAATCAGCTTGTTTGGGATGATGGCCGACGAGGCCAGTTTGCCAACGCTAAATTTAGACGAGGTTGAGCCGGCCACGGATAAACAAAAATTGGCTTGGGAAAAGGAGCTTTTAGGTTTATACATCTCAGCCCATCCGCTTAAAGAATTTGCCGGCTCGCTGGAGGATGTGGTTACGCCAATTAGCCAAATCATGGCCGAAACTGACGATCCGAGGCGTTCTTATCGGGTAGCGGCAGTCATTAATACTTCTAAGCGCATCACCACTAAAAAAGGAGACCCGATGCTTTTTGCTAAAGTTGAAGATATGAGTTCGTCAATTGAAGTTTTAGTTTTCCCAACTATTTTGCAGCAAAATCCCAGCCTGTGGGAAGACGATTCTTTAGTCATCATGAATTGCCGGGTGTCTGATAAAGACGGGGAATTAAAATTAATTTGTGCCTCAGTTGAGCAGCTAGTTATAGAAAACATTGAATCAGTCATTGATAAGCTTGACCAAGCGGCGGCTAATGAAGCACCGCGTTATGGCAATTCTCCAACCCGCTCGTTTGCACCACGCCCTAAGACCAAGCCGTCAGCTCCGGCGGCTGGGCAAATTACAATTTCTGCACCCTCGGCTATGACAGCAGAGCTGGCGGACCGGATGAAAAGATTATTTTGTAAATACCCCGGCGATTATCAAGTTAATTTAATTGTTACCCAAAATGACGAGGAGAAAAGAGTGGCAACAAACTATAGGGTTAATTGCACTTTAGCCTTTAAAGATGAATTAGAATCGTTAATTGGCGACAATGATGTTATTATTGAGGAGGGAAGCGTGACAAAATAATATATGTTAGAGTTAAAAACAAAATTACCGCCACTTTATACAAAAATTGGAATAATCTATTTAATTTTGAGTTTAGTTTTGGTGGCCAGTGTTTTTTATTTTTCTTTGGGCCGATTAACAATTTTTTTAACCTCACAGGCCGAAAGGGTGACCAGTGATTTTATAGTTGAGGTAAAACCGATAGCCGATGGCATTGAGCCAGCCGGTGATGTACTCAATGGCAAATTATTTCAATTTGAACTTAGCGAAATTCAAAATTTTACTAGCAGCGGAGAGCAGGTTTTAGAAAGCAATTTGGTTGGCACAGTCACAATTGTTAATGATTATAGCCGGGATCAAACTTTAGTCAAAACTACGCGCTTGTTGGCTCCGGACGGGACCCTTTTGAGGACCAACGAGGATGTTATAGTACCTTCTAAAACTACCAGAGATGTTTTAGTGTATCCAGACATTCCCGAATCGTTTGAAGCCTTAGGGCCAACTAAATTTATTATTCCGGGCCTTTGGGAAGGCTTACAAGAATATATCTATGCCGAAAATAGCGAAACTTTACGCCAGGAAGGCATTAAGGTAAATTTGGTCACCCAAAGTGACCTGGACGAAGCTCGCGAAAAACTTTCGCAATCGCTCCAAGCTAAAATAGTATCTGCTATTGACGAGAAATTGACTAACGAAGAACAGTTACAAACAAAAGTTTTTACCAGTGAAAGCTTGGGCACCTCATGTGACGCTGACGCCAATGAGGCGAAAGATGAGTTTAGTTGTAGTCAAACTATTCAAGTCAAAGCTGTAGTTTTTGACGAGGCTAAAGCCAAACAGCTGGCTAAAGCTAAATTGCAGTCTGGTTTGCCGGGCGGCAAGGTGTTGTCGAGCTTAAATGCCGTAGATTTAGATTATGATTTAGATAGATTTTACATCGAAGATAATAAAGCCAATATTAAATTTAAGGCGGCGACTCGGGCAATTTTATCCGAAGCCAATGAACTGCTTGATCGCCGCACTGTCGTCGGAGGAACTGAAAAAGACATTCGCGATTATTTTTTAAATTTTAGCGAGATTAGCCAAGTGCGCTTTGAATATTACCCGAGCTGGATTAGAAAAATTCCTAATGACTCCAACCGCATCTCAATTGAAATTGAATAGTTGACTTTTTAGTTGCTTTGTTTTAGAATAAGCCAATAATTCTTAGCATTTTTTGTCGTAATGCCTAAAGTCAAAGATTCTCTTGAAGCTAAGCGCCACTCCATGGCGCATTTATTAGCGGCGGCTGTTTTAGAACTATACCCTAAAGCCAAGCCAACCATCGGTCCAGCGATTGATGATGGTTTTTATTATGATTTTGATTTTGGCGGGGAAGTAATCACCGAGCAAGATTTGGCAAAAATTGAGAAGCGGATGAAAAAAATTGCCGAGCAAAATCATGAAATTACGGGCGAAACTGTTTCTTTGAAAGAAGCCAAAAAAAGAGTATCGGGTAATGAGTATAAGCTTGAATTAATTGATGAATTTAAAAAAGAGGGCGCTAAAGAGCTAAGTTTTTATACGCTTGGGAAGTTTATTGATTTGTGCCGCGGCAACCATGCTCCCAATACTAAGGATTTAGGCAGTTTTCATCTGCATAAGTTAGCCGGCTCTTATTGGCGCGGCGACGAAAATAATAAAATGCTAACCCGTATTTACGGCCTTGGCTTTGCCACGCAAAAAGAATTAGATAAGCATTTGGCTATGCTGGCTGAAGCGAAAAAGCGAGATCACCGTAAGCTTGGAGTTGAGTTGGATTTGTTTACTTTTTCAGATTTAGTTGGTTCTGGTTTGCCGTTATTTACCCCCAAGGGCACAATTTTGAGGGAAGAAATTAAAAGTTTTTTATTAGCCGAGCAAAAACATTATGGTTATCAGCCGGTATGGATTTCGCATATTGCCAAGCGTGAACTTTATGAAACTTCCGGCCATTGGCAAAAGTTTGCTGATGAAATTTTTAAAGTCACAGGCAAAAGCGGTGCCCAGTTTGTACTAAAGCCAATGAATTGCCCTCACCATGCTCAAATTTATGCTTCCCGCCAACGCAGTTACCGCGATTTGCCGATTCGTTATAGCGGCATTACCTCTATGTATCGGGATGAAAAGCCTGGGCAGTTGATGGGCCTAACTAGGGTCAGGGCAATTACCGTAGATGATGGGCATAATTTTTGCCGGTTAGATCAAGTCAAAGATGAGGCTAAGGCAATATATGAAATTATCAAAGAATTTTTTAGACCACTGAATATGCCATTTCGCGTGCAATTATCAGTTCGCGACATGGCGCATAAAGAAAAGTATTTGGGCAAGGATAAAGATTGGGATAAGGCAGAGCAGTTATTAGAAGACATGTTAAAAGAAGCTAATTTGAAGTATGAGCGCGTGGAAGGGGAAGCTGCTTTCTACGGCCCAAAAATAGATTTTATGTTCACTGACGCGATTGGCCGTGAGTGGCAGCTATCAACTATTCAAATTGATTTCAACCAACCTGAGCGGTTTAATTTAACTTATATTGACGAGCAGGGTAAAGAGCAAAGGCCCGTTATCATTCATCGTGCTATCGCCGGATCTTTAGAACGCTTTTTAGCCGTGCTAATTGAACATTACGCCGGTGCTTTCCCGACTTGGCTTGCCCCGGTGCAAATTGTGGTTATTCCAGTCGGCGCTGACCACAAAGCCTTTGCTCATGGTTTGGCCAAGGAATTTATTGATCATAATTTGCGCGTAGAAGTTTATGATGCCAACGAAACAGTTGGTAATAAAATTAGAAAAGCCGAGCAGCAAAATATTCCTTATATGTTGGTAGTTGGCGACAAAGAGATGAAAAGCTCAAAGTTGCACGTGCGTAAAAGAGGGGAAGACAAAGTAAAGGCGATTGCAAAAGAGGCCTTTTTGAAAAGTATTAGAAAAGAAATAGATGATCGAAAATCAGATTAAAAAATATTATATTTTACCTTTTGGTTGCCAAGCCAACATCGCCGATTCTGAACGCATCAAGTCGGTTTTGCGTCAGTGCGACTTTATTGAAACAGCCAACATGGATGAAGCTGATATAATTACGGTAGTCGCTTGCTCAATTCGCCAGCATGCGATTGACCGAATTTTTGGCTTGAAGCCCAGGTTTGACGCTATGCGCAAAGAAAGAGATTTATTGACCCTACTGTCGGGCTGCGTTTTAGAGGATGATAAGCCGCGAATGCAAAAAATGTTTGATGTGGTTTTTCCCATCAAAGAATTGCCTGATTTACCAAAAAAAATTAATGCCGCTAAGAAAAACTTAGTTATTCGTGATTACCAAAATATAAACCCTGATTATAATTCCAAATTTCAAGCCTTTTTGCCAATCATGAATGGCTGTAACCAGTTTTGCACTTTTTGTGTGGTGCCCTACACTCGTGGCCGTGAGGAATCTCGGCCAGTAAAAGATATTCTACACGAATTTCAAGCCTTGATTCAGCGCGGGTATAAAGAAATTACACTGATTGGGCAAACAGTTAACCATTATCTAGTCAGAGAAGAGGGCAAAATTTACGACTTTGCTGATTTAATTACTTGGTTAGACAAAACGCCTGGCAACTACTGGATCCGATACGCCTCTTCACATCCTTTGCATTTTACCGATAAAGTTATTAACGCCGTCGCCAAAGCCAAGCACACTACGCCCTATTTGCATTTGCCGGTACAATCCGGAGATAACCAAATGCTTAAGCGGATGAAACGTGTTTATTCGATTGAGCAGTATATAGATATAGTTTTTAAAATGCGTGCTGCTATCCCTAACTTAATGCTTTCTACTGACGTGATAGTTGGTTTTTGCGGCGAGACCGAAAATGAATTTCAAAATACGGTTAAGTTGTTTAAGGAGTTGGAATTTGATATGGCATATTTAGCTCAGTATTCTAATCGACAGGGGACCTATGCGAGTAAGCACATGCCAGACGATGTGCCTAAAGCGGTTAAAGCCAAACGTTTTAAAATTTTAACTGACGTGCTGCGCCAAACATCAAGTAAAAATAATAAACAGCAGGTCGGCAAAACTTTTGAAGTCTTGGTTGAAAAAGTAGGGGAAGACGGCTTACTATTTGGGCACACAGATACCTTTAAAAATATTAAATTTGCTGGCAGTCCAAATTTAGTCGGGCAATTTGTTGATGTTAAAGTTACAACCGCAAGCGATTGGAGCTTGGGCGGAGAATTGGAGGATGGCAAGTTAAAAGTTAAAAAATCTTATAAAGTAAAATTGGCAGTATGACTTTTGGTGAAAAAGGAGTTAGCCCCGCAGATGTTAATTTTACAATTGATAACGTTAACAGCGAAGCGCCTGAGGCTGATTTTCTAGTCTATGCAAAAGAATTAATCAGTATGCAAAATGCAGACCAGGAAATAAGGGCAGCCAAGAAATGGGGTGAATCGGTTGAAAAAGTTGATCAAGGCAATGTCGCAAAGCTAAAAGAAATTATTAAGCAAATTGGTTGGCCAACAATTTCTAAAGTGGGCCAAGAAGCTAGTAATGCCGCTTTTATTATAGTCCAACACGCTGATTTTGATCGAAATTTTCAAGGCGAGGCGTTACAAATGATGCTAAAAGCCAGAAGCGAAGATAATGAGGATGTTGACGGTGATAACATAGCTAGGTTAACTGATCGCATTTTGGTTGGGGAGTCTGATGATAACAATGAGCAACCTGAGCAGCTTTATGGCACTCAACATGACAGCAATGGAAACTTAATACCAATTAAAGATCAAGCAAACGTTGATGCCAGGAGGTCTGAACTTGGCATGCCCCCTCTTGAAGAGGAGGAAGCTGCTTTTCAGGAATTTATCAAAAGGCAATGATGAATAAAATTGTATTAATTTGCGGGCCGACGGCCACTGGCAAAACCAAGCTAGCAGTCAAGCTAGCTCGTTTATTTAATGGTGAAATTATTTCAGCTGATTCTAGACAGGTTTATAAAGGCATGGATATTGGTACGGGTAAGGATTTGCACGAATACGGCAAAGTTAAGTACCATCTAATTGACATAGTTAAGCCGCAAACCCAATTTACGGTGGCCCATTTTCAAAAATATGCTACGCGAGCGCTAAATGATATCTGGCGGCGCGGCAAGCTTCCTATAATTGTGGGCGGGACGGGGCTGTATATAGATGCGTTACTTAAAGGTTATCAATTGCCAAGTCAGTCAGATAACAAGATACGCCGACGCTTGGATAATTATACTTTAAAGCAACTGTTGGCTTTATTAAAAAAAATTGATTATTCGACATATAAAATAATAGATAAAAAAAATCGCCGCCGGGTTCAGCGGGCGCTTGAAATTTATTACGCCACTGGCAAAACTAAATTTGAATTAGCTAAAAAATTTACGCCAAAGTATCAAGTAATAAAATTAGGGTTGTTCTTATCTAAGCCTGAGCTAAACAAAAAAATTGAACAGCGCTTAAAACTACGAATTAAGCAAGGCATGATTCAGGAAGTTAAAAGGTTACATGATCAGGGGGTAAGTTGGAAGCGGTTTGATCAAATTGGTTTAGAGTATCGGCAAACTGCCAAATTGTTAAAGGGGGAGTATGGTGAGGATGAATATTTTAAAATATTAAATCACGAAATTCAACTATTTGCAAAAAGGCAGATGACTTGGCTCAAGCGCGATAACGAGATTTATTGGATTAAAAGTTTTTCCGAAGCCAAAAAGTTAGTTAAAGATTTTCTCTAAAAGTGGACAGAGCCCAAACGCGGCGGCGGTTGGGCTCTGGGCGGGCACATGGTTCCAGACTACTGGTTCCAGGGAATGCGTTCCCCAGTCCAGATGTCACGGCGTTGCCGGCGACGGTTTGGGTCGTGCCGGCGGTATGGCTGCGGAACGTCGTATTCGGAGTTGTTGTGCTCCGTCACATAGTTCCACGCCCGTTGGCCGTGACCTGCCTGGTTGAAGTGTGGGCGAATTTCCGCTGACTTACGGCCGATAGCACAGCCGATGGTTAGTGCAGCGAGAATCACAAACGCCAGCTTCTTTTTGAGAGACATGTCTATATATCCAATCTGGCGGGCACCATTTTGGAATTAGACACTCTCTACCATGCGAACATCAGTATAGCATATTTTCAGTATTTTGTCAAGAGTAGCAGTAATAAAAAATCAGGCTATTTTAGCCTGATTTTTAAATTGTTTATTTACTGCCTATTTGATTCATAGCCTCGGCTATCTTATCTGCCAACCTCTCGCTTATTTCAGGTAAATCTCTCATACCAGTTAATAACCCCATTAGCTTATCCTTATCACCACTAGGAACCTTGTCGCTCAAAATTGAATCAATCAGAGCTGCAACATGATTTTCAATTAACGCTTGGTCATTAGCTTCAGAACTTAGTTCTCGTGAGGCTGTCTCTAAGGCGCCTAACCTGTCCTCTAGCGAGTCAGGAAGTTTTGATAAATTAAATCTCCTTTCTTCTTTGCCAAGCATTGATTCGCTTTCTCCGGTCGGTTTATCGCGCATAGTTATATTTTTAATTATTTTTCAGTTACCCAGATTCTGATAGCGTCTTGTAGCTCTTGATTGCCGATGTCTGCTAGGTTATTCGCTACTTCAATAATTCTTTCGGTTAGTGTTGGTCGGCCTTCAAGTTCATTCGGGTCAAGTTTTTGAAAAGCGTTAATCAAATCTTCAATATTATCGGATTTAGCCTTTTTGTCTTCAGGCCCTAGGCCTTTTAATGCCTCATTAGCTTCTTCAATTTGAATAACTAATTGAGCTAAACTTTCTTGGTCCTCAGGACTGTTTTTAACTCCATTAATGCTTCTGCCATAAAATTATCTATATTTATTAATTTCCTCCTTGAGTTTAATTGTAGCATCTCTGGCCGCTTGGGCAAAATTTTCATCACCGCTAGCATAAATAATAGACCGGCTGGAGTGAATAATTATTCCCGTGCCGTCGTTATTTTTACCGGCTGTGACAGCGGCTTGAATATCGCCGCCTTGCGCTCCAACACCAGGTATTAATAATGTCATATCTCCCACAATTGCCCTAATTTTTTTCAATTCCTCTGGGTAAGTTGCTCCAACCACCAGCAAAACATTATTATTCTTGTTCCACTCGGATGACGCTTTATGGGCAACAATTTCATAAAGTTTGTGGCCGTCAATTTTTTGATCTTGCAAATCCACCGCGCTAGGATTAGAAGTGCGGCAAAGAATTATCACACCTTTATCGGCCCGATCTAAAAAAGGTTGTAGGGCATCTTGGCCTAAATAAGGATTAACTGTAACGGCGTCAGCGCCAAAGCGTTCAAAAGCTTCAATTGCATAATGCTCGGCAGTGCTACCTATGTCTCCGCGCTTAGCATCCAAAATTACCGGAATATGCGGATATACCCGGTGAATAAAATCAATCGTCATTTTGAGTTCTTCTTCAGTTCCCGCCGCAGAGTAATGAGCAATTTGTGGCTTGTAGGCACAAACCAAATCAGCGGTCGCCTCAATTATTTCTTTATTAAAGCGAAACAGCGGCGCAGCTTGGCCTTTTAAATGCAGAGGTATCTTTTCAATATCTGGATCCAAACCGACAGAAACTAAGCTATTATTAGCTTGCCAAACATCTTTTAATTTTTGACTAAAGCTCATATTAGAATTGATTCTGTTCAATAAATTTTTTAACATTTTCATAAGTTCCTTTGTCAATTTTATTTTGCTCAATGAGTGAGTCAAGAATTTCTGACATAGTTATAACACTATGCAGAGCGTAGCCTTTATCGGCGAGTAGCTTTTTTCCGCCTTGTTCCCGGTCGACTAAAACTACAAAATCGGTGATTGTTAGCCCGGCTTCTTTAAACGGGATAGCGGTTTCTAATTTAGACGCTCCGTTAGTAATCATATCGTCAATTACTAAACATTTTTGTCCGGCGCTAAATACCCCCTCAATTCTTTTTTTGGTGCCATAATCTTTAACCTCCTTACGCGCATATACCATTGGCACGTTAGTTTCAACTGAGTAAATAGTTGCTATAGGCAAGGCGGTATAAGGAATGCCAGCGACCAAATCGTACTTTAAATTTTTAGCAACTTCAGCCATAGCCAAGACAATTTTTTTTAGTAACTGAGGGTAAGATACAATTACGCGCAAATCAATATAAATTGGCGAAACAATCCCTGACTTTAAAGTAAATTCGCCGAATTTGATACCTTTAACCTCAAATAGCTCCGCGATTAGTTCTTGCTTAATGCCCATAAGTTATTTCTTGACCTTGATGATTGTTAACAATTTGACCTTGCTCAAATACAGTCACTCCGTTAATTACAGTTTTGGTTGGCCAGCCTTTCAAAGTCTGTCCATGCCAAGGCGACCAGCCGCATTTAGTGAACAGGTTAGCATTATCAACCTGCTTTTGCAAATCAAAATCAACCTCAGTGTAATTATCCTTTGAAGTATTGATTTTAAAGATTTTAGCCGGGTTAATTGAGGCTAATTCAATTAGTTTTTCAAAAGAAAGGCGCCTCTCATTAACCGCATTTAGCATTAATGGTAAGGCGGTTTCTAATCCAGGCACTCCAAAAGGGGGAGGCAATTGCTGTTTGTCTTCGGCAGTGTGAGGGGCATGATCAGTGCCTAAGGTGTCAATAGTGCCATCTAGCACAGCTTGCCATAAAGCCTCTTGGTGTTTTTTATTCCTTAGCGCGGGCATCATTAAACGCGTTGGGTCAACTGATTGGGGCTTGTCTAAAAACAAATGATGAGGCGTGACTTCAGCAAAAATATTTAAGTCTGCTTTGGCTTTTTTAATTAATTCAATTTCTTCAATTCCGGGTACGTGTGCGACATATAAATTATTGCCGGCTTGGCGGGTTAACCAAATAGCTTTTTCTAATTGTTCGCCTTCAGCGTGGGCAATTACTAAAGGTGTGGCCAAAAAAATTTTTTTCAATTTTTTTTCATCGTCAATTTTTAAATTTCCGGTAGACAGGTTAAAAAATACTTTAACCGCCACGACCTTACCGATAACTTTTTTGATTTCAGCTAAATTATCAACGCTGCTGCCAAAAATCAAGCCAAAATTGCAGTGGGCTGACTTGGAAGCAATGCGCCGTTTTTGTTCTAGTAGCTCCTCACTTAATGTCGGCGGTTTAGTGTTGGGCATTTCTAAAACAGTTGTATAGCCGCCGGCAACGGCCGCCAAAGTGCCGGCATCCCAATCTTCTTTGTATTCTAAGCCAGGGACGCGGAAGTGCACATGTGGATCAATTGTTTGGGGAATTCGTTTTAGGTTCATTTGATGTCGTCGATGATGTCAATTCTCTTCCCCTCTCACTGTGGGAGAGGGTCAGCCCGGCCGACTTAACGACTTCAGTCGTTCAGTCGGGGGTGAGACAGGGAAGTTCGTAACCTCACCCCGGGGACGTCAGGCGTCCCGAGCCCTCTCCGTCATCGGAGAGGGAGAAAGGACGAAGCTTTTTAAAAGTAATGTTTAGCGCCGGAAGCGTCACGATGGTATTTGCCAAATTCAGTTATATTTTTTAAAACATATTCAGCATCATAGACAGTGCCTTTACTACAAATTGTTTCACCAGTACCATCAACGCAGCATTGGCCGCAAATGTTAAAACCGCATTTCATATACCGCTCTAGGCTCATTTGGCAGGAAATTTTTTGCTTAATTGCAATTTCGGCAACCTTTTTCATCATCACTTCCGGCCCGCATGTATAAATGCAATCAAATTTATTTTCCTTAAGCAGTTCATTTAAAAGGTCAGTCGCAAAACCTTTAAACCCAAGGCTACCGTCGTCTGTTGCGATATGAACTTTAGCGCCCCATTTAGATAAAAGCTTCTCATACAACACTTCGTCTTTATTACGAGCGGCAATAATGCATTCAACTTCAATCTCTTTGTCAAGCGCCACTTGGGCTAACGATAAAATCGCCGGGGCGCCAACCCCTCCGCCAACTAATAAAATCTTTTTATATTTTTTTAAATCCCATGCTTCCCCATACGGCCCAAAATAACCGATGGTGTCACCAACTTTAAGTTCAAATAATTTATTGGTAAAAGGGCCAATCGCCTTGGCGGTAACAGCAAAACCGGTTTTAGTTTTATAAGCGACGCTAAAGGGTTTGGCGTCAATTTTAGGTATCCAAAGCATTATAAATTGAGCCGCTTGTGATTCTATTGGCGCATCGAACACGAAAGTTTTCATCACTGGGTTTTCATCTATAATCTCAGTGATAGTTACCGGAATTGGTAAATCAACTTTGGTGGGCCGCACCGATAAGGTCTGTAATTTTTTCATAGTTATGTTTTTGCATAAACGCTTCAATTTCTTTGCTAACTTTTTTAAAAATATCTTCGCCGCGGTAATACACGCCGGTGCCAATTGAAACTGCCCTGGCGCCAGCCATTATCATTTCTACTGCGTCTTCGCCTGTCAATACACCACCAATCCCTAAAATCGGAATTTTAACCGCTTTATAAATTTGAAAAACACATCCAACCGCTAATGGTTTTAAAGCTGGACCGGAGATTCCACCTGTTTGATTGGCTAAAATAGGGGAGCGGGTTGTAATATCAATTGCCATTCCCGGCCCGGCCGTATTAATAGCTGATATGCCGTCAGCCCCAGCCGCTTCAACAGCCTTAGCGATAATGGCTATATTGGCTACGTTTGGAGATAGCTTAATTAAAACAGGGATGTCAGTGCGGGATTTAACTTCTTTGGTAACTTGGGCGGATAAATCCGGGTCGCACGCAAAGGGTTTGCCCCACTCGTCATCAACGTTGGGACAAGATACATTAATCTCAAATAAGTCTGGTTTGGCTTCGCTTAATAGCTCAACTGTATCGCCGAATTCTTTGATTGTGCCATTAACCACATTAACTATCAACGGTGCATCACAAATTTTTTTAAATTCTTTGATTTTTTTTAAACTGTCTTGAGCGCCGGAATTGGATAAGCCAACGGCATTAAGCATGCCGTCGTGGTAGGTTAGCATGACCGGATTAGGATGGCCAGTCCGCGGGTTTTGGCTAATTGATTTTGTGGTAATAGCTCCGGCGCCGTTGTCTACCACGTTTTTCCACGATGCTGGTGTGACTCCTAAAATGCCCGATGCTAGAACTGTCGGGTTGTTTAGCTTTACGCCGCAAATGTCGGTTGATAAATCAATTGCCATTGTTAATTAAATTTCGGATTTTGACCCCTTAAAACATCTTCGATCTTTCTTACTTCTTCCCGACCAGACTCTGTAACAAATGCATTTTTGATCTCCGTAAGCTTTTCCGATAAAGTTCTTCTGTCATCTGGAGAAAGCACGTCAAATATCCATAGACAAAAATTCGCTTAACGTAGTTTTTCTCAGTAGGTTTCTCTCAAAAACAGATCGAGGGTCATCTTTTTTAGTGCTTTTATCCATTTTTCTACCAAGCTCTACCAAATGCCCACTAAATTCACGTTGGCTTAAGAAGTCAGGAAATTCAACATTGATTTTTTTTAGCACTTCATCGAGATTTATAACAACTGTCTCAAAATTTGGGTGTATCTCTGCAATTATTCTATCTACCTCTCTGTCAATCCTACCATTGTCATTTAAGAGTCCCGAAGCCGTAATACTAGCTGTTGCATACAAGTAGTCATTCAGCTGCTCGGCCGTAATATATGCGAGTTTGTCGGCCGTCATTTGCTGTAAAAGATTGACAAGTTCATCAATATCTTCCTGCGGGATATCTTCACCGTCATCATGAATTTTTGCAAAAAATGATATTTTTTCAAATATTTCACTATGTAGCGAGTTAACCTCCTCGCGTGGGGTGGGTTTATATTCTCTTTCTGGCATTTTACAAAATTAATTTATTTTTTAGCATCAGCGATTCTGGGCTCAAGCCAAGTAATTACTTGCTTGGCTCGGGTAACTACCATTTCGTTATCTGCCAGTTCAGCAACTTTTTCTAAATGATCTTTTAGCACTGCCATGTCTTTTGTTGGGATATCTGGGTGGGTGCTTGCAAATTCAGCTAAGCTGTCAACTAATTTTTTTTCTTTGACCCTTAAGTCATGTTCATCATACAGTAATCTTTTATTGGAATCACTTCGGGCCATCCAGCCTTCATATATATATTGGCACAATCTAATAATGTCATTAAATGACGGCGCTTCTTGATGTTCTCGGTTTGGGTTGGGCGCCCCTTCTTGGTTATGTGCCATCTAATTTTTTAACAATTGCTTTAACATTTTTTCTACTACCTGAGGACTTGCGGCACCTTTGGTTTCGCGCATGACTTGCCCGACAAAAAATTTCAACACCGTTTCTTTACCGGCCTTATATTGTTCTACTTGCCTTTCATTACTATCAATAATTGATTGAACCACTTCGGCTAGCTCTTCTTCACTTTCTATTTGGCTCAAACTTTGCTCTTCCATTATATGGGAAGGGTCTTTGCCTGTGGCCACCATTTCTTCCAATACCTTTTGGGCCGCGGCGGAATTTAATTGTTTAGTGTACACTAAGGTTATAAATTCAGCTAAGTTTTCAGGGTTTATTTTAGAGTCACTTAAAGAGATGCCCCTATCATCTAGCAATCTTAAATATTTGTTTAACATCCAATTGGATGCCAGTTTGGCAACCTGAATGCAATGTTTGTTTAAGGTCTCTTCTTCCGGCCCGCAAATTTCATCATGTTGGCTTAACCATTCGCGAAGTTCGGAAACTACTTGTTCAAAAAAATTGGCTAACGCCTTGGAGGCAACTAAGGTTTTAGCGTTATCGAGCGATATACCGTATTGTTTAGCAAAGCGGTTACGTTTAGCGGCCGGCAATTCTGGCAAACTCGCCATAATGGTTTTGACCTTGATTGGAGCGCTATCTAAGCTTAAATCTACTGGCGGTAAATCAGGTTCAGGGAAGTAGCGGTAATCAGCTTCAATTTCTTTTTCCCGCTGCAGTACGGTTTTGCCTTTGTCTTCGTCCCAGCCGCGAGTTGATTGTTGGGATGGCGGCTTGCCTTCATGCCATAATTTACTTTGTCGCTGAATTTCGTACTCTAACGAGCGTTCTACCGCCTTGAAAGAATTTAAATTTTTAATTTCAGTTTTCGGCGATAGGCTAGAGTACTCCTTAACCAAATCGATTGGTTGATTAGATAATGAAATGTTGGCGTCACAGCGCAAGTTGCCTTTTTCCATGTCAGCGTCAGAAATCTCCAAATAACGCATGATTCGTTGCAGGTCCTGTAAAAAAACTTTGGCTTCTGCCGGTGCCCTAAAATCAGGTTCAGTTACAATTTCAATCAGTGGCGTGCCGCCACGGTTGTAATCAATCAATGTGTCAGTACCTGAATGGATATTTTTAGCCGCGTCTTCTTCCATGTGAATGCGGTTAATCCGAATGGCGGTCTTTTTTTTATTGTGCGTAATTTCAAATTTTCCGCTTAAGGCAATCGGCTTTTCGTATTGGGAAATTTGATAGCCTTTGGGAAGATCTGGGTAAAAGTAATTCTTGCGGTCAAATTTGCTAAAGTCTTGAATTTCGCATCCTAAGGCTAGCCCGGCTTTAGCCGCAAAGGCTAAAGCGTCACGATTCATCACCGGCAAAACGCCAGGATGGCCCAAGCAAATAGGACAAATTAAAGTATTGGGTTTAGCGTTTTGAGCGTCGTTACTGCATGAACAAAACAGCTTAGTTTTAGTTTTAAGCTGTACGTGAATTTCTAAACCAATAATAGGGTATAGTTTCATAGTTGAGATTTTACAACTTGCCAAATATCATCTGCGACAGCTTCAATCGTTTGATTGCCGTTAACGGTATGCCACCCGTATTGTTTCGCTAAAAGCTGATAGTTTTTTCCGCACCGCCGCATTAATTCGTCATTAGATTCATGCAAATGATTTTTTTCTTTACCGCTAGAAAAAGGCTTCCCGTAAAGCAAAAGGGCAATATCTTCAGCCAGCAAGCCTTTATTTTGCTTTTCTAGTTTAGCCAAATCAGCCCCTTTGGTCAAACCCCAAGCCAAGCCGGTTCCAATATAGTCTTCGGCCACCATAGTTATGCCAGAATCAAGCATTTTTTTTAGCTTAGGTTCAAAATTCATTCTATTTTGGGCGTAAATCCCCTGAAGTTTGTATTCATCCATAGTTTGAATTTTACCGCTCCTCAATATCTCATTAAGTCGCGGCCCGGTAGGTTCTAAATCATAGATTGGATACTTAACATATTGAACCGGCCTTCCCAAGGATTTAATTTTTTCGACTAAAATGTTAGCCTGGGTGCTTTTACCAAGGCTATTAAGTCCGTACAAAACCATAAACTTACCCCTGCTCATGGCGTTGCGATAAAAGCTTCTTGCCACGGCCCGTAACCGGCCGGCGTATTAGTCCGGTTTTCGCGATAGCTAAAAATTGGTCCGGCGGCTAAATATCTCTTGCCGGTGTGGTCGGTATAAACAACTATGAGTAAATTAACTTTGTCGACTTGGCTAATTAAGCTGCCTAAAAACGTGCCTTCCTCACTTACTACCCGATGCATTTCTTCGCGTTGCAAAACATTAAATGAACTGTCAGTTAAACTGCCGATGGCGCGGTTAAACTCTAAATCGTACTCATTTATGAATTTGTAATCTTGCCACTCAAGCTCTTGGCCAGATAATTCTTTAAGGGAGATTTCCGTAACTTGTTTTAAGTGGTCAGATAAGTTAGTCAGCGTTTTAATTGCCGGAGAATTATCATTCACAATTTTTAGCAAAACTAATCCGTCGATTAGCATGTTAGTGTTGGCTAAAAGTTGGTTGTAGTAATTAATGCTTGGTTCAATGTAGCCAGTTTGGGCGGTTACCACGTCAGGCACTGTCAGGGGGGTAGTGTTTTGTGTTTCCACCGCCTGGGTTTCAATGATGGGCTCACTGCCCACAAATAGCCATGTGCCTAATGCGGTGTTTAAAGACTTATTGCGCCACAACGGTTGTTGCATAAATGTCGGGTAGCCTTCGACAAAGTTTTTTGTTAAGTTTTGATTGGCGAAAAGCGTGCTCCAAAATATGTTTTTATGCCAAGTCTGTTCATCAAATTTTGAAATTTCACCTTGCAGGGCGGAAATTTGGCTATCATAATTTTGATAATTACTAGACCCTTCGTTATTCAGTATAGACTTCACGCCATCCGCCCCTAAGACATTAGTGATATCCAACCCGGAAGCTGAACATCTGGCCAATTGGTTTTGGAGTTGGCAGGTAGTAAAGTGCCTCTGGCTTAACGGCACTTCGTTAATTAAATTGCCTACGTTAGGGTATGATAATTGGCTGAACAGGTAATCATTTGGTGTAAACGTATCGCGTAACAATTTCATTCCGCGCGTTTCGTTAGAGGCGCGTTGCCCGCCTTCAATTCGTAAAAATGAAATGTTATTTAAAGACTGCCTTAGTTGCTGAATGTTTTTCGAACCTTGCTCAAAGTCCTTAAATAATTCCTCCGCAAAAAAATCTTCGCCAAATTCTTGGGCCAAAACATCGGCAAATTCTAAGTACGACAGCTCCTGCTCCAGGCCCTTAAAAAAGGCGATGGTTTTGTAAACGCGTAACCAAGCGTTTTTAAGTAGTTGGTCGTCAGTGAAGTCTTGAGCAATTAAACTCGCGGCCACCATGTGTATTTTACTATCCTCTTCATCCAGTAGGCATTCAGGGCAGTCTTCGCTTTGGTAATTTATTAAAAAGGTTTTGTCGCTTAAATAACGAGCGGCGAGCCAAAAATTTTTTAATTTTTCCGAAGTTTGATATTCGGGCGGAATTTCGTAGATGGAATAATCGCTAGCGTACAAGAAAACAGGCGATTTTTGAGCGCCCCTGGGGCGAGTTTTAATTAATTCCAGCTCGTCATTGACTTGGCGTTCCAAATAGTCAGGTAATTGAATATCATAACGTAAACGATCTTGCGGAGTAAAACTTTTTGAATCTGGAGTAATTGAGCTGGTATTTTCATCAATTTGAAAATCTTGTGGCTGCAATAGCTTCAATGCAGTGGCGGCAAAAGCCATTTCCAAGCGGTTTCCCTCTAACAGCAAGTCATTACTTCTGGTTTGGTCGTTAAGCAAAAGCTCATAGCGGTTTTTAGCCTTAGTATAAAGCGATCTTAATACATCCCAAGTATTGTCAAAAAATGCATCCCTTTCAATTTGCTTATAGGCGTAGTGCAAAGCCAAACGGTAGTTAAAGCCAACTGCATCAGAGGTAACCAGCGCCGGCACTTCTAAGCCCCGTAAGCTTAAGTAAGCTTTTTGATAACTCGTACTTTGAAAGTCCTGGGCTTCAGTTAGGACCGTGAAGCCATTGTTGGCTAAGGGCTCCAAAACCGGGTCAAGATTTATTTTTCTGGAAATATCCCGATAGTTTTGCACGTCAGTTTTAATTGAAATAGGCAAAGTGTATCCAGGCGCTTGGGCAAATAGGCTTAGCGGAGTAGGTTTATAAAAATCAGCAAAAAAAATCTGTTCCAGCTGTTTGCCAATTATATTGAATCCGTTTTCAATAATATCAATATTGCCGCCGCTATCTGGTAATTGGTTTAACCGCCCGGGGGTATTCGCGTTAGTATTTTGGTTGGTATTGCTCGTTGGCTCATCAGGTTTTTTCGAACATCCAAAACCGACTGTCAATAAAAACACCGCTAAAAAAATTAAAGCCGTGAATTTTGGATTGATTTTATTTTCCACTACTGGCATATCTTTTTTCTCCTCGCTCCGATTCTGACAATTCATCAGCCTCTGAGGGCAAACCAGTAAAGTAGGGGAGAATAACAAGCTGGGCCACTCTATGCCCTTTTTCAATTTTATAATCTGAGTCAGAGGCATTTATCATGCTGCAAATATATTCGCCGCGATAATTGCTATCCATTACTCCGCCTATCACATGTAAGCCAGATCGGCCCATACTGCCACGGTCTTTAATAAACCCAACATAGCCTTCGGGAATTTCAACCGCCAAGCCAAATTTAATCAACCCATGTTTGCCAGCGGGAATAATTGAATCTTCAATGGCATATAAATCCAAGCCGGCGTCACCAGCATATGCTCGAGTCGGTAATTGAGCGTCCGGATGCAGCAACTTAACTTTGATTGGTTTAGGGCTTAGTTTGGGCATTTATTTTTTGCATGATGTTATCAATTTGAGAGTAAAATTCATCAATAGTACCATTGTTATTGACAGTAAAGGCGGCGTGTTCCATAACCTCATTAATTTGCAATTCAGATTCTTGCTTGGCTTCGGCCTGAAAGGCTTCCCAGGTTTTACTTTGGTCATCAGGGTTTTCATTACGGGTCGTGATTCTTTCATAGCGCGTTTTTAAATCAGCATTAATGGCGATTAAGAAAAAGTTCGGTAGATCCTTCAGGTACGTGATGTCTGGCAAGCGCCGGATACCGTCGATATAAATATAATTATGATTTGAGCGGTCAATATATGCGCGAATGGCTTTGGATAAGAACGCTTGGTCAAAATTTTCGCGCAACAGAGTAGATAATTTTTGTAAATTTTCTCGGTTTTTTTCAATGCCTAAAATATCGGCGATATTTCTTAGCGGATCTGAAAATCGCGCATAGTCAACATCATAATTTTTTTCAAGGTGTTCGAAAATTGTAGTTTTGCCAGCGGCGATATGACCACAAGCCCCGATTACTATAGCGCTCATTTTTTTTCTAATTTTAATTCATACTCTGGGCTGTATTGCCGATACTTGACCCCGGCTTCATCAAGTAATTTCCTTGAGGCAACCATGTTAGGCTGGTCGTGGTAACGGTCGCTCTCATAAATAATTTCTTTAATGCCGCTTTGAATTATAGTTTTAGCGCACTCATTGCAGGGGAATAGGTTAGTGTAAAGCGTGCAGCCCTGAGTCGGTTTGTTGGCGTTATAAATTGCATTTTCCTCAGCATGGATAACATAAGCATATTTTGTGTCTAAAAAATCTCCTTCGCGCGACCAGGGTAATTTATCATCGGAAATTCCACGCGGGAATCCGTTGTAACCAAGCGCTACCACAATTTTATTTCCGTCCACAATCACTGCCCCAACTTGGGAGTTGGGATCTTTAGATCGCTGGCCAATGAGGTTAGCGATTTGCATAAAGGCCTCATCCCAAGATAAGTAGTTGTCTCGTTTTTTTGCGGTCATTGAAGTAAATTATCTTTACTATTGTAGCAAAAATTACTGCCCAGGCAAAGCAAAAAAGCCCCAAAATGGGGCTTTGGCAAGTTATAAAGGGGTTTCTATTTTAATTCCCGGACCCATCGTGGCCGACAGGCTAATCGTTTTTACATACACACCTTTAGCGCTTTGAGGCTTATTTTTGATAATCGCTTCAAGCGCGGCTTGGTAATTTGCCGTTAAAGCTTTATCGTCAAATGAGACCTTACCGATTACCAAGTGAACATTGCCGGCGCTGTCATTTTTTACATCAATTTTACCTTTTTTGATTTGCTCAATCGCGTGCTTGATATCTTTAGTGACGGTTTCATTTTTAGGGCTTGGCATAAGGCCGCGGGGGCCTAAAATTTTGGCGATGCTGGCTAATTCCTTCATCATTTCCGGTTCAGCGACCGCGATATCAAAATCAATTTTACCTGATGTATTGATTTGCTGAATTAATTCTTTTCCGCCGGCAATATCAGCCCCAGCTTCTTTAGCGCTTTTTTCGTTCGCGGCGGAAACAAAAGCGGCAATGCGAAGCGATTTGCCAGTGCCGTGCGGCAAAACTACAGAGGTTCTTAATTGCTGGTCAGATTTGTCTGGATTAATACCTAATTTAACGTGTAATTCAACTGAACTATCGAACTTAGTGGTGGATGTTTTCTTAACCAATGCCATGGCGTCGGTTATAGAATAGAGTTTTTTTGGATCAACTAATTTAGTTGCCTCCTGATATTTTTTTGATCGTGGCATATAATTATTGCGGTTTATCCCGTTAGAAGTTAGAGTTAGGAGTAAATACGTTGAGAGATTTACTTTTACTTCTAACGGGGTGAATAACGCGCCAAGTTAAATTGGCGCTCCCGGCTTGATTATTAATTATTCAGTAATTTCTAATCCCATTTGCCTTGCGGTGCCTTCAATAATTTTTGCCGCGGCCTTGACATCATGGGCGTTTAAGTCGGCCATTTTTATCTCAGCGATTTCCTCTAATTGTTTTCTGGTAACTTTGCCAATTTTCTTTTGTAGTGGCTCACCTGAACCTTTTTTAATACCGGCCGCTTTTTTAAGCAAGTCAGATGCCGGTGGTGTTTTTAATACAAAATTAAACGTTCTATCTTCATAGATAGTAATTTCTACCGGAATTACATTACCGGCTTTGTCTTTAGTTTGTTCGTTAAACTGAGAACAAAATTCCCCGATATTAATGCCGTGAGGCCCCAAAGCAGTACCGACCGGAGGAGCCGGGTTGGCTTGACCGGCGGGAATTTGGACTTTGACTTTTGCTTTTACTTCTTTGGCCATATGTTTATAATTTTTTAACTTGTAATGAATCTAATTCCACTGGCGTTTCGCGGCCGAACATATTAACCAAAACTTTGAGCTTGCCGCGCGCTTCATCAATGTTGGAAATTTTACCTTCGTAACCTTTAAAGGGTCCGTCGGTAATCCTAACGGCCGTGTTAATTGTCAGATCAATTTTATATGTCGGCTCTTCCACGCCCATGCGCCGTTGCAGCTCTTTGATTTCTTTATCGTCAATTGGCGTCGGAATTGTGCCGGTACCGATAAACCCGGTTACGTTCGGTGTGTTACGCACTACGTACCAAGAGTTGTCGTCCACAACCATTTCCACCAACACATAGCCGGGAAAGATTTTTTCAGTCACGACTCGGCGCTTACCATTTTTAATTTTAATCTTTTTTTCAGTCGGTACTAAAACTTGGAAAATTTTATCTTTCATGTCCAGCGTTTCAATTCTTTGCTCCATGCTACGTTTCACATTTTCTTCATAGCCAGAATAAGTATGAATCACATACCAACGTTTACCGCGCTGAACTGTCTGTTTAGCCATATTTACCGAGTTAGAAATTCATTTATTATTTATAGTTTGTATGTACTTACCCTCGTTATTTCTAACAGGGTTAAATAATTCGTTCTAATCCTAAATTTAAGATGTAGTCAACTAAGCCTAAAAAAGTCGCTACCGCAAGGCTTATCACGACTACTAATATAGTATGCTGAATCGTCTTTTGCCGAGTTGGCCAGGCCACCTTAGCCAATTCTTCCCTGGCTTCACGTAAATATTTGAATAATTTTTTCACCCCGTTAGAAATTAATGTAAATTAAGAGTATTTTTTACGCTCCCGTTATTTCTAACGGGGCAAGTTTTTGGATTTTAAAAAGACCTCGGGCGGTCTTTATCTGAAACAAGTATAGAGGAGCCGCGTGTTTTTGTCAATAGCAGTTATTGACAGGTTAATGCAATGGGAGTATTACGAGAATAGAGGAGGAACTAGCCATGCCGGGCAAACCGAAGGGTGTTTGCGTAAGCTGCGTTACGTTAACTTGCACAGAGGTTGCAAGAAAACTGGCGCAGCTTGACCAGAAACCAACCAGTTTCACGGTTGAGATGCTTCGCGCTTGGTATATGGGTATTTTGGCCGCCCGAAATGGGACCCGATGCCCAAGAAAATACCCTGAGCGGTGCATCACCGCCGATCATATGGCCAAGTACGGCCGCCCGTAACGACGCCACTGACTTGGAGGAATCAGTGGCGTTCGACTTTTCATTAGCTATGTGATAAAACAGCCATGGAGGAAAAAAGTGAACCGAAAAGTATGTTCTCACTGTAACCAACGCCAAGCCACGGCTGTGCGTCATAATTTGTGCTGGACTTGCTTCTTGGTTACGGCCCATGTCATTTTGGAGCTGTGGTCAAGGAACGGTCCGCACGCTAACTTCATGGGCGATCCCAAGGTTTCTGTCACCCTGCCTAGATCGGACGTTCATTTGTCCTATCCGGTTTGCAGAGTATGCATCAGAGAAACCGGTCACCGTCCGCGTGATAAGTATGGAGACCCCGTGGATCGTCATGACTATACCTAAAACACCGCAGACTTGGAGGCCCTGCGGTGTTGCTGTTCTTGGAAAGATTTTAGATGTCAAGATTTTTTACGTTTTTGGCGTGAGTTTGAATAAAACGCTTGCGCGGTTCAACTTCAGAGCCCATCAAAATATCAAAAACTTCATCAGCTTTAGCGGCATCAGTAATAGTCACTTGCTTCATTACTCTATGCTCCGGCGACATAGTTGTCTCCCAAAGCTGCTCTGGGTTCATCTCCCCTAGGCCTTTGTATCGTTGAATATTTAATTTCACCCCGCTAACTTCAGCGAGCTCGCCAACGCCACGTTCGCCCACATTTTCTTCTTCGTCCGGGCTAGCTTCAACCTCAACACTTTTGGTAGGCTTGGCTGACTCTTTCTTTTTATCTTCTTTGGCCAATTTTTCTTTAAGCTTTTCTAGCTGATCATCGCTATACGCGTAATGCAAAGCATTTCCTTTTTTGACTGAATAAAGTGGCGGTTGGGCGATATATAAATGGCCTTGAGTGATAATGTCGGGAAAATGGCGGAAAAAAATAGTTAAAAGTAAAGTTCGGATATGAGAACCATCAACGTCGGCATCAGTCATGATCACAACTTTATGGTAGCGTAATTTTTCGACGTCAAACTGTTCTCCAATATTTGTACCCAAAGCAATGACTAGGGATTTAATTTCGTTATTGGCAAGCATTTTATCCAATCTCGCACGTTCTACGTTTAATATCTTACCGCGTAAAGGTAAAATAGCTTGATGTTCACGGTCACGGCCTTGCTTAGCTGAACCACCAGCCGAATCGCCTTCAACAATAAATAATTCAGAAGCGCTGGCGTCACGCGAGGAGCAATCGGCTAATTTACCCGGCAAGGTAAAGCCTTCCAAGGCGCCCTTGCGTAGCACAGTTTCGCGCGCAGCGCGGGCGGCCACCCGGGCGCGTTGGGCTAATAAACATTTTCCTACGATGGCTTCAGCGTCTCGCGGATTTTCTTCTAAAAAAGTGCCCAAGGCGTCAGAAGTGACGCTATCAACGATTGATTTAACTTCGGCGTTACCTAGCTTGGCTTTGGTTTGGCCTTCAAATTGGGGCTCTTTAATTTTAACTGAAACAATGGCGGTAAGACCTTCGCGGCAGTCTTCACCGGACAAGGGTTGATCTTTTTCCTTTAAAATATTTTTCTTTTTGGCATAAGAATTTAGTGACCGGGTAAGGGCAGTGCGAAAACCGGAAATATGGGTACCGCCTTCCGGGTTATAGATGTTATTTGCAAAACCAAACAACGTCTCTTTGTATTCATTGCTGTATTGTACGGCGACCTCAACTTTAACATCATCCACCTCTTTTTCGGCGTAAAAGACGTTATCGTGCTTCGGTTCAACGTTAACGTTGAGGTGTTTAACGTAAGATTTGATACCGCCTTCAAAATAAAAAGAGTAGGCCAGCTTATGTTTGTCGCGGCTGTCAATTATATTTAAACGAATGCCTTTGGTCAGGTACGCTTGTTGGCGCAGGTGGTCAATAATGGTTTGCAAATTAAATTCAGTTACAGTAAAAATTTCCGGGTCTGGTTTAAAAGTGATAGTTGTGCCAGTAGTTTTGGCCGGCCCAATGGGTTTCACCTTTTTTTTCGGTTTACCGCGTTCGTATTCTTGAATCCAAGTTTTTTTATCCCGCCGGACTTCGGCTTTAGTAAACTCTGATAGGGCGTTCACGACTGATACTCCAACGCCGTGTAAACCGCCAGATACCTTGTAGCCACCTTCGCCAAATTTACCGCCGGCATGAAGTTTTGTCATTACCACTTCCAACGCTGATACTTTAGCGGTTTTGTGTATGTCCACCGGGATGCCGCGGCCGTCGTCGGTAACTTGGACAGTGCCGTCAGGCAGTAACTCAACATCAATTTGGGTACAAAAACCGGCCATAGCTTCATCAATGCCGTTATCCACGACTTCCCAAATTAAATGATGCAGGCCTTCGCTGGCGGTGTTACCAATATACATGCCGGGCCGCTTACGGACCGGATCCAGTCCTTCTAAAACAGTAATTTGCTTGGCACTGTAATCTGATTGCGATTTAGGTGGTTTGGATTTTTTGGGGGCAGTTTGATTTGCCATATTTTTAGGCGTAAGATTTTAAAGTATGGAGCGTTAAAGCTCCATATAAAGTAAGCGTTAAGTCAATAATATTACAATTTCGATGTCATCATGATAGCACAATTATGCCTGTTTTTCAAGACCAAAATGCTGAACCAAAGCGCCCAATTATGCTATACTATGAAAGTATGCCAAGCGAATCAGTAGGAGGCCCTGGCTCTCCGTATCATAATGTGAGTAATTTTCAGTTAAAGCTTAGCTATTGGTACATTACTCACAAAATTCAATTGCGCAAAATACTGATGGTGGTACTCATAATTTTTGACATTCTGATTTTTAGTTTCGTTTTTTGGAGTATTATCAATTTGTACTTTATTACTTATAACGATCACCAATTAGTTTTGCGTAGTTTAAGCCAGGATTTGATTGATTATAAAAGTTTCCGCGAAGCTTACGCCCCGGTACCACTTCAAATTGTCGGGGTTAGGGTCATTACTTCATCTTCAGGCGAATCAGATATTTTAGTTAGAGTAAAAAATCCTAATTTTAAATTAGCGGTTAGCAAAGTTGATTACAAAATTTTTGCTGATGGCGCTGAGGTAGCCTCAGGTTCAACTTTTGTTCTCCCGGATACGGAAAAGTTTTTTGCGGGTTACAATGTGGCTAATTTAGCTCGCAATGCTGATATTCAATTGCAGTTGGAAAAGGTAAATTGGCGCCGGGTGGACAATTACGAAGCCATTGCTGCCGAGAGATTGCGATTTGAAATTATTGATACTGAATATATTCCGCCAAATAATTCCAGTATTGCTGGGCGATTGCCAGTTAGCATTGCGCAAGCTGAAGTTAGAAATAATAGCGCTTTTAACTATTGGCAAGTTGGGTTTTTTACCGCTGTCTATAGCGGGCAAGAATTAGTTGGCGTAAATTATTCCACCGTGGAGCCGTTTAGGTCAGGGGAGACTAAGCTAATTGAAGCACGGTGGTTTAGCTTGCTTGGTAACATTTCTCAAATTGAAGTTATTCTCGATGTCAATATTTTAGATCCGAACTCTATCATGGAGCTTGAGCTCAAATAATTTGTAACAAAAAAGACGCTCCCGTGGGTAGGGGTGCGGCCCATGATCTGCAGTGCAGACCTGGTGCCGCCCCCTTCCCGGAAGCATTCATCACCCATGACCCAGCTCGAGTATGTCTGCTCGACAAGTCTAATACGTGCTACTCCCTCGTATGAAAGGACTTGTCGAGCGTCAACCAACGCTACGTCGGGTGGTCTTGCGTGTACATCTCGTACACCTCCCTAGGTCAACCGGTGTGGCCGGCTATCATGTTCGGCGTTTTAGTTGGCGAGCGCCGGCGTCCACGACACCGGCGCGAGGAGCGCCTGTACGGCATGAGCGGCGCGTGCCAGGGCGAACGGACGACGATAGCGGCGCGTCCGGCTCCGGCTGATCTTGGGGTTGAGTTCGCCCGGCTGCATAGTCTCCGGGTCGAAGACGTGACGGAAGACGTCGATGCCGTCATCCGTATGCATCAGGCAGGTGGCCCCACCACCTTGTGACCTGGACCCCATAAACTAGACACAGAGGTCGAAGAAAAGTAACCTTGTGTCATATGAGTAAAAAAACACATCGTATTGCCCTTGAGGTAAAAAAAGAAATCATCTCCCGCGTCAAAGAAGCAGG
>Ga0210057_1001605_pt1 | contig 33950 bp, 34 predicted proteins | sample CryGeyCG2114_010_2_FD_183968 | JGI IMG/M metagenome (GOLD analysis project Ga0210057, IMG submission 183968) | Groundwater microbial communities from aquifer - Crystal Geyser CG10_big_fil_rev_8/21/14_0.10 (SPAdes) (version 2) | ecosystem: Environmental > Aquatic > Deep subsurface > Groundwater ... | reverse complement strand
GAATCGTCCATAGTAATATACATATCACCATTTAGTATGACGGTTCGCGTTCTCTTTTACAGCTTCAGTACCATATTTCGGTTAGGTACACGTTTTCTTTCAGTATCATTTTTGATTAGGCAAGACTATGTCTTGAGTAATTAATAATTTTCCTTTATAATACATACCTATGATTACAGTTTTAGATTTTGTACCGGGGGATATCGTTAGAGTTCACCAAAAAATTAAAGAAATAGATAACACTCCAAAAGGCGGAGGAAAAGAAAAAACAAGAGTTCAGGTTTTTGAGGGAGTTGTTTTAAAAATAAAAGGAAGAGGAGACAACAAGATGTTTACTGTCCGGAAAGTTGTTGGTGGCGTTGCCGTAGAAAGAATTTTTCCGCTTATGTCTCCGAACGTCGAAAAAGTTGTTAAAAAAGGCAAAATAAAGGAAAAAATCCGCAGATCCAAGCTCTATCATCTCCGTAATAAAATAAGGTAAAATGAAGATATCCAATCCGACAGCCAGGATAGGAGAAGAAATTGCCACAAAATATTTACAAAATAAAGGCTATCAAATAATTGAAAGAAACTTCCGTAAAGGATATGGGGAAATAGATATCGTTACTACTTATCAAAACAAAATACTTGTTTTTGTCGAGGTTAAAACGAGAAAGACTACCAATTTTGGCGATCCTTTGGAAGCAATTACTTATTCAAAACTTAAGACACTTACTAAAACAGCAGAATTTTATAAAGCAATACATAAGAATTTGCCTGAAAGACTACGTATAGACGCAGTATCTATTTTATTAGATTCTGAAAATAGTGTTAAAAAAATTGAACACATCGAAAACATCAGCCCTTTTTAACGCGATTTTAGATTTCTAATGTGATCACGTAATAACATGGCAGTTCCAAAATCGAGTTCTTTGGCCGCTTGCCTCATTTCCAAGGTTAATTTTTTTATAATTTTTTCTATTTCGTCAGGCAAGACAACATCTTTTTTGCTTAGTTCCAACATAAAATCAATGCTATCATCTTTAATTTCTCTTTCTACTAATCTTTTTCTAATTTCTTTTTGAATTGTCGTAGGAGTAATATTGTGATCGACATTATATCTAAGTTGTATTTTTCTTCTCCTTTTTACTTCAGAGATTGCCGATTCCATTGATTTTGTAACAACCTCGGCATACATTATTACTTCCGAATCAACGTTTCTTGCAGCTCTGCCCATTGTCTGAATAAGCGCGGTTTTACTTCTTAAAAAACCTTCTTTATCTGCATCTAAAATTGCAACCAGTGAGACTTCAGGAATATCTAATCCCTCTCTTAGTAAGTTTATGCCTATTAAGACGTCATACTTTGCTTCCCTAAACTTGTCTAAAACATCTTGCCGATCTAAGGTGTGGACATCGGAATGAAGATAAGAAACTTTAATATCTCTTTCGGCTAAATAGTTAGATAGATCTTCCGACATCCGTTTTGTTAAGGTTGTAATTAATACCCGTTGGTTTTTTTTAACTCTTTTTAAAATCTCGACAATTAGGTCTTCGATCTGTCCTTTTGTCGGTTTAACTATAATTTTTGGATCAATAAGCCCCGTTGGGCGTATCAATTGCTCCACTACTGCATTGTTTTCTATAGAAAGCGAAAGTTCAAAATCATTTGGAGTTGCGCTAACATACGTAATTTGATTAACTTTTTGCATAAACTCATCAAATCTTAGTGGTCTATTGTCAAGTGCAGACGGAAGTCTAAATCCATAATCTATAAGCATTTTTTTGCGGGCCTGATCTCCGTTATACATCCCTCTAATTTGAGGAATAGTAATATGCGATTCATCAACTATCGTTAAAAAATTTGGATCGGATTGTTGGAAATAATTAATTAATGAATAAGGCGGATCTCCGGGCTTGCGACCGTCAAAATAGCGGGAATAATTTTCAATTCCATTAACGTAGCCAAGTTCTCTGATCATTTGTAAATCATAATTAGTGCGCTGTTCAATTCTTTTTGCTTCTAAAATTCTGTCTTCATCTTTTAACTTTTTAATTCTTATTGCCAAATCTTTTCGGATATTGGCAAAAACAGAGTCATAATTATCCGGACTGGTCATAAAATGTTTCGCAGGGTAAATTACAGCAACACCTAATTCTGCAATAATATCTCCGGTTAATGGACTAAACTCGGAGATTTTATTAATAATATTATTCTTTAGCTCAATTCTTATGCCATTATCGGAATATGCAGGGAAAAGATCGATACTATCTCCTCTTGTTCTGAAAGTACTTCTTTTAAATCCATAATCATTTCGGGAATATTGCAGATCGGTAAGTCTTAGCATTAAGCTTTGTCTGTCGATTTTAACTCCCGGCTTAAGTTCAAGCATGAATTTTCCAAATTCAACAGGGGATCCAATATTATAGATGCAGGATACAGATGCAACTACAATAACGTCCTTACGGCTAAGTAGATTTGCCGTTGCGGAAAGTCTTAATTTGTCAATCTCATCGTTAACTTCTGTCTCTTTTTCGATATAAGTATCGCTTTGGGGAATATATGCCTCAGGCTGGTAATAATCATAATAGGAAACAAAATAGCAGACTGCATTTTCCGGGAAGAAATCCCGTAATTCTTGGTAAAGCTGGCCTGCCAATGTTTTATTGTGGGAAATTACAAGAGTTGGGCGGTTAAGATTAGCAATTACATTTCCCATAGTAAATGTTTTCCCACTGCCTGTTACTCCCAACAATGTTTGATGTTTTGAGCCACTTTTGATTAGGTCCGTAAGTTTTTCAATCGCCTGGGGTTGATCTCCGGTTGGCTTAAAGCTAGAAACTAATTTAAAATCCATATTTTTTGTTTATTCTAACATAATCGAAGCTAAAAAGATTAAGTGATACAGTTAGTATGTTAAAGTTTTAGTTGACAAAGTTCTATTTTTTTTCGTATAAAATACTTATAGAAACTAAAAATATAAAACGAAAGATTAAAAGAGTTGAGGTAAATGATTTATATTTTAAGTTTTAGGTTTTAAGTTTAATTATGTCTGGAGTATTATATAAAAAAGAAAGAGAAGTTTTAGAATATATAGCCCAATTTCAAAGGCAATATGGGTATTCTCCGATACTGGCGGAAATTGCCAAGGCAACCGGACATAAAAGTAATTCAACCGTCCATACGCTTATTAAATCTTTAGTAGAAAAAGGGTACGTTCAAAAAGTTGACGGAAACACCAGGACATTAAAAATAGTTGACGAAAAGGTAAAACTTAATTTAATGGGAAGCCTGGCGGCCATAGAATTGCCTCTAATGGGTTTTATTGCGGCAGGTAGACCACTGGAGCCTCACACAGATCCGAATGCTACTTTTTTTGTTTCTTCCAGCCTTCTCTCGGGACAAAAAACTGCTTTTGTATTACAGGTAAAAGGGGAGTCTTTAATAGAAGATGGGATATTGGAGGGCGATTTTGTTGTTATCGAAAAAGTTCAGGAGGCAGTAAACGGAGATATTGTCGTTGCTATAGTTGATGATAATTTAGCAACTTTAAAGAAATTCTATAAAGAAGGTGGGAGAGTGGTATTAAAGCCCGCAAATTCCAGCATGGAACCAATTTATCCAAACAATTTAACAATACAGGGAAAAGTAGTGGGGCTTGTTAGAAAATTTAATTAATTCTTCTTAAATCCAACGATTTTTAGTTTGTGGTTTATATACCAGAGAATCGCTAGTATAAATATTATTACCAAAGCAATGTTAAATTTTCTAAAATAAGGTTCCAGAATTGCCCATTTGCTGCCGAAATAAACTCCTACAAGAGTCAGGAATGTAGACCAAATTAAAGAACCGAGAAAAGTAAATATCGAAAACTTCCAGACGCTCATTTCCGAAAGTCCTGCGGGAAGAGAAATAAAGGTTCTAACTCCCGGTAAAATTCTACTAAAGAATGCAACACTTTCTCCATATCTCCTAAACCAATGTATAGATTGATCATATTCTTTTCTACTTATTAGAATAAACTTTCCGTATTTATCAATTAGCTTTAAGATTACAGTTTCTTCAAGGTAATATCCCAGTGTATAGGCAATAAGGGAGCCGGATAAATTAGCAAATGCACCAGCTAAAATTACAACGTAAAGGTTCAGTTTCCCTTGCTGAACTAAAAAACCGGCAAAAGGCATAGTTATTTCGGATGGAATTGGGATGAGTGCAGATTCCAATGTCATAAGAATAAAGACTCCCAAGTAGCCTGTAGATTGAATTAGATGTATAATAATGCCTGATAACTGTTCCAGCATATTTAGAATAACTTAAAACTTATTGATATCAGTTTTTAGTTATTAGCTTTAAGCTTAATCTTATGGGCAATTTATACATTGTAGCAACACCAATCGGCAATTTACAAGATATTAGTTTTAGAGCAATAGAAATTCTTAAAAAAGTTGATTTTATCTTGTGCGAAGACACCAGAAAGACCGGCTTTATGCTGAAAAAATTACTGGATCATAAAATTCCCAGAGAAAAACTTGGTTCTTATTACGAACAGAATGAGCTTAAGAGAATACCGGACACGATTAATTTACTTGAATCAGGTTTTAGTATTGCATTGGTTTCCGATGCAGGAACTCCGCTTATATCCGATCCCGGTTTTAAGCTAGTTAGGGAATGCCTGGAAAAAAAAATTAACGTAATCTCAATTCCCGGACCTTCGTCCGTAACGGCAGCGCTTTCCATCTCCGGACTTCCGACCGATAAGTTTTTGTTTTTGGGATTTTTGCCGAAAAGATCAGGTCATAGAGCAAGTTTACTTAAAAATGTCAAAAAATCTCAGAAATTAATTCAACCGACAGTTGTTTTTTTTGAAACACCGCATAGAATTAAGAAAACTTTGGAAGAATTAAGCTCTGTGTTTGGTAATATTGAGATTGTCATTTGCAGGGAGTTGACTAAGATTTATGAAGAAGTTAAAAAAGACAAAATTTCAATTTTGATGGAACATTATAAAAAGGTTAAGCCCAAAGGAGAGATCATAATTTTATTTAACCTTAAAGAAAAAGCTACTTATTCGAAAGTGTTTTAATTTGAGAGTTAATTCCTAAAAGCCTATTATATTTGGCAACTCTTTCTCCTCTTATTGGTGCTCCAAACTTAACAAAATCGGCGGAAACCCCAACAGCAAAATCAGCAATAAAATCATCATTTGTTTCGCCTGATCTATGAGAAACAATAACTTTTAGACCGGCCGATCTGGCTACTTCAACAACAGCCAGGGATTCAATTACGGTTCCGATTTGGTTTGGCTTTATAATTATTCCACTGACTGCTTTTTTATCAAGCGCCATTTGTAAACGGTAAGGATTTGTAGCAATTAAATCGTCACCAACAATTAGAGTTTGCTGACCAATTTTGTGCAAGATCTCTGTCCAACCACCCCAATCGTCTTCTGCCATAGGATCTTCCAAGTAAATTAATTGAAACTCTTTACTTAGTTCATCATAATAATTTATAAGGTCTGTAGAGGAGAAAGCGATAGATTTATCTTTAATATGATATTTTTTATCACGGTAAAAATTAGAAGATGCTACGTCAAGTCCCATAAACACATCAAATCCCAGTCTAAGATTTTTTGCAGCAATAGCCTCTTTAATAAATGTCAGTGCCTCTTTGTTGGAAGCCGCTTTTGGACCAAACCCACCTTCGTCTCCTGTCAGCGTTGATAAATTGTTGGTTTCCAGAACTTTTCTGAGAGAAGCATAGATAGAGTTACTCATATTCAAGGCATCAGGATAAGACAATGAAGACGCAGGAGTAATAATAAATTCCTGAAAATCCATATTTCCTCCCGCATGCATTCCGCCGTTTAAAATATTAAAAAGGGGAGTAGGAATTTTAAGAGGAGTGTCTTCTTTTTTAACATACTCTCTTAAATATAAGAACAAAGGTAATGTGGATGATTTTGCGGCTGCCTTTGCTACAGCCATGGAAACCGATAGAATTGCATTCGCCCCCAACCTTCCTTTATTTTGCGTTCCATCTAAATCAATCATTATTCTATCTATGATTTGTTGCTTAATTGCGTCTATTCCTACTAAATTTGGAGCGATAATATCGGTAACGTTGGAAATTGCTTTTAATACTCCTTGACCTAGAAAATGGTTTTCATTGTGGTCTTTTATTTCACTTGCTTCGTAATTTCCGACAGATGTTCCGCTGGGGCAGGAAGCAACACCGATTTTTCCGTCGCTTAAAAGGACAGTAGTTTCAACAGATGGCATTCCTTTTGCGTTAAGGATTTCTCTGGCTGTGATTTGCTTAATTCTAGACATGTGTTACGAAATTAGCTTCTTCTCGGCTCTGGAAATAATTTCTCTAACGGAATCAATTGCATCCGGAGAAACAGAGACACTTGTAATTCCCCAACCAACTAATTTTTCTAATAAATCCGGAAAAGTAGAAACAGACTGACCGCAAACAGATGCGGTAATTCCATGTTTTGCCGCAGTTTTTGCGATGTGTTCAAATGCCCAAAGGACAGCTTCATTTCTCTCGTCAAATTCCGGTGCGACCTCATCGTTATCTCTATCTGTTCCTAAAATAAGCATCGTTAAATCGTTGGATCCAACAGAAATCCCATCAATTCCTTGTTCAATAAATTTTGGTAGTAAGATAACGTTGGAAGGAATTTCCACCATCATCCAAAGCTTAAAAGTTGGGGAGCGGTGAAGTCCGGAAATGGATATAATTTTTTTTACTTGTTCAAGCTCTCTTACAGTTCTAACAAAAGGGAGCATTAACCAGAGATTTTTAAACCCCATTTTGTTTCTAACCTTCTTAATTGCCTCAAGTTCCAGTTTGAAAATTTCCGGATCATGAATATATCTGTATGCTCCTCTGTAACCTAGCATTGGATTTGGTTCTATCGGCTCATAGTCCTTGCCTCCGATTAGCGACCGGTATTCGTTTGTTTTAAAATCGGAAGCCCTATAAACAACAGGACGCGGACTAAAGTTCTTGCAGAACTCACCGATTCCTTCCGCTAATTTTTCGACAAAAACATTTTGTTTCCCTTCTTTAATTAACTTTTTTGGATGAGTTCCAATTCCGGCTATCATAAACTCTGCTCTTAATAAGCCTACTCCATCTACATGTTTCCGGGAAACCTTATAGGAAATTTCCGGTTCCGCCAAATTTACGTAAACTTTTGTAGCTGTTTTTATAATTTCTTTAGGTTCTGTAATCTTTTGGCTGGCAAAGTGGGGATCCCTATAGATTTCTCCTTTTAAACCGTTAACCGTAATTACATCTCCGGTTTTTAATACTTTTGTGGCAGCCTGAGTGCCGACTACTGCCGGAATTCCCAATTCTCTGGAGACAATTGCAGCGTGAGAAGTTCTTCCTCCGCTGTCTGTTATAATTGCAACCGCTTTTTTCATAGCCGGAACAAAGTCGGGATTTGTTTGAGGGGCTACCAAAATGTCCCCGGGCAAAACTTTTCCAACTTCCTTTGCGCTATAAATTATCTTTACAGGTCCTGAAGCAATTCCCGGAGATGCCGGTGCTCCGACTAAAATTGGCTTTAAACTTTCCATATCTTCTTCTTTTACATTTTTATTGGAAATAGTGGTAACAGCTCTGGTTTGAACAATATAAACTTTACCCTTTTCTATTGCCCACTCAATATCCTGGGGAAAATAATAATGATGCTCTAATTTTTTGCCAAGTTCTGCAAGCTCACGAATCTCCTTTTCCGAAATCTTTTGCAGAGAACCCTCTTTTTTATTTAAGATAATTTCTTTATTTTCTCTTCCGACTTTTTTTAACATTTTGTCTTGCGTGGCAGTTTGTTTAATTAATAAATTCAGGTCGGTTTTTGAAATTTCATAGTGGTCAGGTGTAACCATTCCCTGTACTATAAATTCTCCTAAACCAAAAATAGCTTCAATAATAATTTTTGACTTATCGTTAGTTACCGGATCAATCGTAAACATTATCCCAGATTTTTCCGATTCAATCATCTTTTCAACAATCAAAGCAATGCCTACTTTTATATGATCAAAATGTTGTTCGTGTCTATAGAATAGGGCTCTTGGTTCAAATAGAGATGCCCATCCTTCTTTAATCTTTTCCATTAAGACCGCATCTCCCTGAACATTTAAAAATGTTTCCTGTTGTCCCGCAAATGAGGCAGTTGCCAAATCTTCGGCCGTTGCAGATGACCTAACGGCAACAAGTGCATCTTTAAATCCGCTAAGCCGTCTGTAAGCTTTGAAAACTTCATTTTTAAGTTCATCGGAAACCGCTCCGTGCATAATTCCTTTTTTAATATGTTCGGATACCTGAACAATTGAATCCTGATGGCTAAAATTAACGGTATTTATTAGATGCTTAATTTTTGTATTAAGATCATTATCTTTTATAAATTTATAGTAGGCATTTGCGGTAACGATAAAGCCCGGAGGGACCGGAAAGTTTGCATTAGTCATTTCCCCTAAATTTGCACCTTTGCCGCCAACAATAGCAACATCTTCTTTGCCAATTTCGGAAAACCACGCAATTTGGGCAGTTTTTGCCATATATAGAAGTATGCTGTATTATGCCCAAAAATGCAAGAGATTTTATTAGAGGTCTAATTTATTTGATCCGGGAACAATAAGGTCAAAGGGCTTTGTTAAACCGTAAGCTTTTGGACCGTAATCGTTAACGTAATTTGAGACATTTTCTTTAAAATATTGAGGTTTGGAATTTTGAATTTTGCCTACGATGTAATAGGTTAGAGCCATAATTCCCGCATAGTTAAGGTTGTCCGGAATTGCAATGTTCCATCTGCTGCCGGGGTCACCAAAACAATCATTATTTTTTCCAAGGCTTATTACGAGTTCTTCTTTAGCTCTAATAACAAACTTAGCATGTCTGGCGTGCCCTTGGCTAAACGCCCTTAAAGATACTTTAGGACCGAATAATTCACTTTTTTTAATATCTAGCATTGGACAAACATTCATGTATTTGTCCGGCACAATGAAAGCGTAACTTTTATAATTATCAAAATTAGTAGGAAATTCAAGCGACTCGATAATATTTTTTATATACATTGGATCTTCTTTTGTTACCGATAGAATCATCCCCATGTAGGTAGACACATTGTAGGTGTATGGTTCATCTATAGAATCATAAACGTAAACTTTGTCTGCAATCCTTGCGGCATCGGAATCTTTTTTTGTTGTTAATAGGGTGGCTTGAAGCTGATGCTTTTTTGCTTCTTCAATTTCCCATACAGAGTCTTTTCCTCCTGATGCGGAAATAATAACAGCCTGTGTAATAAGTTTATTTTCTATTGACTTTTTAAATGCCGAAACCAGTTTTTTAAAATTGCTTTCATCAGCATATATAGCGGATTTGTCTCCGAACAATATCTGTCCTGTATGATATGCATTTCCGGATCCAACTACAAATGGAAGATTATATTTTTCAATGTCAAAAACCTGTGGCTGATTCTTAACAAAGAAATTCAAAGCCGATAGAACGTTTGTATCTAAGCTTATTATTTCACTCATTGCTATTTTTCCCCACGTTCTTTTTTTCTTTGTTCGGGGGTTTCATCAGGACGTGTGTAGTCATCTTCCAGCCTGAGGGTTGTTCCTGTTTCCGGTGTTGATACCTCAATAATATCGCAATCTGTTATTCCGCAAAGCCTGTGCTTTTGACCAAGACAACAGGTGTAGCCTTGTCCGGGTAAAAGTTCTGTTTCGATTAAATTACCCTCGCTATTTTCCCAAATTACCTTACCTCGCCCATTCATTATTAGCCAGCTTTCTCTTTTTGCATCATGAATTTGAAGCGAGAGTCTGGCTCCTGCGTTTACATGTAAAACTTTTCCCATGTACGGAAGTCCTTCAGGAGCCCAATGTAGCTCATATCCCCATGGTTTTTCAACTCTTTTTACGTATGGTTTATCGGAAAATATCGATTTGTTAATTTTATCTAAATCAATCATAAGTTTTTCTGAATTAAGCTAAGAATTTCGTCCCTTTTTTTCTCCATTTCTTCTTTGTTTAATGATTCGACATTTAACCTTAGCAATGGTTCCGTATTAGACGTTCTAATGGAAAACCTCCAGCTAGGATAGCTTATTGCAATTCCGTCCATCGTGTCAAGAGATCCGTCTGCATACTTCTCTTTAAGCTCATCCATAATCTTTGCGGCATTTTCTGTTTCAAAATTAATTTCTCCCGATTCAAAGCTTCTCCTAAATTCTTCAACTAACTGCGACATAGTTTTTCCAGATTTAGTTAATGCCTTAAGTATTGCAATAATTGTTGCCATTTGGGATTCTGCGTTTCCCGTATCTCGATAGAAAAAATGGCTGGATGATTCTCCTGCAAATATCCCACCCGTTTTATACATAGCTTCCGTAATAAAAGCATGCCCGACTTTTACGACATGTATTTTTCCACCAATTTCTTCTAAGATCTTCTTAGGAGTTAGCAAGTATCTAACGTCAACTAAAACTGTTTCTCCAGGATGATCTTTTAATAAATCCGTAGCGATTATGGATGTAATTATTGTAGGTGGAACAGTTTCTCCCCTTTCATCTATAAAAAATAAGCGGTCTCCGTCTCCGTCCGGAGCAAGTCCAAGGTCAGCTTTTTCTGCCAAAACTTTTCTTTTTAGATCGGCTAAATTTTTTTCTTGCAACGGATCCGGTTGATGAGCAGGAAATGTGCCGTCTAAATCAAAGTTCATTCTTATTAATTCTCCTGGTAAAACTTTAAAGATTTCATTTATATATTGTGATCCCATTGCGTTAGCTGCATCCGCAACTATTTTAAATTTATTTATTTTTGGATTTTTTGAAATACGTAAAGCATTTTTAACTTCATCATTTAAAATTTTTTCCTTTTTTTCCACTTTTCCTCCCTGAATTGATTTAATACTTTCGCCTTTTGTAGCCATCTCTTTGATTTCCGGCATTCCGGTTGTTTTTCCAATTTTAATTAGTCCCTGAGGAGTATTTTTTACAAATTTTATTCCGTTCCATTCTTTTGGATTGTGAGAGGCGGTAATTTGCATGCCGCATTCATAGCTATAGTGATTTACCGCAAAGTAAAATGTCGGTGTAGAAACAATCCCTATGTCAATAACATTTGCACCAAGTTCAACGAGTGTTTCAATTACCCTCTTGGTTAAACTCGGAGATGATACACGCATGTCCGTACCGACAACAATTGATAAAGGCATATCCGTAGGTTTTTTTTTGTGAAAAAAAGTGTAAATAGCCTTAGTTATCGCAACAATTGCTTCTTCGTTTAAATCGGTTGGATAGATACCTCTTATATCGTAGCTTTTAAATATGGAAGGATTGATTTGCATTTTTTAATCTTATATTTCCATTAAAAAAAAGTCAATATTTCTAGTAAGTGGGGCAGTAGTTAGACCGTATTTTTGTTTATAATCTATCTCGTAGAGTTTGCTATAAATAGATTTTAAATTTTCAAGTCCAAAACCTGCAGCCTGTCTCTTCAATTTTCCCTTTTGCCATGGAGCAAGTCTTTTTAATTCGTCAATTGGATCTTTTTGATCTAGTGAAACTGCCAGCATAAGCCTAAATTGCCTAACTATCATATAAAAAACAAGCTCTTCCGACATTTGAGAAATAGTATCGTGGAAAAATTTAACATTCCCTTTATTATTATGTTTAATATGGTCTAAGAATAAAAAAAGATTCTGTGGCAATTTGTAGAGTTTTACAGTTGCAGCTTTAAAAGTTAGAGCGATACTTTTACTAATTTCTTTATTCTCCCAAAAAACTATATTTGAATCTTTGCTGTTTTTGGCAATAAATTCAATAATTTCTTTAAATTGTGGATTACTTTTCTTCTGAACTAAAAAATTTTCAATAAAAATATTTTTCTCATTAGAAAAAAGGCCAAAACCTTCAATTGCCTGAACAATGTCTATTAATGTTAATTTGTCTCCTTTAAAGTCAAGAGGATTTTGGGTTTTCTCCCGCAGTGAAACGAGATAATTTCTGGAAGATACAATGTCGTCTCCATGTAAGATCGTAATCATAATATAAAAATTTCTAAGCTCTAATTTCTAATTCTAGTCGAATTTAGATGTTTAATTTTTTAATAATTTAATATTGAACTTTAAGTTAGATTTTTAGCTAGTTTCTTGTATTCAATAAATAATTTTTTTGCCTGGGATTCTAAATGTCTATTTCTTCCTCGGTGGGGAAGTAGTGATCCGGAAAAGTTTTTTGGAATATGCAAAAGCTCATGAATTAGAACATGGGTTTTTTGATCTTCGTTTAATTTATCGTAATATTTTGCTAAAACTTCAATTACATATGCCGGCTCAATCCCTAAAGCTTGTTGAAAAATTTTCGGAAAAGCCCAGATCCTGGCATAAGCTCTGGATTTAGATCCTTGTGTACGGTAGCAAAAAATTCTTACATGTTTTACGTGCGGTAACTCAATAACCTTTAAAATTTTTCTTATATCTCTTTTTACTTCTTTTGCTTCTTCCCATTCCATATTATCAGTTACTAGTTTGTATGTGTAATTCTTTAAAATTATATTCCAACTTTTGACTTTTTACTTTTAACTTTAAACTTACTTCGTGTGCCTATCTGCAACATTGGATGCTCCGTACGATAAAGGTTTTGTTTTGGCAACATATCCATATCCGGTAACCATCCCTACTACTTCTTTGATTGTAGCACGCGATTTACCATGCTCTCCAACATCGACGTGAATTTCGAGTCTTGGCGAGTGACCATTTAAATTCTCTTTTAAAATAGGTACAAACTTTTCGGCAAAAATTAAAGATGCGCTAGTCTCCATGTAAATTCTATTGCGTAAATTTTCTCTTAGTCCCCTAAATTCATTAAGATGTTCTTTTTTGTAAAAATAAATTCCGCCTGTTCCTTTTCTATGTACAGTAACCGCAGTTACAAGGATTACTCCACTTTTTTGACCTAAAGTTTTATTTGTTTCCTTAGAATCACTTCCAATAACTAAAAGATATTCGCTATTCGGATCGGAATCTAAAAAATTTCTTATTTTTGCAATCATTTCTACAATTAACATTTTTCCGTATGTTTGACTATAGAAAAAACTATTATTAGAATCCGAAGAATCCATAACAATTACAAGTGTCTCAGCCGGGTGGATTTACGCATGAATTATACCATAATTATCGAACATTTAAAAGCCATTTTAAGAATAGTTTTCCCGCATTTGTTTTTGAATAAACGTCAATATTCTTATGATTTTCGTAAAAAGAAAATCTTTTAACAGGGAGCGGGTATCTAATAATTTCATCTCCCAATACACCTTTTGTTTTTAAAACTACCGGAAACCCTTTTATTTTAGGATAATTCTTAATTGTATTATATCTTTCGGTTGGATTTCCCTGAAGATCTAACAAGGAAAATTGAGTAAATGCTCCGGCTCCAGCTCTTAGTAAAAATGGAGTAATAGCGACTATGCTGCTATCTGACCAAGCGGAATCAAATGCAGATTTATAGAACTGAGCAAGAAGCGTATCGTTTAAATTAGCATTTTGTTGCCAGCCCGTTTCTGTAATAAAAATCGGTAGTTTTTTATTTGCTAAGCTGTTTATTAATTGTTTTTCGTATTTAAAGCTAAAAATGCTTTTCTCCGTATCTACCAATGGAGATTGAGAAAATCCGGGATTTGGATATGGGTGACTGCTAATTCCGTCTATCTGATTAAAAATTCCCGGAATAGCCTGATCCATAAGCCGAAAAAAAATGTATTGATTTATAAATTTTCTTGGAACATTTGCTGCGGCATTGTCCATTCCGGACGACAGAATATAAAAATTTTGATCCCTGGACTTAAATATAGATACGGAATAACTAAGAATATGCGCATAATCCGCGGGGTCTGGAACTCCTCCCCATTCATCACCGCGGTTTACTTCGTTAAAAATAATTATATATTTGTTCTGAGTCGGCCACACTAAAGAATTTAAAAAATTCGCAAAATCTAAAATATCTTCATTGCTCGGTTTTTGCCAGACAGCGGTGTTAAAATAATCCCCGTTTGTTGCAAGCCTGATGATTGGGATTAGATGTAGTTTTTTTGCCTCATCCATAAAGCTTTGCCATTTAACGATATTCTTATCCGATGCTTGAATTGGAATTGTAACATATCCCCAATCTCCTCCACTGGTGTTTATTAATTTTGCCGCATCCAAAAGCTCATCAGGGGATAAAATATGTACCCCGAATTTATTATTTGGTAAAGAAAGAGGATCAGTAATTCCATATGCCTTTTGATTGCTGGAAACAAACATCATTACAAAAAACAAAAAGAAGATAATCTTATTTAAATTAAAAATATTCATATGCTGATTATATTATAATTCATTAGCATAAATAAGCAAAAACCCTTATTTATTAGTCTGTTGCAGTATGGCAATAAATTAGGTATCCTAGTACGTAATATGTCGAAAAATCCAATGTCTTTATCATTAGTTTTAATTCAGGGATTATCAATAATTTATATTTTTATATCCGGTCCGGTTGTTATTCAAAATCCTGTTCTAATAATCTTCGAGATAATTGCCCTTATATTGGGTGGCTGGGCAGTCTCAATAATAATTTATAAAAGTAAAATTCATGTTACGCCTGAAGTTCCAATTGGGGCAAATTTGGTTACAAAAGGACCTTATGCGCTTATAAGACATCCAATGTACACGAGTTTGCTTTTACTGACACTTGTATTAATTGTAAATTTATTTACCTGGCAAAGGTTAATTTTTTGGGTAATTCTTCTTTTGGATTTAATGATTAAATTAAACTACGAGGAAAAAATTCTCGAGAAACATTTTCATGGTTATAGAGACTACCAAAAGAAAACAAAAAAATTAATTCCCCGAATTTATTGAAAAAATTATTTAATATTAAAATTCTTCAAAAATGAAAATATTATTTACAAAGCCAGGATTTGAAAAACTAAAAAAAGATTACGAAATTCTAGTTAAAACACGTCCTTTAGCGGTTTTAGATCTAAAAAAAGCGAGGGAAATGGGAGATCTAAGTGAAAATGGCTATTACAAGTCTGCAAGATTTAAATTAAACGGCATTGACATGAACATAAGACATCTTAATTTTTTAATTAAATTTGCAATTATAGCAAGCGATCCTAAAAAGGGAATAGTTGGAATTGGAAGCAAGGTAGACTTGAAAATTTCAGGAAAAAATAAAAAATACTTAATTGTTGGAGAAAACGAAGCAAATCCGACCGAAGAAAAAATGTCTTTTTTATCTCCGATTGGAAAAGATCTCATCGGGAAAAAAGCCGGAGAAAAAATAAATGTAAATTCACCTTCGGGAAAAATGCAGGTAGAAATCATTAAAGTGATTCCGTAGTAATTTTATGTAGAAGAATAAGATAAATTAATGGTTTTTTCCGTTTGTGTCTATAATTAACTGGTCAAGTGATCTGGCAGACTGAACTCTACAAATGGCACTTGTAATTAAAGGTGCAATAGAAACAACTTCAACTAGTGGATTTTCAAGAACTTTCTCTTTTTGCTCAATACTGTTTGTGGTAAGAATTTTTTCAATGGGGGAATTAGCGATGTTTTCCAGTGCTTTACCGGAGAATAAGGCGTGAGGTGCAGCAACAATAATTGATCTTGCTCCTGCTGTTTTAAGCTTTACTGCCGCCTTTACAAGAGTTCCTGCGGAATCAATAATGTCGTCAACTAGTAGAACATTCCTGTCTTTTACATTGCCGAGAACTCCAAGTGACGTTGCTACGTTTCCTTCCTGAGGATTTCTTATCTTTGGAACAACGGCAATGTCTGTAGTCCTTAACATTTTTGCATAGAAATTGACCCTTGGTACACCACCTGCGTCAGGTGAAGCAACAACAACACTGTTGTCCACATATTCTTTTATTTTTGGAATTAAAACATAGCTTGAATATAGGTTATCCCATGGACCGTCCACAAATCCTTGTTCTTGCTCTGCATGCAAATCAATAGTTAAAATTCGCTTTGCACCACAGTTTTTTAATGTTTTTGCCATGACTGCCGCACTAATAGGGACACGGGATTCGTCTTTACGGTCTTTTCTAGAATAAGGGAAATAAGAAAAAATTACCGTGATTTCCTTTGCAGATGCTCTATCTGCGGCGTCGACCATTAAAGCAGTTTCTATAACTCTATCGTTTGGATTTGGCTGTCCGCTTTGGATAATGTAAACATTTTTTCCTCTAACACTTTCGGGAATTTTTACATTAGTTTCACCATCAGGGAACATATTTGTAGCGGTTGGTATTATTGCATCCAGAATGTAGGCAATTTCCTGAGCCAGGGGTTTGTTTGCAGATCCGGTAATTACTGCAAAATCTTTACAATATTCAAAATCAAGTTCACGGCACGCTCTAGTATCCTTTCTAAAGGTGCAAGTCAATTCGGTTTGGGGACAAATTCCAATTTTTCTTTCGGGCATAAATAATTTTGGGGCAGAGCATCATGTTACACAATTTATTCCAAAAAATCAATAAAATTATAGATTAATTTTGCATCTTCATTTTTTTCTAAAAAAATGTTATTCTTATATTTCTGGAAGAAAATAAAGATAAAACAGAAGAAGTTTGCCCTAAGTGCGGATCTCCGTTGGGAGAAGTTGTGGAAACTGCTTCGGGCAAAAAACTTCAGCGTTGCTTAACAGGCTCGTGGAACAAAGAGACAAAACAAACAGAAGGTTGCGACTATGTTAAGTGGCTACCATTTGTGCCTCAGGAGTTGGACGAGAAATGCCCTAAGTGCGGATCTCCGCTAGTAATGCAAGTAACGCGTTTTGGTAAAAAAATGAAAAAATGCAGTGCCGGCGGTTGGGATAAAGAGACAAAAAAACCAACAGGTTGCGACTATATTGAATGGATTAACGGAACAACGGAAAAACTGGACGAAAAATGCCCGGAATGCGGAGAGCCATTGGTTCTTTTTACAACGGCTGCCGGAAAGAGTATGAAAAAATGCTCTACTGCCGGATGGGATAGGGAAGCAAAGAAGGCAACGGGGTGTAAATACGTAGAATGGTTAAAATATAATCCTAAAAAGCAAGATACGGGAGAAGAATTTTTACCTCCACTTCCTCCTGAAGAATAATCCAAAAAATAAGTCTGCTAAAATAGATTACCGACAAAATATTCAAATGAAAAATTTCTGGCAAAAACTACAAAAACCTTTTACTGCTCTTGCTCCCATGGACGGTGTTACGGATTACATTTTTAGGCAAATGATTGTATCTCTGGGTAAGCCTGATGTTTTGTTTACAGAATTTACTCCGGTAGCTGGAATTTTTTCTAAAGGTAAAACAAACGTTATTGCAAATCTTATGTTTAGTAAGGTAGAACAACCAATCGTTGCACAAATATGGGGATCTGATCCAAAACTTTTTTATAAAACATCTAAATACATTTCTACCCTTGGTTTTTCCGGAATAGATATAAATATGGGTTGTCCGGATAGGGTAGCAATTAAAACAGGGGGATGCTCCGCAATTATTAAAAATCAAAAACTTGCCGGAGAAATAATATCTGCAACAAAAAAAGGGGCAAAAAATATACCTATCAGTATAAAAACCAGAATTGGGTTTAGCGAAAACGAAGTAAATACATGGATCCCTTTTTTGCTAAAACAGGATATTGCCGCGTTAACAGTACATCTTCGCACTGCAACAGAGCTCTCAAAACCAGCTGCTCACTGGGAAGAGATGCCAAAAATTATTGAAATGCGCAATAGAATAAGTCCAAAAACAATTATTATTGGAAATGGAGATTTATTTACACTTTCTGACGTAAGGAAAGTTCATGATCTATATGGTTGTGATGGATATATGATTGGTAGGGGAATCCTGGCAAATTCATGGTTATTTAGCGATAAAATAAATATTAACGAAAAAGAGAGATTTAATACTTATTTAAAGCATATCTTGCTCTTTAAAAAGACTTGGGGAGAATCAAAAAACTTTGCAAATCTTAAAAAATTTTGCAAAGTTTATATCAATAATTTTCCCGATGCTTCAAAATTAAGGGAGCAAATAATGGAAACGAAGAATTTAGGAGAATTAGAAAACATTACGAAATCCCTAAAGGATAAAACTTCCTAGAGTCCGAGACCTTGGTACTGATCTATGTTTGTTTGCCCCATAAAAGATTGGGTTATTTGATTAATTAAGTTTATCGATAGCCAAACGGTGATTATGGAAGAAATAACGGTTAAAGCTATTGCGATAAGACCGATTGTTTTTGCTTTTTTATCACTTTGCATTAAATACTTAATTCCCGGCCAAAGACCTAAGGGTGGAAGCAAGAGGCTAAGAGAATAAATTCCAATTTGTTTTAAAACCGAAGTAGAAAAAGGTGGAGTTTTTAAGCTTTTCCCGCAATTTGGACAATAATAGAATGCCTCAATAGTTGGATAACTACAAAACCGACAAGACAATACCTCTGTTTCCATTGATCAATCATCTCATAATCTAAGATTATGTCAATTTGAGCATTAAAGTAGGTGTGAGTAGTAGCGGGGTCAGGTGGAACCAGATCTTCGAGTCTCTGATCCTAACTTCCCACAAGCTCACTAAGCTAGGCTTTACATATTATAACGGAAAAGTAGCCATTATCGAAAATAGCGAGGAGGATTCCAGTGTTTAACTCTACTCTATACGATGAAACAACCTTTTATAGTGCTTTTTTGAGGGATTTAGAGGCATGTAGAGATGAAGTATTCATAGAAAGCCCTTTATTACTGAGAGAAGAGCTCAACAGCTAATACCTGTCTTTAATAGGCTTTTGTCAAAAGGAGCAAGAATTTACGTTATGACCAGAGTCCTAAAGAACACGACGAAGGTATGGAATATCAATCAGAAGATGCAATATCTTTATTTGAGAGAATAGGAGTCCAAGTACTGCTTTGTATTGGTAATCATCACAGGAAACTTGCTATTTTAGATCGTAAAATACTGTTGGGAAGGAAGTCTAAATATACTTTCTCAGAGTAAATGTCGTGGGATAATGAGAAGGATAGATAACGAAGAATTAGCCTTAGAAATGTTTAATTTTTTTAAACTTGGAAGATTTATAATGTAATAATCGAAGTGATGTTCGAGTCCTAGTCACGGAGCTGCATATTTAGCCTTGATTTGTAGGTTTTGGTTGTTGGGATGCAGCGCTTTGCCTTTGTTCTGCTACAGATACAGCTTCTTCAATACGCTTAATTGTTGCTGAAGAATGAGCTACAGATTGTCCTACATCCTCTTTTTGGCCGCCAAGGAATCCAATCGTTTGAGGACCTCTCTCCATTACTATCCTGCTATTAGTTATTGGTTTCCCGACTGCAAACTGTTCAAAGTCATAGCTCCCAGTTAGTTCGCCCGGAGGAAGATCCCTATCTTCCTGCTTCACTCTCCATCTTGTAATCATTGCAGCTTCCCTTAACGGTGTAAAACCAAACGCATCGCTAACTTTTAGCACATCTGCGCCTCGACCTGTTGAAGCATATACCCTATAAGTGTCTATCCCTACTCCATTTCCCCCAAGAGCTGTTCCCCGATCTGTTAAAAATTTTGGATCAACAGCTTCTGCTCTTGCAAATAAACTATCTGCTCTCTCAGCAAGTTCACGAGCCAATTCTCCCGGGCTTTTTTCAGTAGATTCGGCTGGAGAGGGCGGAGTAAGTTCTGCTGCTGTAGAAGCTTCGTGGGATGGCACACCTAAATCTTGACCTGATTCATCTGGCATATTAATGAATATAACCAAAAAATATTCGTTTGTCAATAGTAATAGACTCTCATCGTCTATCCCCGCGGAGCAAATTAGCCTTAAGTTCGAATCCCTGACGGCGTGAGACTAGAAATATATGATAACACAAATTACTTCGAACTGATTTTAGCCTCAAAATTGGACTATTTACGCAAAACAGAAATTTGTGAGCCGGACAGGATTCGAACCTGTGACCAAGAGCTTAAAAGGCTCCTGCTCTACCGCTGAGCTACCGGCCCATTGTTAATTAACCAATTGAGATATTTACTACTTTTATAAGATTTGAGTTTTTTCTCTCTATTTCTCGCCTCTAATAATGTATTATAGCCCTCTTTATATACTAAATTAAAAGTTCTTAAAACCTTTGTCGTTCTAGTGCTTCCTGAAAGATGTTGTCTAAGTCTTCTATCTAAATCACTTGTTGAGCCAATATAAAATCTTCCAGTTTGTTCATTTTTTAATATATAAAGATAGAACATTTAATTATTTGCTCTACCGCTGACCCCGATTTAATCGGGGCTGAGCTACCGGCCCCCGTTTACAATTTGACAATTATATCAATTAAGGCTACTGCTTGACAAGCAGCAGGCCTAGAATATAAACTGTCTTTAACTAGATATTCCACAAGGGAAGGAGGTGAATATATGGTAAACATAAGTGACACTTTAGTAGCTTCCCTAAATAACTCTCTCGTAGGGGCAGTAAATTTTATCCCAAAATTCATAGCAGGTCTAGTAATTCTTCTAATTGGTATTGTCGTAGCAGCTATTTTAAAACAAGTAGTTGTTTCTATTTTTAAAGCGCTTAAAATAGATAGCTTTTTAAAAAAATACGGTGTTCCGGAGCTTAAAGAGGAATTTTCTTGGACAAATATACTGGGTGAATTAGTTAGATGGTTCGTAATTATCGTTTTCTTAATCCCAACAGCAGATGTATGGGGACTGCCAAGGATTACAACCGTTCTAAACGAGTTCTTAGTATATCTTCCTAATGTATTTGTTGCGGCAATAGTTGCATTGGTAGGTTTTGTTTTTGCAAGACTTGCACACGATGTAATTTTAGTTTCTGCTAAAAATGTAGACTCAAAAACAGCAGCAACAATTGCAACAGTTGCCAGATGGGCGATTAATATATTCGTAATATTAGCTGTTTTGGCACAATTAGGAGTAGCTGCGGATTTGGTTAGGATTCTCTTTACAGGTTTGGTTGCTATGCTTGCAGTTGCAGGCGGAATTGCATTTGGACTTGGTGGACAAGGTGCAGCTAAGGACTCTATAGAAGTTGTAAGAAAAAAGCTAAAACAATAAAATTGTTTTAAGGACTTTTTTTCGCTATAATAAGAGGGCGTATCGTAAGGATGCGCTCTTTTATTGCTAGTTTAGCACTAGCCGCGTTCGTCTAGCGGCCTAGGACATCGGGTTTTCAGCCCGAGAATCAGGGGTTCGAATCCCCTACGCGGTACTATCATTCGCTAAAGCTACAAATAGCAGGCTATGTTTTATACATATATCCTCAAAAACTGCAAAACTAATCGATACTACATAGGTTCTTCAAATGATTTGAAAAATCGGCTAAAAGACCATTTATTAGGAAATGTTAAATCGACAAAATCTAGTCATAATTGTAAATTACAATGGTATTGTGCTTTTAAAACTAGAGGGCAAGCAATCGCTTTTGAAAAATATTTAAAGTCAGGTTCTGGAATCGCTTTTATGAAAAAGAGATTTTTTAAAGCTACAAATGTAGCTTTGGAGAAAGATATTGTTGGGGGTGGCTCGCCATCCGAAGCTTCAGCGTAGGGTGGAATCTCCTACGCAGTACTAATTCTAGATATTGACTTCTTTTGATATATATTGTCATGTTGACACAAGGAAGATGTTGGAGTAAAGTAAAATGTACTTTTAATACGTAAGTATTAAAGGTAGGAAATCTAGCAATAGGTGACCCGAAAAAATCCCAGCAATGGGGTTTTTTTGTTGCTTAAAAAATTCTAACTTTAAAATAATAATTTTTTCTTTGCCTTTTATCTTCAAGTAATGTAGAATTCAAAAGTTATAATAAAAGAAATTCAAAGAGTTTATCATTCAAATGATCTTGTGATCTTGACGGAGTACACATAAACGCTCCAAATTCGCTCAGGGCTGCAGCTTGGGTCGTAGGAAATAAACATGCACTTTCTCCGGAAGGATCGCTTTTGGACAGTAAAAAAGGACCGGTTAAAAGTTGGTTTGCATCAATTATCCATAATGGAAGAGAATCAACCTCCGATTCCCTCGCGGGACTTAGCGAATTCTCCCGTATTGCGGATGCTCATGGACTAGAAATGGTTAAAGCTGCAACTAGCGGAAGAACATCCGAGGTCCACGAAACTACTGTAGATTTTCTTAACTCAAGTGGCTACGCAGATCATTTTTCCGAAGTTAATCTTAATCCCGATAAAAAAACCCATTCATGGAAAGAAGATGTTGCTAGAAGAAAGTTAAATGAAGGATATGACATGGTAGTGCATTTAGATGATGATATTCGGGCTGCAATGAGTGTTGCCAGAGTGGACGAATATCGAGTTATTGTATTCTTAATTAAAAATTGGTCTAACGCAAAACCCCTTTTGTGGATTGGAGAGAAAAGAGGTCTACAGCTTCCTCCAAACATTTATTTTGCAGATGACGTTTTAGACGCATCAAGGATATTTGAACAAGCAATTCTGGAAAAAGCTGCTTAATACCACTAAAACAATTGCTACAGATTAAAATCTGGAGTATAATTTAAGATCAAATATTTACTATGGACCCCGATGATCTTTACTTGCTCCCCGCGTCAAACGCGGCGGTCGCAAGAGCAGATAAACGGGGCAGGCAAACGTATATGGACAAATTGATTGTAAAAGGAGCACGGGAACATAATCTAAAGAATATTAGCGTTGAAATACCCAAAAATAAGCTGGTTGTGTTTACAGGATTATCGGGAAGCGGAAAGTCTTCCTTTGCATTCGACACAATTTATGCAGAGGGTCAAAGAAGATACGTAGAAAGTCTTTCTTCTTATGCAAGGCAATTCTTAGGAATTATGAAAAAACCCGACGTAGATTTAATCGAAGGACTTTCTCCGGCAATATCTATAGACCAAAAATCTACTTCCCATAATCCCCGAAGCACTGTTGGAACGGTAACGGAAATTTACGATTATATGAGGCTCCTTTTTGCCAGAATCGGACATCCTCATTGTCCAAAATGCGGCAAGGAGATATCGCACATGTCCAAAGAGCAAATTGTTAATGCGGTACTAAACCTTTTAAGCACGTCCGGCAATAAAAAACTAAGAATAATGGTGCTTGCGCCGATTGTTAAAGACAGAAGAGGCGAATATACGGAACTTTTTACCGACCTTAAAAAAAGAGGGTATAAAAAAACCAGAATAGATAATAAAATTTATTCTTTGGATGAAGATTTCGTACTAATAAAAACGAACAAGCATACAATAGAAGCTGTAATTGATCAAATCGTACTTTCTAAAGAAACGGAAAAAGAAAGAATTGCAGCCGGTGTTGAGCAAGGGCTAAAACTGGGAAACGGAGAAGTAATTATTTCCATAATTAAAGACGCAGGTTTTTCTATTCCGGATAAACCTAAAGAAATGCAGGATGAGTTTTTTTCCGAAAAATTTGCCTGTCCTATCGATAACATTTTTTTGCAGGAAATTGAACCGAGAATTTTTTCTTTTAACACGCCTCACGGGGCTTGTCCAAAGTGTAACGGATTAGGCATGATTCTAACAATTGACCGCGATTTAATTTTTAACGATAATCTGACAATAAACGAAGGGGGAATTTTACCATATGCGAACATGATTTCTCATGACACCTGGTTTTCCAGAACGCTTAAGATTTTTTGCCGGGAAAATAATATTCCACTTACCAAAAGAATGCCTGAAATTAGCAAAGAAAAAAAGGATCTTTTGCTAAACGGAACAGGAAACAAAGAATATATAGTAGAGGGAGAAAACAGGTGGGGAAGGGATACGGTAATACACGAACCTTTTAAGGGCGTTATCGAAGACTTGCGGAAAAGATATGAGTCTACAGAATCTGTTTTCTTTAAAGCTCAGGTAGAAAAGTTTATGCGAAACGTAGTCTGCAACGAATGTAATGGAGCAAGGCTAAAAAAAGAGGCTTTATCTGTAACAATTGAGGATAAATCAATCGTTACTGTTTCCGACATGCCAATAGGAAAAGCTTTCGATTTTATGAACAGTTTAGAAACTAAGGTATCAAAAAGAGAGGGAGAAATTAGTGGCATAATCCTTAAAGAGATAAAGCAAAGACTATCATTTTTAATCGACGTTGGGCTTGAATATCTAACACTTTCCCGGGGAGCTCATACTCTCGCAGGAGGAGAAGCGCAAAGAATTAGGCTTGCTTCTCAGATTGGTAGCGGTCTTACGGGTGTGCTTTATGTTTTAGATGAACCGTCGATCGGACTTCACCAAAGGGATAATAAAAAACTAATAGACACACTTAAGAAGCTACGCGATCTTGGAAATACGGTTTTAGTTGTAGAGCACGACGAAGAAACAATGCGAGAGGCAGATCTAATCATCGATTTTGGTCCCGGAGCAGGAGAAAATGGCGGCGAAATAGTTGCAATCGGAACCTATGATGAAATTTCTAAAAATTCTAACTCTCTAACCGGTAAATATTTATCCGGGACAAAAAAAATTAACACATATAAATCAACAATTGATATTGCAAGCAACAACTATTTGGTTATAGAGGGTGCCAGTGAACATAATTTAAAAAATATTGACGTATCGTTTCCACTTAATAAATTCGTAGTTGTTACGGGCGTTTCGGGAAGTGGAAAATCAACTCTGGTAAACGACATTTTATACCATGGTCTAATGCAAAAAAGTAATCCGTTTCATAAACAAAGACCGGGAGAACACACGCAAATATTAGGATATGAAAAAATTAAGAATGTATTTTTAATTGACCAGTCCCCAATTGGCAGAACCCCGCGGAGCAATCCTGCTACCTATACTGGTGCATTTACTTATATCAGGGAAAATTTTGCCAAGTCAAAAGATGCAAAATTAAAAGGCTATGGACCGGGAAGATTTTCATTCAATGTTAAGGGCGGAAGATGCGAATCTTGCCAAGGGGAAGGAAAAATTAAGATAGAAATGCAATTTTTGCCGGATGTATATGTAACGTGTGAAGTCTGCAACGGAAGAATGTACAATAACGAAGCATTAGAGGTTCTATTTAATGGTAAAAATATTTATGACGTTTTAAGTATGAGCGTTGCCGAAGCGCTGTCCTTCTTTTCATTTTCCTCCGGACTTTCTCATAAATTACAGACTCTAAACGATGTCGGACTTTCCTACATAAAACTTGGACAATCGGCACCGACACTCTCCGGAGGAGAGGCTCAAAGAGTAAAATTTTCCACCGAACTATCAAAAAGAGGCGCAAACTCTCTTTATCTTTTAGATGAACCGACAACAGGTCTCCACTTTGCGGATTTAGAGAAGTTACTGCTGGTTTTAAGACGCTTGGTCGATCAGGGGAATACGGTTATTGTAATCGAACACAATATGGACGTAATTAAAAATGCAGATTACATAATTGATCTTGGACCGGAAGGCGGAGAAAAAGGCGGAGAAATAGTTGCTACCGGGACTCCTGAAGAAATTGTTAAAGTTAACAAATCATATACAGGACAATTTTTAAAAAAAGTTTAGTATACTTAAACTAGGTGAAAAAAAATTTATTCTTTTTTTTAGTATTATTTTCTAGTTACTTATTTCCGGTTAAGGTATTTGCAGTAAGTAATTTTTCCGCAGATTATAATGTTTCTTACAACGTCTTACCGACTACTTATACACATGTAAATATCGATGCCTCGCTAACCAACTTAACCGGTCGGTATTACGCTTCATCGTACAAAATACAGCTGGGATTTAAGGATATAGCTAATATCCGTGCTTCTGATACGGGCGGTGTTGTTATTCCTACAGTATTAAAAAACTCCCGGGGTAGTAGCATTGAGTTAGTTTTTAACAATAAAGTTGCCGGAGAAGGAAAAAAAACAATCTTTAATCTTTCCTTTGATACATCAGAAGTTGCTCAAGCTCAAGGAGAAGTTTGGGAAATTAATATTCCCGGATTATCAACGCAAAACGATTTTAAAAGTTTTAATGTTTCCGTTACCGTTCCGCCTTTTTTAGGAAAACCTGCTTATATAAAACCTTCTATTAAAACTGCTTTTATGGCAAACAAATTAACTTTTAATAAGGATGATCTTGGAACATCGGGTATTTCTATTGCTTTTGGAAATTCCCAAATATATAATTTTAACTTAAGATATCATCTGGAGAATAAAAATTTATTTCCGGTTAAGACGGAAATTGCTCTTCCACCAACTACAAACTATCAGGATGTTGCAGTTGATTATATTTTTCCAAGGCCAACAAATGTTACCACAGATAAAGACGGAAATTGGCTTGCGGAATATTTATTACTTCCCTCTCAAACAGCTGTAATAACAGTAAGGGGAGTGGCCAGGCTTTTTTTAAACTCAAAGCAAGAACCTCTTTTGACAGATGAATTTAATGAATTTTTAAAACAACAAAAATATTGGGAGACTTCAAACAATAAAATTAAAGATATTGCCTTAAAACTAAAAACCCCGAAAGAAATTTTTGGATATGTTGTGGATAATTTACAATATGATTTTTCCCGTGTTATCGCTAAAAAACCAAGATTGGGAGCCTTAAATGTTTTAGACGACTCTACGTCTGCGGTTTGTCTTGAGTTTACGGATTTATTTATAGCTCTTTCACGTGCGGCGGGTATTCCTGCACGAGAAATTGATGGATACGCCTTTACTAAAAACACAGATGAAAGACCTCTTTCTTTAGTAGATGACGTGCTTCATGCGTGGCCGGAGTATTACGATACGGAAAAAAAAAGCTGGATAATGGTAGACCCTACATGGGAAAACACCACAGGAGGAGTTGACTACTTTAAAACTATAGACTTTGACCATTTTGCATTTGTCTTAAAAGGGTACAGCAGTTCTTATCCTATACCTGCAGGTGGGTACAAGCTTGCAAATAATAAAAGCGGTAAAGATGTCTTTGTTAGTTTTGGTAAAGAATTCAACCAGACAAAAACATTAAAAGTTACTTTTGACATTCCGGAAATTATTTATACAGGAGTATCTGTAAATGGGAAAATAAAAGTAGTAAATACCGGAAATTCAGTTACAGACCCTATGGAAGTAAAATTATCAAGCAAATTATTAACCGGAGAAAAAACATTTATTTTAGATAAAATACCTCCATACGGATTTAAAACAATTCATTTAGAGCTAATAAAGCAGCCTATTTTGACAAATAAAAAAGATACTATTACAATACATGTCGGAGGTTATTCTGTAAGAAAAACCGTTAAGATTACACCCTTATTCTTAAATAAATGGATATTAATAGAGGGCTTTTTAATTGTTAGTTTTTTCTTCGTCTTATCGCTTATTATCAAAAGAGCCGGGCGTGTACCTCTTTCTGGGGGAAAATGACCGGGTTATTTATGTCGGCAAAGCTAAAAATCTAAAAAGAAGGGTATCTTCATATTTCTCGTCTTCAAATTTAGGAGAAAAAACTTCCCAGCTTGTTTCTAAAGTCAAAAAAATTAAAACAATTAAGGTTTCATCGGAGATAGAATCACTTCTACTTGAAGCTAATTTAATCAAAAAATATAAACCTCATTTCAATGTTAAGTTAACAGATGGAAAAGCTTATCCCCTAATTAAAATTACAATTAAAGATGACTACCCAAAAGTATTAATTGCAAGACGCATGGATAGTAAAGATTCCACTTACTTTGGTCCTTTTCCTAACTCAAGTGCTTTAAGACTGGTTCTTAAATCTGTAAGAAGAATATTTCCATACCAGTCTGTAGTTAATCACCCTAATAAACCTTGTTTATACAATCACATTGGTCTTTGTCCTTGTCCTGGATATTTTAAAGATCCTTATTACAAACGTACAATCAAACATTTAATTAAATTCTTAAAAGGAAATACCTTAAGAGTAATCTCCGATTTACGAAAAGAAAGAAAGGCAGCAAGTAAAATAGAAAATTTTGAACTGGCAATGAAAATTCAAAAGCAAATTGAGGCTATAGAATATGTTACCCAGCAATTCAGAAACCCCTTTGAATATGAACAAAATCCAAACCTTGCTTCGGATATTAAATTTAATGAACTAAAATCTTTAATAGAGATTCTTAATCAGGTCGGCTATAAACTTGATAAATTAGAGAGAATTGAATGTTTCGATATTTCTAATATTGCCGGAACATTTACTGTAGGAAGTATGGTTGTTTTTACCAATGGGAATAAAAATCCCTCCGAATATAGGAAATTTAGGATATTGGGCACCGAGGGCAAGCCAAATGACACAGCTTCTATAAAAGAAATGCTACAAAGAAGACTAAAAAAGAACGGATGGGAAATTCCTAATCTAATCATTATTGATGGGGGAAAAGGACAAGTCAGCGCCGCTAAGGATGTACTAGGTGAGTTAGAGCTTGAAATCCCCGTAATTGGACTTGCAAAACGGGATGAAATCATCGTTACACAAAATTTAAAATTGCTTAGTTTATCCAAAAAATCCGAAGCCTTACATTTAATAATAAATGTTAGGGATGAGGCTCACAGATTTGCAATTAAATATCATAAAAAAATACGAGGTAGGGCTATGCTAAATTAATTTTTTCGTGAGACAATGTATTCGTAAGGAAAATATAAAAAGGAAGCAGGAGCGTCATCTAGTAGATATTTTTGAAAATCTGAATATATTTTTTGTCTTTTACCAATATCAACCGTTTTTCTTCCGTCTTCAAGCAACTTATCTATTCTCAGGTTTTTGTAATTCGTAATATTATTTTGTTGTTCTGAATGCCAAATTGTATATTGATCCGGATCTTTTGGAACCCTAAAATCAGCTAGAAGTGCCTGAAACGAGGATGGCATACCGTTAACGATCTTAACTTCTATTATAACCCCGAGTACACTCCAGGCCTTTTTTAACTCTTCGGCTGTTTTTTTAAACTTAGGTAAAGTCTTAAGTTCAATTTTTAGCTTGCTACCTTCGGTAGCACTATCTGCTTTTGATAACAGGGCTTTTGCATGTTCAATATCTTGCTGATTTACTAAGGGAATTCCTTCCTCTATCCATGAATTTGGAGTAAATGGTCCGAAATTCCGCTTTCCTTCTGGGAATTTATCGGGAAGAGCATAAGTTAAGGCCTGCCTAATCCTTTTGTCTGATAATATTTTGTCCTGATTATTATAGAAAACCGTTACCAAATTTTGGTCATCCTCTTTTTGTTTAATTGATGTATTTTTAAATTTAGAAAATTTAGTGTTTTGAAAGTCCAAAGATCTAAGACCTGAAGCGACAGTAATCTCTCCTAAGGCATATGCGGTTTTTACCGCATCCTCCGTAGGGTACATTTGGTAGGAAATAATATCATAATCATTTTTTGTTGATGTAATATCAATTCCCTGAATAAAATTACCGTTTAAATTTATACCTTTCACTTTATAATCTCCAACACCTGTGAATCCATTTTTAAAAATAGACCTACTTACCGTTACCAAAAAAGGTGCATATGAATCTTTTAAGATAAAAACGATTGTGTTTTTATCCGGTCGTTCTTCCTTAACATCTAGAAATGAATATTGTATAGATCTAGAATCCAGTTTGCTGCCGTCACTAAAGTAAATGTTACTTCTCAAGTGAAAAATATATTTTTTCCCGCCATTTTTTATTTCCCATGAGGAAGCTAAGTCCGGCTTTGGTGTTCCATCCTTGTCAATTTGAGTTAACCCCCTGGATACTTTCCGTAAGATTTCGTCAGGAATGTTATTTATTGTGTATGTGCCGGTAATTCCAATAATTGTTTTATTCACAAACGGAATTTTATTGGAGAAATAAGCAAATAAAAACCTAAGTGCGAAGAAAAAGATTAGGCCAAAAACGAAAAAAAATAAAATAGTTTTTTGCCATCGTTTAATATAAGCTTTTAGTATCCAAAATATTAATCTTCTTCGTTTTAAGAAAATCATAAAACTATTTCGAGGCTAGGAGTAGAATAGAAACAACTGCAAACATACCTGCAAGTCCAACTGTTGCCCAGACAAGTAGTTTCTCTATGCTTCTTTTACTTCTGTAAAAATCTCCACCACCACCGCCAAATGATCCCGATAGCCCACTTCCTTGCATTTGTAATAAAATTACCGTAATTAGTAATATTGCGATAATAATCTCAAATATCTTTAAAATAATCACGTTAATATTATAGCTTTTGCTCTAAATCATTTCAAGACACATCTTTCAGTTCTATTTTTGCTTTAAAAAAGTTTTAAATTAGCAGGCAAAATACATCGGCAATAATTTTAAGGATAAAGAAACGGAAATTTTTATAGTCAATTTTATTAAAATATTTAGATTTGTATGAAAGGTAAATTAGATTTTTTTGATAAAATAGTTATTTTTAGAACATCGTTAATCAATATATAGAGTATATAGAGGTTGAACCTCTGCAGAGGTTCAACCTCTGAGAGAACCATTGGAGAGATTTCTAAGGGTGAGCGGTAAATTTGACAGAATTAATTATTTTATGATATAAACAAGGTTACTGTCAGTACTCTAGGATATGAAACACGAAGTTGCGTCGCATTCTGCGACTTACATGGTGGAAGAAAATCCAGGATTAAGGACCTCCGGTAACGAAGGCCAGGCTTCTTCTGGTCAAAATTCCACGTTCTTCGGAGAATTAAGAAAAAAAGCTACAGTTCCGCTTGCGGTAGCGGGCGTTGCAACAGGTTTGTTAGGTGCAAAAATGTTTGCTCCAGTAGAAAGAGACATTAACCAAGAAGCTTTAAATTCCCTTAAGAACAGACCAGCTTCAGAGCTCGTTTTAGGCTCGGTAGAAGCAGCAAAAGCAGAAGGGGTAATAGGAGAGCCGGCATTTAAATCAGCAAGCTTCCCGGATGTTTCCGATTCTAATCCTTATTATGAAGCGATTACCGGAATGGCAGACGCAGGAATTATAGGTGGATTCGATGATGGAACTTTCGGTCCGGACAAATTAGTAACCAGACAACAATTTGCAAAGATGATTGTCGGGGCGATGAGCCCTACAGTTGTAGCAACCGAAGATTCATGGCAAGACAGCAATAAGCCCTTCAACGACTTAGTGCCTGATGATCCAAATAGCCTCTATCCAAATGACTACGTGGCAGAAGCTTTTAAAAATGGAATTACCCAAGGGAAAAGCCCAGGTAAATATGCTCCTTACGATAATATTACCAGAGCTCATGTTACTACGATGGCAGTAAGAGCTGCTCAGAATTTGGAGCCAGTATTATTGCAGGATCCGCCGGCAAATTATACCGGAACACTTGGGGATTTTGATCCAAACCACGGCAAAAACTTAATTAAAGCAGAATATAATGGTTTAACAGAAGGACTTCGGGAGTTTTATGCAGGTTGGAATCCATGGCAAGAGGCAACCCGCGGCGAGGTAGCCCAAATGCTTTGGAATCTAAAAACATTCGAAAAACAGGAAAAACAAGGTGCAGATTTAGTAGATGTGCAAAAAATGGCTCCTTATGATGCTGATGTTCCGCTTGCTCTTAGGGATGCAGTTTTGGGAGGGGTTTCCGGTGCTAAAATTATTACCTCAATACAAGCAGAACATCCGGCAAATGCAAGCATAAAAGCTTCTTTTTATCTTGTTGACACAGATGATCCAAACCTAAGACTTTTTATTTTAAAAGAAGGCGATGATTACGTTGTAAGGCCTTACCGCCCTACATTTTTTATTTTTTACAATCAATTTCACACTAACCTTGTATTTCTTTATGATGTTAAACCAGACATGTCTAATGCATTCATGTCCTTTGAATTAGGAAACCAGTTTGCAAGGATTAATGGTGAAAGCGCAGATGACTATTTAACAAGGGCAGTTCAGCTTACAGATAACATAGAGAGAGACCATGGATCTAATGGCTGGGTTAAACCGGAAGAAGTAAAAGACATACTTGGATCCTCAACTGCTCTTAAAGTATCAAGCAGTCAAGGAATGGTTACTTACAACAGGGATTCCGATCAAGCTGCGATTGCAAAAATAGCAAATAGCTTCTAATATAAATATGGTGGAGCAAAAACCTGAGATAAAAATTGACCCGGAAGGCTATTCGGATAGAGGTGCAGGCGTACTTGGGCAAACGAATAGGCAGTTAGGACGTTTGGGGAGCTTTTTAAGAAAGCATCCTACTGCACAAAAAATTGCAGCAGTTGGTGCTTTTGTAGGACTGGGGGGAATTGCAGTAGCGGAAGTTGCAGGTTGTGGACCGGGAAAAACAGAAAATACTACAAATCCTCCGGGAGCAACATCTACTCAAGTTCCGGGAACAGAGTCAAGTTCAACGACAATCCCTTATGCAACCACAGAGGGGAATAATACAACAACAAATACAATCCATAAAACTACTACAATCACGGAAGCACCAACTACTACCACTACGGAAGCTCCAATTACTACAACCACCGAAACTACTCTAAAATCATTTGATTCCTTGATAAACCACGACATCACCATGCAAGATGTTAGGGCATCAAAAATTACTTTCGGCGATTTCAGCATTGCAGATAAGCCACCGGTTAATGTGTCTGATAAGCTTCAGCAGGAAATGATTAAAAAGAATGGAATAAGGTTGTTGTACGTAGGCTCTCATAACAGGGCAGAAGATCCAAATAGCCTTGAAGGAAATCAGCTTAACAATGTTCTATTTTACCCAGAACCAAACAATATTACATCAAGTTATAATGGTTTTATCACTGTTTTTGGTGGAATTGGTCAATTTGATCAAGAAACATGGTTTAAGATGGGACAAGAACTTGCGGACAAACCAATCGTACCAATACCTAATTCTAAGGATTTTTATGCATATGATCAAGTAAGGAAAATATTTGTAAGAATTGTTAGAGAGACAAATGGTAAGTACGAACAAGCTCTTCTTAACTATTTTGATTTAAACAATACGGGACAGCTTGATAACGGTATTGCGCCGGAAGATGGTCAACAGCCAACAGAGCTTTATACAAACAGAGAAAAACACATGGCAGGAAACTTAAGCGAAGACTCCTTGGCCATATTCTTTGACCCTGGAAGTACAATGGGATATTATATGCAAGAGTATCCGAAGCTTCCTGGCACTAAGGGTATTGTAGATGAAAATGGAATCCCTGTAGCAAGATTGGCTTTTCGAGTTGGATATGATGGAATAAATATGATAAAAAATTTTTAAATAAAAAAGTACCCGTTAGGAAAAAGATCTTGACAACTATGCCAAGTATACTAGTATACTTGGCATATGCCTAGAGTTTCCAAAAGACCAATAGGAAAAAAAGTGGGGGAAGATTTAAAAGAAAGTTTTGCCTCACTTATTTCTTCTTTGCAGACTTCAAACGAGATTGAGCAATTTTTTAAAGATTTTTTAACCAATGAAGAGAGTACAATGCTAGCAAAAAGGTTAATGATTTATCTTATGTTGGAGAATAAGCACACAGCGTCGGACATAGAGCTGGTATTAAGCATGAGTCGGGAAAGCATTCGTTTTCATCAAAAAGCCTGGGAAAATGGCGGAGAGGTTTATAAAAAAGTCATTGCAAAAATTGCAAAAAGACAAAAAACAAGAGAGTTTTTAAAAAAAGTTGAAAAACTTTTAAAACCAATTGATTTAGCGTTGAGTGCAAAAACCAATATGAAGGCGAGGGCAAAATTTGCAAGCGGGGATTGGGATTAATTTTTTATTAAGCCAAGTATACTAATATACTAGGCATGGAATGATATTGTTTGGGGTGGGGTTGACAGAATTAATTACTATATGATATAAACAAGCTTACTGTCCGTACTCTAGGATATGAAACACGAAGTTGCGTCGCATTCTGCGACTTACATGGTGGAAGAAAATCCAGGATTAAGGACCTCCGGTAACGAAGGCCAGGCTTCTTCTGGTCAAAATTCCACGTTCTTCGGAGAATTAAGAAAAAAAGCTACAGTTCCGCTTGCGGTAGCGGGCGTTGCAA
>Ga0210057_1001603_pt1 | contig 34009 bp, 36 predicted proteins | sample CryGeyCG2114_010_2_FD_183968 | JGI IMG/M metagenome (GOLD analysis project Ga0210057, IMG submission 183968) | Groundwater microbial communities from aquifer - Crystal Geyser CG10_big_fil_rev_8/21/14_0.10 (SPAdes) (version 2) | ecosystem: Environmental > Aquatic > Deep subsurface > Groundwater ... | reverse complement strand
AATAACATTGAAAGCACTATTCAGCTCGGCAAAAGAGATCCGCGCGAAATCGCGGCGAATGTTATCAATATTATTCTTGGCTTTTTGGGCATTATCGCGGTTATTTTGATTTTGGCCGGCGGGTTCAAATGGATGATCGCGGCGGGCAATCAGGACAAAGTGGATGAAGCGAAAAAATTAATGTCCGCGGGCGTTATCGGTTTGATTATCATACTCGCCTCCTTCGGCATCGCGCGGTTCGTCATTAACGCGTTAGTGACGGCCACGGCTTAAGAAGTTTTTTGCGACTAGTTGTAAAAAATTTATCTTTAGTATTTTTTTAAGCTCCTGAAATTTGCACCGGTCAGGAGCTTGGCAAAGAGTCTAAGGATGAATAATTTTTTATGAAAAACATCGTTTTAAATTTAATAGCCGGAATGTTTTTATTGAGTTTGATTTTTGCGGCCGGCGGCGTTGCTTTGGCCGCCGCTAATGACTACGGCTTAAACGCCACGGCGAAAGAGGCCGGTATTCCCGCAACCATAACTGACGTGCCAAAGCTTATTGGTCAAGTAATTGGGGTTATTTTGTCTTTTTTGAGCGTCGCATTTTTGATCTTAATGCTTTACGCCGGATTTGTTTGGATGTTCGCGCGCGGCAACGAAGCGGAAGTTACCAGAGCAAAAAACATCATAATTGCCGCGGTAACCGGCCTGATCGTCGTCGTCGCGTCCTACGCCATTACCAACTTTGTCTTCACTTTTTTTAAATAATTATGCCAAAAATAGCTGTAGTTAAAAAAACCGCAAGTTTTTTTATTAATTTAGGATTAGTTTTACTTCCGACTGCGATATTAGCGGCGAATAATTTTAATAACGCCGGAAATATTTTAGACACGGTTGCCGGCAGTAACGGCGCCGGTTTGCCGGATAAAAAAGTAACGGAAATCGTCAGTACGGTTATTTTCGCTTTGTTCTCTATTGTCGGCGTTATCTTTTTAGTTTTAATGATTTACGGCGGCTATACCTGGATGATGGCGCGCGGAGACGAAGCGTACGCGCAGAAAGCCAAGGATACGATTAGGCATTCCGTTATCGGCATGATAGTAATCGTCGCCGCGTACGCCATTACCAAATTTATCGCGAGTTATTTATTAGGACAATAATTTATGCTTAACGCATTTAAGGCGAATAAAGAGCATTTTTGGCAAAGCGCGGTGATTTTATTTTTTTTGTTGATAGCGTTTTGCGTTCCTTTTTTTGTTTTTGCTCAAACGCCGTTGCCAGCTAATCAAATTCCTCGTTCCATTGGCGGCAATGCCGGTCAAGCGCTGGAAGATGAATTAGACAGAGTAGCGCAGCCGGTTTACGGCAGTGATGTGGGAGGCAATACTTTGGATAGCGTGATTGCCAACGTTATCAACGGATTTTTGGCAATTTTTGGAGTAGTTTTTTTGGCGTACATGATCCACGGCGGTTATCTTTGGATGAGCGCGGCCGGCAACGACGACCAGGTGCGCAAAGCCAAAGATGAAATCCGCGACGCCATTATCGGCATTATCGTGATTGTCGCCGCGTACGCGATTGTCAGTTTTGTGCTGAACGCGCTGGGCGGAATCGGGGGAGGAGGGGGCGGAAGCGGCGGCGGAACGGGTTAATAAATTTTAGATTTAAAATTTTATATTTTATAATAAAAAAATAGCGGCGTTGCTTTTATACAGCAGGCCGCTTTTTATTATAGATGCAACAAAGAAAGTTAGACCGAAAATTAGTAGTCTTGATAATATAATCCCCAAAAGACTTGCTCACCAAAGAAGTAGTCCAGCTTGTCGTCTACGTGAAATGTCCACGGACGGCAAAGTTCATGCGAGCCGCGGATAAACTTACAAACATATTCTCCGACTGGTAGAAAAAATTCTTTGATTTCTCCCGGGTATAACGCGAAGGTTTTCGTCGTCGGTCCGATAACGAGAAAAGTTACCGTTTCCCAGCGACTATGGTTGCGTATTTTACCGGGCAAGCCATCAGCGCCATTCGCGGCGACCGAAGCGGACGAAGACGAAATGAATTTTGCCGTCAAATTTTTTTCAAATTCCTGCGCCCGTTGCCGTTCTTGCAATGACAAAATTTCTTGCGCGTCGGTCGCGGACATCCGACCGGCATTCGGAGCGCCGGCAAGCGCTTGATCTAAATTTTTATAGCGCGGCGGCGCTTGTAAATAGGCACAGCCCATTTGGCTTAAAAGTATAGCCGTCGATAAAAACAACAGGATGTCAAATTGCCACTGTCGCGCCTCCCATCGATGCGTGTCTTGCCAAAATCTTTCACTGCCTAAATTTTGGTTCATTTCCTTTTCTCCTTTTTTGTTTAATTTACAAAAGATCCATCATAACTAACGCCTTAAGTTAGCACATATTTTTTATTTTGTCAACCGCATACTTAAATAATAGAACGCGGATTGCTTTATAATTTTTTGTTACAGTCAACTTTTACTAATTTTGTTTTAATGTTTTTACGCTTTAATGTTTTAATATAAAAGTATCCGGCCGCGGCAATCATGGCCGCATTGTCAGTCGTATATTTTAAATCCGGCAGATGAAAATTTATTCCCGGCAGTTTTTGCGCCACGGCTTGCGACAACTGCCGCCGCAATTCCAAATTTGCCGCCACGCCGCCGGCCAGCATTATTGATTTAACTTGATGTTTTTTGGCGGCTTTAACGGTTTTAGAAATTAAAACGTCAATTATGGCTTGCTGAAATTCGGCGCAATATGACGGTATTTTTTTACGCCATTCGCTATCCTTTTGCGTTTGATAAAGCAAAGCGGTTTTTAAGCCGGAAAAACTAAAATCAAAGTTATCGTCATTTATCATTGGCCTGGGCAATTTTAGATTTATGATTTTAGATTTATGATTTATGATTTTCATCGCCTCTTGAGCTACGGCCGGACCTCCCGGATAACCAAGTCCTAAAATTTTCGCCGCTTTGTCAAAGGCCTCGCCCGCCGCATCGTCGCGCGTTTGTCCTAAGAGTTTAAATTGGTAATGTCCGCGCATGAAAATCAACTCCGTGTGTCCGCCGGAAACAATCAAAGCGAGCGCCGGAAATTTAATATTTTTATTAGTAATGAAGTTGCCGTAAATATGTCCGGCCAAATGATTAACGCTTATCAGCGGCTTTTGCCACGCGTAGGAAAGCGCTTTGGCGGTTTCAATGCCGATTAAAAGCGAAGATATAAGTCCGGGGCCGGTGGTAACGGCAATAGCCCTCACCCCGCTCACTGGCGCTCGCTTCCCCTCTCCCGCCAAGCGGGAGAGGGGGCGGGGGGAGAGGGCTGCCCGTATAACGGGCAGAATATTTTTTATGTGATTGCGCGCCGCGAGCTCCGGAATGACGCCGCCGTATTTTTTGTGAATATTAATTTGCGAAGACACGACATTAGAGACGACTTTAATTTTGTCGCCTTTAGCTTCAATGACAGCCGCCGCAGTTTCATCGCAACTGGATTCTATTCCTAAAATTTTCATATTTGCTATGTATTAGTATAATCCAAATCTACAAATTATATCCAAATACTCCAAATTAAAAATCATTCAAATTAATTTTTTGCGGTATTAATTTGATTTGTAGATATTTGAAGCATTTGCGTACATTTGTAGATTTGGATTATACTTTTTTACTTTTTAATTTTCTCCACCCTTCAATCTTTTTATGGTCGCCGGACAGTAAAATTTTTGGGACTTTATAAATTTTATCGCCGATTTTTAATTCTTCCGGCCGGGTGTAGTGCGGGTGCTCTAAAATTCCAGTTTGGGAATGCGATTCAAATTTTATTGACTCCGCATTGCCTAAAGCGCCGGGCAAAAGGCGGGTGATTGAATCAACAATGGCCATTGCCGGAATTTCGCCGCCGGTTAATACATAGTCGCCGATGGAAATTTCTTCATCCGCGAATTTTTTAACCCGCTCGTCCACGCCCTCGTAGCGGCCGCAAATTAAAATTATATCATCCAATTTGGCATAACGTTCAGCCATAGTCTGACTAAATTTTTTACCCTTGGCTGATAACAATATTATTTTAGATTTTAGATTTTTTATTTTAGAATTTTTTTGAAATTTGTCCAGAGTACTCGGGATTGTCATTTGGAATTTGAAAGCGCGGAGCGCCTTAATGATCGGCTCGGCCATCAGCACCATGCCGGCGCCGCCGCCGAACGGCCGGTCATCAACTTGTTTATGCCTGCCGGCAGCCCAAGTCCGCAAATCATAAGTTTTTATCTTAATAATTTTTTTATTTTGCGCGCGCTTAATAATACTCTCGGAAAAATAAGAGTCAAAAATATGGGGGAAGATGGTAATAATATGGAAAGTCATTTTAGTTACTTAGTTAATTAGTCACTTAGTCTGCCAACTGTCAACATAGCAGAAAATACCAAATATTTACAACTAAGCGACTAATTAACTGATTAACTATTACTTATTATACCAAAAACCCCGAATCATTGCTCGGGGTTTTCGTATTTTTATCGGTTGAGATTGATATTTATATCTTCAAATCGTCAATGGCGTCGGTAGAAACCTCTTCGCGTTCATCGCGCATCGGACGGCGCACATGAGTTGAGCCTTCCGGTTCGGCGATTTTTAAGTTAACGCGAGCGTTATTTTTAGCGCCGACGATTTTTAAAAGCGTGCGGATGGCTTTGGCCGTCTGACCCTGTCTGCCGATGACGTAACCCATGTCTTCCGGGTTGATGTTAAGAGTGATTAATACTCCCCGCTCATCAATTGTTCTTTCTGAGCGTACGTCTTCTGGGTGGGCAACGATTGCCTTAACCATCATGTCCAAAAATTCCTTGTCTGTCATAGCCATATTTTTTCTCCGTTTCCTCTCTTGCTTGCGCGTTTTAGCTAAGCTAAGAAGGGCTTACTAAATAAATTATTCCTAATTTAGAATATCATTATATTATAACAGAAAACTATAAATTGTCAATAACTTAAAATAACCTTATTTTATTGGCTCTGCTACTGTTTCCGTAACGGACGGTTCTGTTTTAACTGGTTCTTGCTCGGTTTTTTCTATTATAATCGGCTTTTGCTCTTTTTTGGCTATCTCCGCTTTTTTTGAAGCTTTTAAATGGGTAATATTTACCTTTTTACCGGATACTATATTATTATTGACCAATAAATTATGCATCGTGGCCGAGGATTGAGCGCCTAAAGATAGCCAATGCTTTACCCGGTCGCTTTTAACTTCCATTTTTTTACTTCGCGGGTTGTAAGAACCCAGTATTTCCAGTGATTTTCCGTAGGTATCGCGCGCTTTTTCTGAAACGATAATGCGATAATACGGCTGCTTTTTCTTGCCAATTCTCGCTAATCTTATTTTCAACATGAATTTTTCGTAAATTATAAATTATAAACGCCCAAATTATTACGGGCAATATTAGTTTAACTTATATAATAAATATGTCAAGATACGATAAAATTTCGCGGTAATTTGACTTTTTTTACCATTTAATTTAATATTTTATTATTATCAATCAAATCTTGCCTTTTATTCATTCTTCTAATTTCAGGCGTTAGAAGAGCTCGCTGGCCAATAACCATTGGCTTTTATCCCGCGATCACGCGGGGAGCGGGTTAAAGAAATTTTTTTGTAGAAGTAAGCAATAAAAATATGCCAAAAAAAATAACCGTCGTCAAAGAAAAAGAAAATGAAAGCGAATTTGAAAAATTATTAAAAGAAAGAGAAGAAGAAATTTTTATTCCCAAAGTCGGCGATATTGTAAAAGGAATAGTGGTCGCGGCCTCCAAATCGGAGGTCAAGCTGGATATTGGGGGAGTGATGATTGGAATCGTGCGCGGCCAGGAACTTTACCGCGAAGCGCCGGAGTACGCCAATTTAAAAGAGGGAGATGAAGTGGAAGCGACCGTGGTGGATTTGGAAAACGAGAACGGAGAATTAGAACTTTCCTTCAGCTACGCCGGACACCAGAAAGCTTGGCAGGCATTAACGAAGGCCTTGGAAAATCAAGAAATAATCAAGGTAAAAGTTAAAGAGGCGAATAAAGGCGGCCTGATCGTTAATTACGGCCAAATCGCCGGCTTTTTGCCCGTTTCCCAACTATCGCCGGAAAACTATCCGCGCGTCGGCGGCGGCGACAAAAGTAAAATTTTTGAAAAACTAAGAAGCTTTATCGGCAAAGACGCGGAAGTAAAAGTAATGGATTTAAGCGAGAAGGAAGATAAATTAATCGTTTCGGAAAAATTGGCTTGGAGCGACCGCCAGCGGGACGTCATCAGCAAATACAAATCAGGCACGGTCGTAGAAGGCGTAGTGACGGCAGTTACTAATTTTGGCGCTTTCATCAGTTTTGGCGAAGGGCTTGAAGGCCTGATTCACATCTCGGAACTTGCCTGGCAGCGCATTGAAAATCCGGCGGATATCGTTAAAATCGGCGATAAAATCAAGGCGGAGATAATTAACGTGGATGGCGCTAAAATTTTTCTTTCCGCCAAAAAATTAATTTCCGACCCGTGGAAAAAGGTAAAAGAGCGCTACGAGCTGAACGCCAAAGTAAACGGAACGGTTTTAAAAGTTAATCCTTTCGGTTTGTTCGTGCAGCTGGATGACGACATTCACGCCTTGGGGCATATTTCCAACCTAGGACTTAAGCAAGGCGAAAAAATAAACGATAAATTTGAAGCCGGAAAAAAATACGATTTTTACGTGATCTCCATGGAGCCGGAAGCGCACCGCTTGGGTCTGGGCGCTAAGCCGCTAGAAGCCAAATCCGAAAGCAAAGCGGAAAAAAAAGAAGAGGAAAAAACCGGCGCGTAAAACTGAAGGACTGAAGGTAAGTTAAAAACAAAAAAGCGCCGCCCGGCGTTCAAAATTTAAAATAGTTTAGACGGCTAAAGGCCGTTTGGATTTATGAAGAATTTATTAAAAAATTTTTTTATTTTTTTTATTATTTTGCTGGTCGTCTCCGGTTTATTTTATAGCGCGTCCGATGCGGAACAGCCAAAAGATTATGTCGGCATCCAAAAACTGGTGGAGGAGATAAACGGCGAGAGCGTGGAAAGCGTCACGGTAGAAGGCAACCTCTTGCGGGTAAAGTTAAAAGACGGTTCCGGACAAAAAGTAAAAAAAGAAAACGGCGAATCGTTATCCGCTTTGCTAAAAAATTTCAGCGTGGCGCCGGATAAATTGGCCAAAGTTAACATTGAAGTAAAAGACGAAAGCGGACTTTCTTTTTGGGCGTCAATGCTGCTGCCGATAGCTCTGCCTTTGCTTTTAATCGGCGTATTCATTTATTTCATGGCGCGTCAAATTCAGGGCGCCAACGTCCGGGCGCTGATGTTCGGCCAGTCGCAGGCGCGGGAAGTAAAGCAAGATCAAGACAAGAAAAAACAAATTACCTTTAAAGACGTCGCCGGCGTCAAGGAAGCCAAAGAAGAATTAAAAGAGGTAGTGGAATTTTTAACGAGTCCCAAGAAATTTTTAGAATTGGGCGCGAACATTCCCAAAGGCGTGCTTTTAGTCGGCGCGCCCGGCACCGGAAAAACACTGCTAGCCAAAGCCGTCGCCGGCGAGGCGCATGTGCCGTTTTTTCACATGTCCGGTTCGGAATTCGTGGAAATGTTCGTCGGCGTGGGCGCGTCGCGCGTGCGCGATTTGTTCAAGCGGGCAAAAAAAAGCGCGCCTTGCATCGTGTTTATTGACGAAATTGACGCGGTCGGCCGCCAGCGCGGTTCGGGCTTGGGCGGTTCGCACGACGAGCGCGAACAAACATTAAATCAAATTTTAGTAGAGATGGACGGCTTTGAACCCAATACCAATGTCATCGTAATAGCGGCTACCAATCGTCCCGATGTGTTAGACCCCGCCTTACTGCGGCCCGGTCGTTTTGATCGCCGCGTAGTTTTAGACGAACCGGACATTAATGACCGCACGGAAATTTTAAAAGTGCACTCGCAAAAAAAGCCGCTCGGAAAAGAAGTAAGCTTGCGGCGCATTGCCGAACGCACCCCGGGGTTTTCCGGCGCGGATTTGGCAAATTTGTTAAATGAGGCGGCCATCCTTTCGGCGCGCAACGGCAAGCGGCTGATTGAAATGCCGGAATTATTTCAAAGTATTGAAAAAGTAATGCTTGGACCCGAACGCAAAAGCCGCGTTTTATCGGACAAAGAGAAAAAAATTACCGCCTATCACGAGGCCGGGCACGCTTTAGTCACACATATTTTGCCAAACACCGACCCGGTGCAAAAAATTTCCATTATTTCCCGCGGGATGGCCGGCGGTTACACCTTGAAAGTGCCGCTGGAAGACAAGCGAATGCATTCGCGGCAGGAATTTTTGGAAGAATTATCGGTGCTTTTAGGCGGCTACATTGCGGAGCGGGAAATATTCGGCGACATCACTACGGGCGCGACCAGCGACTTGCGGACGGCCACGCATTTAGCCCGGCGCATGATTACCGATTACGGCATGAGCCGCGAACTCGGACCGCGCACCTTTGGCAGCCGCGAAGAACTGATATTTTTAGGCCGCGAATTGCACGAACAGCGGGATTATTCGGAAAAAATAGCCGAACGGATTGACGATGAAATAATGCATTATCTTAATGAAGCGGCCGAGCGCGCGCGCCAAATTATCCGCGAGCACAAGCCAAAATTGGAAAAAATCGTGGAGGCGCTGTTAAAACAGGAAAAATTAGAGAAAGAAGAGTTTGAGGAGTTAGTGAAAGCGTAGAAACCATTAAAGCATTAAAACACCAGAACACCAAAACATAAAAACATTAAAACACTTAAATACTTTTCAATAAAAAAAAGCCCAAGGGATGATTTCCTCGGGTTTTTAATAATACTTTTCAAAAGATCAATAAGTGCCTTGCTCTCGCCGGAGCCGTTGGCACTCTTCCGGCGCGAGATCGCTAGTAGAAAGAAGTTGTCCTTGTTGATACTGTAACTTTTGCTCATCAAAGAAGGGCAATACCTCAGCCGGAACGATTAGTGTCGTGCCAGCAGCGATGTCAAACGCTATGCCGTGCAATTCTTTTGTGTTAAGAATACGGATGGCGGCATACGCATCTTCTTTCGTCGTGAAAGTAACCCACCTGACATCCTCGTACTGCGTAATGTGCCTTAAAGGCGTTGGTGAAAGCGGGGGAGCGTTAATAGCCATGATCAAGTCCTTTCTAAAAGAGCGATATTATTTTCTGTATATTATTATCTGCTTTTTTTTTAAAGTCAACTTTGACTTTTTTAATTTTTTTGCTTATACTATTTTGTTAGAAATTTATGTTCTTTGAAAATAACCTCACTTTAGCTACGAGCGGCTAAATATTGGCCTTTCATAGCCAAGGTGAGGATAGGCGCTCACATATTCTAAATATCAGAGAGGTGTTTGTTATGACGACCGAATGCGTTGTTAAAGACGAACAGCAACCAACAGTAGAACAGCAAGCCACCTATTTACGGCGAGAATGGGAGTTGCGCCAAAGATTTCTAAAAGGGGGCTTGCCGCCAGAGTGGGTGTTGGATCAATTGCAAGCCGCCATGGAGTTTGGTGGTAATTGGCTGGAACGCATCTTAAATCGCGAACGCCAGTGTTATCGGCAATTTTTTGGGCAAGAGTTTGACTTGGAAATTCTTGCTGAAAAGTTGCAGGCATACGGCGAGGAAAAAATCCAGCAGCAGTGGAAGAAGCTGGGTTTAGAGCCGCATTTTCTGCCGCAAATTTTACTCGCCCAGGACAGCACCTTCCCTGGTTGGAAGGTAAAGCCAGAGAAATGGTTTTACCAGGAAGTAGATGCCGGAGAAATTTTGCGCCAGCACAATGGTGGCAGTCTCGTTGTTGACCATGACGCCTGTCAATTAGAAGGTATCGCCGTTTTGATTGATACCCGCCTAAAGCCGGCTTACGACAATGGCCAGCAAATGTATAAAGATTATAATTTACTCGGTCCGGTAGTGGAGCGGCTACGGCAAGAGGGTAAAATTTCTAACCATACCCCGCAAACTTCCCGTTTCAATGTTTCCGCGGACGAAGGGGAAAAAACAGTGAGACCAGCTTTGGCAGAATTTATCGGGTTGCCAACAGACCAGCTTCGTCTGGAAAGGACGATTGAGGCTAATGTTATTTCTCAACTTTATCCCAATATGCCGCGTAAAAACGACGGTCAAACCAATACCTGGGTTTGGTACGAAGAATATTTTTCCGGCCGCGGCTTTCGCCTTCGTGGTGGCGATGCTGTCTTCGGCGGATTGGCGTTCGTCAACCACAGCGTTGCTGGCAGTCACTGGGTCTACGAGTCGTTTCGCCCTCTTGCAGTGCTTTAAAGTTTGAAATATTGAGTATTGATTTTGGTCATTTTGGGCCGCGTTTAGTAGTTAATACAACGCGGCTCTTTTTGTAAGTCGTTGGCTGAAGTCACGTTTATTTTTTGCGTTGCCGATAAATATCACGCGAGCCGATATCAAGCAGGTCAGCGGTATTTGGGGCGGGAAATTCAAAAAGAACCCGAAAGCCGTCTCGTAGCCGAAAAGCCAAACAGCTTTGATGCTTGCCTTGCAGTTTGTGCGTTTTTAGCGACGGGTGGCGGAGGTTCTTAATAAAAATCGCTATTTTTGCGTCAAAATCTTTTTGGATATGCCGGGGGATTTTTTGGTATGCTCTCTTAAAGTGCGAGGAGAGGTTAATTTTCATACCTTACGAATGAAGTTCGTTCAATAAGCTTTTTAAAGAAGTATGAGCGGTAAAATTACTCGAGGCGTAATCCAGGCGGGCTTCGTTGATAATCTCGTCGAGCGTTTCGGCCCGGTTTAACCGTTTCATATCTTTAATGTCTATTTCACAAATGATTTTTTTCTCCTTTGGGTAGCGTAGAATGCAGCGCAAAGCGGATAAAGGGATTTTTATCATCGCCTCTTTCACCTGTTGTTTAGTGGCAATGACATATTTATTGCAGGCCATAAATTATTTAGGTTAATTTTGATAAAGTTATAATAGCATAGACAGGAAAATAAGGCAAAAAATTTATTTTTTTTCGTCCCCGCCCGAGGCGCGAGACTGCGGCGGGGCGAGAAAAAAGTGGTGTTACGCGTTATGTGTTATGCGTTGCGCTATCACAAAACATTTTTTAAATATTTCCCCGTATAGCTATTTTTATTCTTCGCCGCCTGCTCCGGCGTGCCTTGCGCCACAATTTCGCCACCGCGCTCGCCGCCTTCGGGACCAAGGTCAATGACGTAGTCAACGGATTTAATCACGTCCAAATTGTGCTCAATAATTAAAACCGTGTTGCCTTTGTCCGCGAGTTTCTGCAAAATGTCCAACAGCCGCTTAATGTCGTCAAAATGCAAACCGGTGGTCGGTTCGTCCAAAATATAAAGCGTGCGGCCCGTGTCGCGGCGGGAGAGTTCGGTCGCAAGTTTCACGCGCTGGGCTTCGCCGCCGGACAAAGTCGTGGCGGATTGGCCAAGCTTGATGTAGCCCAAACCCACTTCATCCAAAATATTCAGTTTTTGCAGGAGGCAATCATTGTCGCCCGTTTTCGTCCCGCAATACCGCGAAGTTGCGGCCGGGGAACCGAAAAATTCTTTTGCTTCCACGACGCTCATTTCTAACACATCGGCGATATTTTTGTCGCGGTAGTAGACGTCCAAGACGTCTTTTTGGTAGCGTTTACCGTTGCAAGCGCGGCATTTAACATAGACGTCGGACAAAAATTGCATGTCAATTTTGGTATAGCCGTCCCCGCCGCAGACTTCACAACGGCCGCCCACGACATTAAAACTAAAATGGCTCTGGGTTAAATTTTTAAGTTTAGCTTCCGGTTGCATCGCGAACAAATCGCGGATGTAAGCAAAAGCGCCGGTGTAGGTCGCGGGGTTAGAGCGCGGCGTGCGGCCGATGGGCGACTGGTCAATCGTGATTACTTTGTCAATATGTTCCAGCCCCTCAATTTTTTTATGCGCGCCGACTTCGTCTTTGGCGCGGTAAAAATGCCGGCTTAAAGCGCGCGCTAAAATATCGTTCATCAAGGTTGATTTGCCCGAGCCGGACACGCCGGTTAACGCGATAAATTTTCCCAGCGGAAAAGAAACGGAAATATTTTTTAAATTATTTTGGGTTGCGCCGATGATTTTTAAATATTGGCCGTTGCCCGCGCGGCGCTTGCCGGCGGATGGAATATTTTTTTTGCCGGACAAATATTGGCCGGTGGTTGAACGCGGATTGGCAATAATATCTTCCGGCGTTCCGCTCGCGATAATTTTCCCGCCAAAACTGCCCGCGCCCGGGCCGACGTCAACGATATAATCGGCCGCAAGCATCGTCGCCTCGTCGTGCTCAACCACGATAACGGTATTTTCCATGTCTCGCAGGGCTTTTAGGGTCGCGATTAATTTTTGCATGTCTTTTTGGTGCAAGCCGATGGAGGGCTCGTCCAAAACATAAGTAACATTCACTAAACTGGAAGACAGTTGCGTCGCGAGTTTCACGCGCTGGGCTTCGCCGCCGGATAAAGTCTGCATGGGCCGGTCCAGCGCGATGTAACCCAAGCCGGCTTGCGAGAGCGCCCCGAGCTTTAATTTTATTTCTTTAATAATCGGTTCGGCGATTTTACGCTCGCCATTGGCTAATAATTTAGCAGCCGCCTCCAGCGCCGGCAGGGCGGCGTCAATTGTGAGCGCGCTCACTTCGGCAATGTTTTTGTCCGCGATCGTGACGGCCAAAAATTCCGGCCGCAAGCGTTTGCCGCCGCAACTTGGGCAAGCGGAAGTGCGCATGTATTGTTCAATGTCCTGCTTAATCGCGAGCGAATCGGTTTCTTGATAGCGCTGTTCCAATATTTTTACAATGCCCGGAAAATTTTTCGCGCCGCCTAAAACAACATCCAGTTGTTTTTTATCCAAATCTTTAATCGGCGTGTTCAAAGAAAAATGATGCGCGCGGGCAACGGAATCTAACGTTTTTAAATAGCCGGCGTATCGGCCGTTATTTTTCGGCCAGGGCCGGATAGCGCCTTCGCTGACGCTTAATTTAGGGTTAAAAATAGTTTCCGCGTCCAAATGCAGAGTCGCGCCCAAACCCTTGCAGGCGGGACAAGCGCCATGCGGGGAGTTAAAAGAAAAATCTTTGGGTTCCAGTTCCGGAAGCGTGTAGCCGCTGCCCGCGCAGTTCCAAATCGTGGAATAATTTTTTGTCTTTCCGTCCGCGCCGATTACGCCGATAAGGCCGTTGCTTAAATCCAAGCCCTTTTTAACCGCTCGCTGCAGTTCGCGCTTGTCGTCAAACTGATTATGAGCAACGATAATTTCCAAAGTGTGCGGCCGCTCGTCTAATTTTATTTCCTGTTCCGTAATATTAATAATCGCGCCGTCCAGCCGCACGTGCGCGTAGCCGGCCTTGGTAATGCGCTGCAGAATTTTTTTGTCCGTAATTTCCCGCGCGCGGATTAGCGGCGAAAGAATGGTGACAGTTTGTTTTTGGCAGGCGGAAAAAATATCGCGCGCGATGTCGTCAATACTTTGCCGGCTCATCGGCGCGCCGGTATCCGGGCAATGCGGTACGCCGATGCGCGCGTAGAGCAGGCGCAAGAGGTCGTAAATTTCAGTCGCCGTGCCGACGGTTGAGCGCGGGTTGCCGTTATTTACTTTTTGGTCAATGGCGATAGTTGGCGTTAAGCCGGTGATGGAATCCACATCCGGCTTGTCCATTAAGTCAACATATTGGCGCGCGTACGAACTCAAACTTTCCATATAGCGGCGCTGGCCTTCGGCGTAAATGGTATCAAACGCCAAAGAAGATTTGCCGGAACCGGACAGGCCGGTAATTACGACCAGTTTATGCCGCGGAATGTCCAGACTGATATTTTTCAAATTATTGGTGCGGGCGCCTTTGATTGAAATATTTCTCTGCATAGAGCTGAGTATATAATGCAAATCTACAAATTATATGCAAATACTACAAAAGCTATATTTACATATAATTTTATGAATAAAACTCAATTATTCAAACAAACTGTTTATTTAATTAAAGGTATTCAAATTTTATATTTGCAGTATTTGCCCCAGTCATTCGACGAGGCAGGCATTAACGGTTCGCAAAAAATTATAGATACGCAGGAATTTGTTGAACAACTTAAACGGAATTCATTATATACTAAAAAAAAGAGCTTAGCAAGTATTACGCATTGGGAATAAAAAGTGCGCATCGTTTGTTGATGCGCACCATGGTATTTTTGTTGAAAGCAACAGTTAGCTTAAAGAGACGGCTTTGATGGCTTCAATAGTGTCATCATCAGCCGCATAATGCGTAGCTTCGTCGTCGTACCATCTTGGACTGATCCAGATGGTAAAGCCATCAGCTGTTGTCTCAAATCTTGTTTCAAAGTAGCGGCCACAATGACTAGAGAATTTAATTAGAAAACATAAATTCTTTTTCAGGTATTCGTGCATAAAAGTGCTCCCATTAGCACTATTCATGTCATGCACGCCAAACGAAACTTGCTTTCCCGAGTCGCTTTTGTCCCCCCCCCGAAGGAAATCGATTTTGTTGTCAGCAATCTATCATAATATTTTATATTTGTCAAAGTTGTGGGGATAGAGGAATGTTGGTACAATAGAATAAGATTTTATTGCTTCATTGCTCCATTGTTCCCTCACCCCCGACTCCTCTCCCTTAGGGAGAGGGGAATAACAATGGGACAATAGAACAATGGAACAATTTATTTCTATGGAAACCACTCTCATAATTTTAGTTCTAATTTTAGCGGCTATTGTGGCGACTCTGTCTTTTATTGTTATAAAAAAATTGGGCGAAAAAAAAGACGACCAGTCGTTACTCATGCTGCAGCAGCAATTAAGCCAAATGGCGCAGGTGATGGACAGCAAATTAAGCGAAGTGCATAAAGCCAATCAGGACCAGTTCGGGCGCACCACCGGCATTATGCAGGGCGTGACCGAGCAGGCGCAAAAAATGCTTTCTTCCATTCATACCCAAAGCCAAAACGCGATCGCGGCCGTAACGGAAAAATTAACGAAACTGGACGAGACTAATAAGCAGGTGGTAAATTTTGCCGAGCAGTTGCAGTCCTTGGAAGATATTTTAAAAAACCCCAAACACCGCGGAATCTTGGGCGAGTATCAATTGGAAATGGTGTTAAAAAACGTCTTGCCGCCCGCGGCCTATAAATTGCAGTATCCTTTTCCCGACGGCGACATCGTGGACGCGGCGATTTTCGTCAAAGATAAAATTATTCCGGTTGATTCCAAATTCAGTTTGGAAAATTACAACCGCATCGTGCAGGAAAAAAATCCGGCCGTCCGCGAGCAATTGGAGAAAGAGTTTAAATTGGATTTAAAAAAACGCATCGACGAAACCGCCAAATACATCAAGCCGAGCCAAGGCACGATGGACTTTGCTTTTATGTTTATTCCGGCCGAAGGAATTTACTATGATTTGTTAATCAATCAAGTGGGCGCGATTAAAGTCAATACGCGCGATTTGATTGAATACGCTTTTACGACCAAACATGTAATCATTGTTTCGCCGACTTCGTTCCACGCCTATTTACAAACCGTATTACAGGGTTTGCGCGCTTTGCAAATTGAAGAGAGCGCAAAAGAAATTCGCAAGAACGTGGAAATGCTGCAAAAGCACATTTTAAGTTATGAGGACTATTTAAAAAAACTGGGCGGGCATTTGGAGACGACGGTGAATACCTATAACAACGCTTATAAAGAATTTAAAAAAATTGACAAAGATGTGGCGCGGGTTACCGACGGCGCTTCCACGGTTGAACCGCTGATGATAGATAAGCCGAAAACAGAAGAATAGCTTAATAGTCCATAAAGTCCATAAAGTCGAAAGTCCATAAAGTCGAAGGAATATTTTTATATATGACAATAGAGAAGTTTGAAGATATTTTAGCGTGGCAAAAAGCAAAACAGCTCACGATTTATATTTACAGATTATTTAAAGATAGTAGAGATTTTGGTTTTAAGGATCAGATACTGCGCGCGGTATTGTCAATTATGAATAATATCGCCGAAGGATTTGAAAGGAGAGGGGACAAAGAGTTAAAAAATTTTCTTTTTATCGCTAAAGGCTCGTGCGCGGAAGTAAGGTCAATGTTGTATGTAGCTTTAGAGCTTGGGTATATTAATAAAAATGATTTTAACAATTTGTATAACCTAACAATTGAAATTTCTAAAATACTTTCCGGCTTTATCAAAGCTTTATGTCAGTGACTTTAAGGACTTTATAGACTTTATGGACTTTTAACTAATTCCTCCTCATGCTTTCTTCTACTTTCACAACTTTGCGCGAAGTCGCCTTTGATTTTGAGCATGACATATTGTGGCTTAAACCCAAACGGCAACTGGAGCAAGCGGTTTTGCAAACGCTCGCCTATTTTGATGTTTTCAATTTTCCGTTGACTGACTGGGAAATTTATAAATACCTTTGGGTAGATAATTTGGCGGATAAAAAAATAAGTTATTTTCAGGCGCGCGAAGTTTTAGCTCACTTGCCGGCAGTTGAATGCCAAGACGGGTTTTACTTTCTCGCCGGACAAAGTGCGCTTATATCTTTGCGCAAACAGCGGCAAATTATCGCGCGGGAAAAATATCAGCGGGCGCGCCGGGTTGCGGTGCTTTTTAGCGTATGGCCTTTTATAAAAATGATTGCCGTCTGTAATTCTTTGGCTTACGACAATGCGCGGGCAGAAAGCGACATTGATTTTTTTATCATCGCCAAAACCGGCAAAACTTGGACCGTAAGGTTTTTAACCACGCTGATATTAAAAATTTTGCGTTTGCGGCCGACAAAAAAAACCAAACAAGACAAAATTTGCGTTAATTTTATCATCAGCGAAGGCGCGTTAAATTTAGAGCCGCTTTTAATCGCCGGCGATGTTTATTTTAAATATTGGTTAAAACAGCTTGTGCCGCTGTATAATCAAGGCGATATTTTTCAAAAATTTATTCAAGCCAATGATTTTATCGGCAATTCCATAAATAGCGCCGTGCCGGCATTATGTCGCAACCAAAGAAAAGTTGAACATGGACCATTGTTTAAATTTATTAAAATTATTTTAGAAATAATTAGCGGCGGAAGTTGGACGGAAAATTTAGGTAAAAAGATTCAACTTAAAATGATGCCGTTAAATTTAAAAATGCAGGCGGATAAAGGGACGGCGGTCGTGATGACTGACGATGTTTTAAAATTTCATGAACAAGACCGACGCGCGGAATATCGTGATTTGTGGCGACAAGTGAAAAGTAAAAAGTAAAAATTTTTGTAAATATGGGCGTAAGGTTTGTAAAAATAAAGAGCCTTTTTTTAAATAATCAAGAGTATTTATTGTACGCTTTTATTTTTTTATTGCCTCTGCAAACCAGATGGATGGCGAAACTGGGAGAATTGAACGGAGGATATTGGGAATATGGGACAATAAGTTTGTATGGGACGGACATATTAATATTAGGGTTATTACTGCTTTGGTTTGGCTGGAAGTTTTTTGGCGGCCAAATGTTCCCGCAGTATTGCGGGATCAAATTTCAAATGTCAAATCAAACCCCAATGTCCAATGACCAAAGAAATACTCAATATATTTGGTTAACAGTTGGTTTGTTGGAATTATTTATTTTTATTTCCGTATTTTTTGCGCCGGATAAAAAATTAGCGTTATACGGCTACGGAAGATTTCTATTGGGAGTGGGATTGTTTTTTTTATTGACGCAAGTTGAACTTAATAAAATAAAATTGTACTGGAGCATCGTGGCGGCGGGAGTAATTCAATCTTGTTTAGCAATACAGCAATTTTTAACGCAAACGGTTATCAGCAACAAATGGCTCGGAATGGCCGCGCAAAAGGCGCAAGATTTGGGCGTATCGGTCGTGGAAGCGGGCGATGAGCGCTGGCTGCGCGCCTACGGCAGTTTGCCGCACCCAAATATTTTGGGCGGATTTTTGGCGATAATTTTATTGGTAAATATAATTTTATATTTTAATTTGCGGCAGGAAAAAAAATATCAAATCGGCTTGCTTTTAAGTTTAACATTTTTCGCGATAAATTTTATTGGTTTGCTTTTGACCTTTTCCCGCACGGCGTGGCTGGGATTTGCAGCAGGATTCATTGTTATATTGTTAAATTGTTCCATTGTCAGTCGAAGCAAAGAAGTTCTTTTTAATATTTCAAAGTTTATTTTTATCATCGTAGCAATTGGCAGTTTATTTTTTTATTTTTTTCGCGGGCCGATATTAGGCAGGTTAAATGTTAACAGTCGCTTGGAAAATAAATCAATCGCGGAAAGGGCGAATTATAACAAAGAAGCGCGGCAAATTATAAGAAAACATTGGCTATTTGGCACGGGCATTAAAAATTACGGCCTAGCGGTGTATAATGAAATTGACAACAGCCAACCCGCCTACGCATATCAACCGGTACACAATGTTTTTTTGTTAGTTTGGGCGGAAATCGGCATCGCCGGTCTTATTTGTTTTTTTGTTTTTTTGTTTTTTTGTTTTTTGGCGCTGTGGCGGCGGCGAAGTTTTGAAAATTTAGCATTACTTATTTCTTTGGCAGTAATGATGTGCTTTGACCATTGGTTTTGGAGTTTGGCGGCTGGAGGAATGATGATGTGGTTCGTAATAAGCTTGAGTTTAAAAGATTTTGAAATTGTTTGAAAATTGTCCCGAGTTCTCGGGATTGAAAATTAAAAATTATTTTTATGCTAATTGACCTGCAACTTCATTCCACCTGCTCGGACGGCTATTTGACGCCGAGCGAGGTGGCGAAAATTTGCCAAGAGCGCGGAGTAAAAGCGGCGAGCTTAACCGACCATAACACGGTGAGCGGGCAGGAAGAATTCGCGCGCGTCTGCAAGGAATTAAATATTAAAGCCGTGCCGGGAATTGAACTTTACGCGACGCTTGGCCATAAACACCTTAATTTGCTTTGGTATAACTTTGACATTAACGACCCGGGATTGCACGAATTGCTGCGCGACTCGCAGAACCGGCGGCGAATGGGAGTGCGGCGGGCGCTGGAGCGGCTGGTAAAAAAAGGATATATATTGGATATTGACGCTTTACTGGACAAACAAAATCACTACATTCCCATTAATCACGTGGTTGATAGTTTTTATAAATTGAACAAAGGCAGAGTACAACGGGAATTAGGCAAGAAAAATATTTTACAAACCGAGATTATCCGCAATTATTTCCGCAAAACGGAAAAAACCAGAATGCACGAAAGCTACATCAGTATTGAGCGCATTTTTAGGATACGGCAAAAAATCGGCGGTCAGCTCGTGCTCGCGCATCCCTGCCTGTTCCACTGGGTGGAGGAAAAAACAATTCGCCAGCTGAAAACAATGGGTTTGGACGGTTTGGAGGTGCTTTCGCCGCATCATTCTTGGGAAGCCGTTAGCTATTTGCAGGCCATGGCGAGCGAACTTAAACTCGCGATGACCGGCGGCTCGGATTTTCACCTTTTTGAAAAACAGCCGTGGTATAACATAAAAAGTTCGTGGAATTACTTTGAAATTGAAAGTAAACTGCTGAAAGGAGTGGAGAAGGTAATAAGTTAGAAAAAATGACAATTACCTAATTTTTAATTTCTAATTAAATCCCAATTATTTAATGACTAACTGCTGAATTAGAGAGTTCAGCTTTAGACATTTGGCATTGGTTATTGATTAGAAATTAGGTATTAGAAATTTTATGGTTGTTGATGCTAATATCTATGACACCCGCTTTTTCCAAAATACCATTAAACTTGAAGGGCCATCGGCACGCGCGGTGGCTGATATTTTAATTAAATATTTTGCGCCGCGCTCGGTTGTCGATATCGGTTGCGGTTGCGGAATTTATTTAAAAGAGTTTTTGAATAAAGGCGTGGAAATTTTGGGTTACGACGGCTCGCCTGCAGCAGTGGAAGCATCGCTAGTTGGCAATAAAATTAAACTGCATGATTTGTGCGAGCCGTTGGTTTTAGATAAAAAATTTGATTTAACTTTATGCGTTGAAGTGGCGGAACATTTGCCGCCGGAGTGCGCGGATATTTTAATTGAAACTTTAACGGACGCTTCCGATACAATTATTTTTACCGCCGCAACCCCGGGCCAGGGCCCGCGCTCCATCGGGCACATCAACGAACAACCGCCTGAATTTTGGGTAGAAAAGTTTAAAGCGAAGCAATTTACGCCGGATAAAAAGTTGACCGTTAAAATAAAAAAAGAGATGGAAGAAAATAAAGTGGTATGGTGGGTTACGAAAAATTTAATGATATTTAAGAAAATTTAGAATATGGAACGAAAATTTTTTTCGTTGATATTTTTGATGGCAAGTATTTTTTTAGCCGCTTGCCGGCCAGTTCTTTTACGGGCAGCGTCAGTTTCAGCGCCTGGATAAAAACCAATTCGGCCGGCAGCGTTTTGGGTTTTGCCGATAATATTCCAACAGGCGGAGCGCACGACAAAGAATTATTCGTTGACGGCGGCGGCTATCTTAATTTCCGTTTGTATCCCCAAGGAACCATCCGTTCTAAGTCCGTCCATTGAAATGCGGATTTTTTTGTTGTCCAAAATGCTCGTGAATTTCGGGCTGGTGAACTGGCCTCCCTGATCCGTGTTGAAAATCTCCGGACGATTTTTGTTCGTTTCCAGCGCCTCATTCAGACAGTCCAAACAGAATTCAATTTCCAAATTATTGGATAATTTCCAGCTGATAACATAACGGCCAATTAATTTTTTCAATTCACCGCGGTTTGAACACCGACAGTTTTTTTTTGAGCCAGTCCAGTTCAATGTCCCGCTGGCCGATTATTTTGTATAAATTGTTTAATTTATTTTGGTGGTCAAACTCTTTTTGTTTTTCTTTTTTGCGGTTGTCATTGAACAGCTCCGGCAGATTATCCAGCGCCTGTTTTTTCCAATGTCCGATTTGGGTCGGGTGCACCTGGTAGCCGGAGCTGATTTGGGCAATGGTTTTATCGCCTTTAATTGCGGCTAAGGCCACCTGGGCTTTTTCCTGCGGACTGAATGTCCTAGGTTGCTTGGTCATATTATGTTTTTTGGCTTAATTCTTTCTATCTCATTTTAACATATTTCGTGTCTAGTTTTACCAGACCATTATAGTTACGCCAATAGCCATTGACATTATTAATAATTTGTGATATATTTTTAAGTTCTTTTTATACTAAAATAAAAATAGTTTTGAGGAGGCGATAAAGAAATGACCGCCGTTAAAAAAAGCAAGCTAGTCCACATTTATAACAACCGGGAGATGTATTCCTGGGGAGCCATGATTTCTTTTTTTATTTCCGTTTGTTTTGGGTTAATTTTTTTGGCGTTAATCTTAATAGTATTTTTTGCCCAGGCAAAAGCGGTATTTTTTTTGCGAGGAGTGATACAGCCAATTGATATTGAGGCAGTAATTATGTTCTCTTTAATTTTTGCGATAGTTTTTGGCTGGTTGGTGTTTTGGTTTTTTAGCCGGATTCAAAATTATAAAATTGTGAGTTTTGAATTTTTGCAGAAAGATTTTAAGCCGTATATCTATTATGCTCTCTGCGCGGTTGGAAAAATACTAAAAATTTTTGTCGCTTTTGAAGACAGTCCATTAAAGGTCGATGAAAGGTTGGAATTTAACAGCCTATTAGAGGTAAGTTTAAAAACAACCGAAAGGCTGCCGGAGCAAATGAAGGAACTATTTGTTTTTCCTTTGCTAAAAATAAAGATTGGTTTTAAAAATTTGGTTAGTTCGGAATTATTGCAAATCGTTTTTGTCGATCCGGAATCTTTTCGGCAAAAAATAAAAAGCGAACTGGAAAGAATTCTTCCGCATCGCTTGCGGAACTTAGGATATAATAACAGCCGAGTGCCGCAGGAAAAAATTGAAAAAGCCTGCAAAAAAATAACGCTGAATATTGACGGCGTTAAAATGAACATCGCCCGGGTTTATCCTATTAAGCCTATTCCGGGGCAAGCAGAGCATTTTCATCCAAATAACCCCCTTCTAAAGCGAAAAAGAAAAGAGCAGAAGTGTGATATTGAAGATGGGTTAAAAAAAGTATTAGAATTGCAAAAAAAATTTGAGTTAAAAAAAGGCGATAAATAAATCGCCTTTATTTTTTTCGATAAAACCTCGCCGCTTCCTCCGGCGCAACCGAGTTTATCACGATGCCGCTCCCTAGTTCCACTCCGGCCCAAATAGAATCGCGCGGCTGGATTTTTATGTAAAAATATTGATTAGGATTAGAAATTACCTGGTGCATAAAGAGGTTGTAGGACAAGTTAAGTTTGTGGAGTTTAAGTAAGATTTTTTTTAAAATTTTGGCGGTCGCCTGCAGTTCGGCCGGCGCGAGTTCGGTGATGTTATCAACCAAACGGCGCGGTAAAATCCAGGCCTCATAATGGAATTGGGAAGCGTACGGGCAGAAAGCGGCGATTAGTTTATCGGCATAAATTTTGCGCGGACCTTTTATTTCTTTCTTAATAATATCCGCAAAAACATTGCGCTTATGTTCGGTTTGGTAATTAATCGCGGCGGTGATTTCCTCCTGCACGTCCGGCGGAATAATGTCTGTCGCGAAAATTTGCGAATGAACGTGCGCTAAAGAAGCGCCAGCTTTGGCGCCATTGTTTTTAAAAATTAAAACATAATCCAAATTTTTAATTTTACTTAAAGCGGCGGTGCGGCGCTGGTACATCTTTAGTACGTTCAAAATTTCATTCTCGCTTAATTCTCCCAATTCAACCCCATGCTTGGCCGTATCAATAATAACTTCCTGCGCGCCGTAAGCTTTTTTGTTTTGCAATGTTACGGCCGGATAATCGTTAGGCAAGGATAAAACTTGCCAAGCGCTTTTATCGCCGATGCTGTCAATTATGCTGTTTCGTCTGATTGCTTGCGGGCAAAAAACGCACGGCCGGTTGCGGCGCAGAACGGTTTCTTCGGAAATATCGCGCGGACGCTTTGACCGGCTCGGCGTGATAATGACGTATTTGTTTAAGAGATAGTCTTTTCTTAATTCAGAGTTCATATTTTATATAATAATTAAACAATAAATTAGACAGAAATTAACCAATAATTTTTTTAGGCAATAATTATTGCTCAATTACCCATATATAATATCAAAATTAGGGGGTCTTGACAAATAAATCAGTTTTTTCTAAAATAGGGGGATGAAAAACAGTTAGCACTCCCCATCTTATAAGTGCTAAAAAATTATTATTCATTAACTTTTAAGTCTATGCAAATCAAACCACTCAACGACAAAGTCGTCGTTAAAGCTTCTTCCAAAGAGGAAATGACCAAATTCGGGCTGGTATTGCCGGATACGGCCGACAAAGAAAAGCCGGAACAAGGCGAAGTCGTCGCCGTTGGCCCGGGAAAATTGCTGGAAAGCGGCACCCGCGCGCCGATGAGCGTAAAGATCGGCGATAAAATTTTATTTAAAAAATACAGCCCGGACGAGTTTGAAATTGACAAAGAGGAGTTTTTAGTTTTGAGCGAGAGCGAGATAATTGGGATTATCACTAATTAAAATTGTTAAATTGTTATCACTCGCTAACGCTCGTTAATTGTTAAATTGTTGTAATTTTTAACAATTTAGCAATGTAACAATTTAACAATAGAGCACTGTGAGTTGTTTTGCATAATTAAAGAAGTCAAAATCGTAAGAATATTATAAACATAAACTAAACACAAAAAAATATGGCCAAACAAATTATCTATGAAGAAGAGGCGCGCAAGGCGCTCAAACGCGGCGTGGACAAATTAGCCAATGCCGTAAAAATCACCTTAGGCCCCAAAGGCCGTAATGTGGTGATAGAAAAAAGCTACGGTTCGCCGGTCATAACTAAAGACGGCGTGACGGTCGCGAAAGAAATTGAACTGGAAGACAAGTTTGAAAACATTGGCGCGGAAATCGTCAAAGAAGTCGCATCCAAAACCAACGACGCGGCCGGCGACGGCACGACTACCGCGACCATTTTGGCGCAAGCGATGATTAATGAAGGTCTGAAATTAGTTGCGAGCGGCGTTAACCCTATTGACATCCGCACGGGCATTGAAGAAAAAGTGGAACAGATTATTAAAAGATTAAAAGAAATGAGCAAGCCGATTTCTACCAAAGAAGAAATCGCGCAAGTCGCCTCCATTTCCGCGAACGACAAGGAAATCGGCGGCATTATCGCTGAAGCCATGGATGCGGTGGGTAAAGACGGCGTCATAACGGTAGAAGAAGGCCAGCATTTTGGCGTGGAAAAGGAAGTCGTTGAAGGTATGCAGTTTGACAAGGGTTATGTTACGCCCTATATGATTACGAACGCGGAAAAAATGCAGGCCGAGTACGAGGATCCCTATATTTTAATTACCGATAAAAAAATCGCCGCGCTGGCGGATATTTTGCCGCTTTTAGAAAAACTCGCGCAAAGCGGGCGCAAGGATTTGGTGATTATCGCCGAAGACGTGGAAGGCGAGGCGCTGGCGACTTTCATCGTCAATAAATTGCGCGGCACGTTCAACGTGCTCGCGGTTAAAGCCCCGGGTTTCGGTGACCGGCGCAAGGCCATGCTGGAAGATATCGCGACCGTTACCGGTGGCCGGGTAATTTCCGAAGAAGTCGGATTGAAACTGGAAAATGCCGCCATTTCCGATTTGGGACAGGCGCGCAAAATTATCGCCACCAAAGAAGATACGACGATTGTTGACGGCAAAGGCGATAAGAAAATCATCAGCGAGCGCGTAAGCCAGATTAGAAAAGAAATGGAAATTACCGACAGCGATTTTGACAAAGAAAAGTTGCAGGAGCGGCTGGCCAAACTTTCCGGCGGAGTAGCGGTCATTAAAGTCGGCGCGGCGACGGAAACGGAAATGAAAGAAAAGAAAGACCGCATTGACGACGCCCTGCACGCGACCAAAGCCGCGGTGGAAGAAGGGGTGGTACTGGGCGGCGGTTTAGCGCTCGCGATTGCGGGCGACGCTTTTAAAGAATTAACCGACAAGAAAAAGGACAATCCGGGCGCGCAAATAGTGGACAGCGCGATACTGGAACCAATCAAGCAAATCGTTTATAACGCCGGCAAAGACGGCTCCCTGATTTTATACAACATCATCGTCCATCATCAAAAGGGCAGTACGAACATCGGCTACAACGCGGCGAACGGCAAATTTGAAGATTTAATGGCGGCCGGCATCGTTGACCCGACCAAAGTTACCCGCTTGGCGCTGCAGAACGCCGCGTCCGCGGCCGTGATGTTTTTAACCACGGAGGCGATAATCGCGGATAAGCCGGAGCCGAAAGAACATAATCACGGCAATCCGGGAATGGGCGGCATGGGTGATATGATGTAAAATTCAGTCTAATAAAATAAAACAAACGTTCTATAATTAGGCGTTTGTTTTTTTGTTTGCAATTTTTAAGCAATATGTTAAAATAAAATAAAATTAAGATATAAAAAATATGCTGGAACAACAGGATTTACAACAAATCAGAGAAATAGTAAAGGGAGAAGTCAATTCTTCTTTGGAGGATTTTGCCGTGATAGTGGCTGAAGGATTTAAGAGCGTAGACAAGAGATTTGACGATGTAGACAAGAGATTTGACGATGTAGACAAGAGATTTGACGAAATTAAACGGGATATTGCATCTTTGCGCTTGGATGTTTCTAATATTGATAAACGCCTTACTAGATTAGAGGATAAGGTAGATAGAATTGTTAAAGCGCAAACCGAGGACATAACGGCGGTTGATAAAGAGATAAAAGAAATAAAGAACCGGATGGGTGAATTTAATAAACGTTTAATGTTTTTAGAACAAAAAAAGGTATCTTTAAGTTTGTAATTTTATGTCCGCCCCGTTAAATTCAACCTATCGGGTTAACATCACAATCGGCGCTATTTTAAAAGCAGTGGCGGTTCTTATTTTGTTGTACATTTGTTATATTATAAAAGACATCTTAGCGCTTTTATTTGTTTCTCTAATTTTTGCTTCCGCCATTGACCCCTGGGTTGATACTTTGAAGCGTCGCAAAATCCCCCGCGCCGTCAGCGTGGTTTTTATTTATTTTATTGCCTTAATTATTATTAGTTTTGCCATTTATTCGCTCATCCCGCCCATTACCGAACAGATAAACTCTTTAACGGCCAATTTTCCCGAGTATGTAGAAAAAATAAATTCAGGGTATCAGTGGGTGCGCAACTTTACCATTGAGCATGGCTTGATAGACAGAATTAGAGATAATTTGGGAAATTTTGAAAAAAATTTTCAAATAGCCGCGAGCAGCGTTTTTTCTACGGTCAGCGAGATTTTTGGCGGCATTGTTTCGTTTTTTATCGTGCTCGTCATTACTTTTTATATGGTAGTGGAAGAGGATGCGCTGAAAAAAATCGTTTGGTCGCTCGCGCCGATTGAACGCCAGCCGTATCTGATGCAATTAATTGATCGCATGCAGCGCCAGGTTGGGTACTGGTTCCGCGGCCAGCTTATTTTAATGCTGATTGTAGGCATTTTCGTTTGGATTGGCATGATGTTTTTAATGCCCCAATACGCTCTGGTGCTGGGCCTGATTGCCGGCCTTACCGAGTTTATTCCCTATCTCGGACCTATTATGGGCGCGATTCCAGGCGTATTTTTAGCTCTGACCGTCAATCCTTTTTTAGCTTTGTTAGTGGCAATTTTTTACATAATCGTACAGCAGGTGGAAAATAATATTTTAGTGCCAAAGATTATGCAGCGCGCCGTCGGACTCAACCCCATCATCAGCATTGCGGTGATGATGGCCGGTTTTAAAATCGCCGGCATCGTCGGCGGACTGCTTTCCATTCCGGTCGCAACCGCCATTTCGGTTTTAGTGAAAGATTGGATGAAGATAAAAAACAACGGATAAATTATTCAGTTGCTAAATTGCTAAATTGTTAGTACGCCTTTAAGTATTGCATAACAGTTTAACAGTTTAACAGTTTAACATATGCTTACCATTGAGCGCCCGCAATTCAAAGAACGTGATTTTTTAAATAGCCTCATACTCTTGATCTTAAAGTTAGAGGTTTTTTTTATCCCCTTGTTTTTTTTTCCTTTCGGTTTTGAAGCGTTCGAATTCGGCAAACAGAATTTACTGTGGTGGCTGACCGGACTGGGAGTGGCCTTGTGGCTGATAAAGTCTTTTTTGGTTGATAAAAAAATTATTTATCAGCGCACCCCGCTTGATTTGCCTATTTTGATATTTTTAATTTTTTGGGGAGTGTCGACTTTTTTCAGCGTTGACCGGTTCAGTTCTTTTTTTGGTTATTACGGGCGTTTTTCCGACGCTTATTTAACCACTCTTGCTCTGGTTTGGTTTTATTGGCTCGCCACGCAAACTATTGCGCGGGAGCAAATCGCCAAATTTTTTAACATTTTTGTTTGGTCCAGCGCGGCCGTTTTAACCGCGAGCCTTGCGGCTTTGAGCGGTTTGACGATGAAATTGCCGGTTAGCTGGGATTGGCTAAACATTATCCGCGCTTACTCTTTCAATCCTTTGGGCGGTTCAAGCGAGTCGCTCGCTTTGTTTGCCGCGGCCATTTTAACGCTTACGGTCGCTTTGCACTCTTACCGCGTTAAAGGCGCGAAAAAAATATTTTGGCTTAATTTTAAATATTATCTGCTTTTCGCGCTCGCGCTTTTAAATCTGACGCTAATTAATTTTTCTCTGTCTTGGGTAGCGCTTGTTTTCGGATCAGGCGCGATTTTTGGCTTTGCTTTGTATGTCGTTTATGTTAATAAAGAAAGAGAGGCGAGCTTGATTGAGATTTCCATCGCGCCCGCTTTGGCGCTTTTTATCGGCGCCGTTTTGTGGCTGTTTGTTTTTAGCGGATCGGGCGGGCTGGATATTCATCAGTTTATTTTCCAAAGCGGAGTGCCCAGAGAAATCACTCTAGCGGCTAAAGAGGCGAACACGGTAGTTTGGCAAAGCGCCAAAAATCATCCGCTGTTTGGCTCCGGACCGGGTACATTCGCGTACGATTTTTCTTTATTCCGGTCGGCCGGTTTCAATAACGGGCAATTTTGGCAATTGCGTTTTGATAAGGCGCCGATGCACATTACGGAGCTTGCGGCGACAGTCGGAACTTTGGGGGTTTTGAGCTATCTGGCGATGATCGGCATTTTTTTGCTGGTAAGTTTTGTATTTTTAAAAAATATGTTTCGGGAGGAAAGCGAAGAAAATTACCTCGCCTTTGGCTTTACTTTTACCGCTTTTAGCTTGTTTATAACGCAGGCGCTTTATTTGTTCAATACCGCGCTCGGGTTTATTTTTTGGTTCGCGCTGGCGATGGGGTTCATTAATTGGCGCTTTGCTTACGCCAAAATTTTTTCCGTCAAAGAAATTGATTTAAAACAACATAAAGAAGTGGCGCCTATTATCGCTAGTTTAATTATTTTCGCCGTCGGGTTATGGTTATGGTTTGGCTATCTGCAAGTCAAATTTATTTTGGCGGATGTCAATTACAATAATTTTCGGATCTCGGGCAACCGGGAACGGCTCCTGTCCGCCGTTAAGCTCAATCCCCGGCGCCTGAATTATCATTTGGCCTTGGCTAAAGATTATGTCAATGAAATCAAAGGCGATGTCGCGCTTCTAAGCGCCCCGGGCCAGGACGATAAAATAATAAGCGAGCGGAAAGCAAAATTACAGGCGAATTTGCAGCAAGCCATTAAAGAAGCGGAAATTGCGGCTCAAGTCGCTCCCAATTCCGTAATGGCCTGGGAAACGCTCGGCGCGATTTATCGCGATATCCGGCAAATCGCCGTTGGCTCGGTTGAGCCGGCAATCAAATATTTTAAAAAAGCGAGCGAACTGGAACCGGCAAATCCGGTGCTGGCAACGGAACTGGGGAAATTATATTTAGCGAATAATCAGACCAACGAAGCGGTTAATTCTTTTGAACAAGCGGTTAAATTAAAAAAATATTATCCGGAAGCGCGAATCGGCTTAGCAAAAACATACGACGCGCTCGGGCAAACGGATAAAGCACTGGTTATTTTAGAAGACGAAATTAGCCGTCAGCCGAATGCGGAGGTCATTTACGAAAGCGGCCGGTTATATTATAATCAGGGCAATATTAATAAAGCCATTGAGCGATTTAGCCGCGTCCTGCAGCTGCAGCCAAATTACGCCAACGCCGTCTATAGTCTCGGGATCGCTTACCAAAAGCAGGGTGATAAAGTGCGCGCGCTGGAGCAGTTTAAGAAAGTGCTGGAGTTGAATCCGAATAATGAAGGAGTGAAGGCGGTGATTGAGGAGCTGGTTGGAAAAAATAAAGCAGAGGAGAATAAATAAAAAGCACCAAATCCTAAATTCCAAATTCCAAAAAAATTTCAAATAATAAACCTTAAATTCTAAAATTATATATCCGTTAAGATAATTTTTGGAGAAAATTCAATTTAGAATTTAGAACTTGTACTTTAAAAGTACTTATGTCAAAAAAAATTCAAAATCAGAAAGAAAATAATAAGATGGATAAAATTGTTTCTCTCTGCAAGAGAAGGGGTTTTATTTTTCCCGGCAGCGAAATTTATGGCGGCTTGGCGAATAGTTACGACTACGGGCCGTTAGGCGTTGAATTGTTTAACAATATTAAAAAATTGTGGTGGCGGCGCTTCGTGCAAATACGCGGGGATGTGGTTGGCGTGGAGGGCCCGATTATCATGAATCCGAAAGTCTGGGAGGCATCGGGGCATCTGTCGCACTTTACCGATCCGCTGGTGGAGTGCAAACTCTGCCACCTGCGCCTGCGCCAGGACAAGCCGGATGACATTGCCGCGCACGAGCGCGCGCACCAGGGCAAAAAAGCGGAATGGACGGAAGCCAAAAATTTTAATTTATTATTCAAAACGTTTATCGGCACCGTGGAAGATGACAAAGCGGCTGCCTATCTGCGGGGCGAGACGGCGCAGACAATGTTTACTGATTTTAAATTGGTTATTGAAGCGTTGCGCAAGAAGGTGCCGTTCGGCATCGCCCAAATCGGGCGCAATTTTCGCAACGAAATAACGACCGGCAATTTTATTTTTCGCATGAAAGAATTTACCATTGCCGAACTGGAGTACTTCGTGAAGCCGGGCGAGGATGACGCCAAATTTGAAGAGTGGCTCGCCTCCCAGCAGGAATTTTTTATCAAAGATTTAGAAATAAAGCCGGCGAACATCAAAAAAGTGGAACTACCCAAAGACGAATTGGCGCACTACTCCAAGCGCACGGTGGACACGTATTTCAACTTTCCCTTCGGCTGGGACGAAATCGCCGGCATTGCCAACCGCACCGATTACGATTTGAAAAATCACCTTGAACATTCAAAAGAGAATTTGCGATATCGCGATCCGGAAACCAATGAAGAGTATATTCCTTATGTGGTTGAGCCGACATTTGGTTTGGACAGGATTATGCTCGCGGTTTTGGCTGACGCCTACGAAGAAGTGGAGGCGCGTTCCGGAGCTGACGAGACTAAGCACGAGCAGGAGATCGTTTTGCGTTTGAACAAAAAATTGGCGCCATTTAAAATCGCCGTGTTGCCTTTGTCCAAAAAAGAGCCGCTGACAAAAATGGGGCAGGACATCGCGGCTGCCTTGCGCGAACAGTGGATGATAGACTACGACGAGACGCAGAGCATTGGCAAGCGCTATCGCCGCCAGGACGAGATCGGAACGCCGTATTGCGTGACGGTTGATTTTGACAGTTTGGAGGACAAGGCGGTGACGGTGCGCGAGCGGGATACTATGGAGCAAGAGAGGATAGCGGTTGATAAATTGCAAGACTATTTTAAAGATAAATTTAATTAATAATTTAAGACTGTTACATTGTTAAATTGTTCCATTGTTAACCCCTCCGTCTCGAGCAACTCGGGACACCTCCCCTTAGTAAGGGGAGGAATAATACGGCATTTATTCCCCTGTTATTTTCCCCCTTTATAAGGGGGAGTTAGAGGGGGTGGGGAATGCCAAAGGCAAAGGGTTTGGGAGTTAGGGGAGGTAACAATTTAGCAATGTAACAATTAACTAAAAATATGAAAAAAACTTGGATTATCATCGGCATTATTGCCGTTGTCATCATCGTCAGCTTATTCGGTTACTATAACAAATTTATCACCGCTAATGAGCAAATCGACGGCCAGTGGGCGCAGGTGGAAGCCCAGTACCAGCGGCGCTTTGATTTGATTCCCAATTTGGTGGAATCGGTTAAAGGCATTATGGCGCAGGAGAAAGATGTGTTCGGCCTGATAGCGGACGCGCGCACCAAGTACGCCGGAGCAACGACCGTTAACGAAAAAGCCGAAGCGGCGACCGAGGTGGAATCAGCTTTAAGCAGATTATTGGTAGTGATGGAAAACTACCCGGAGTTAAAATCGGCGGAAAATGTCAATACTTTAATGGCTCAGCTGGAAGGAACAGAAAATCGGATCAGCGTTGAGCGCGGGCGCTTTAATAATACTGTCCGGGACTATAACGTCATGGTCAAACGGTTTCCGGGAAATATGATGGCGGGGATGTTTGGTTTTGACGAGAGGAGCTATTTTGAGGCGGCGGCAGGATCGGAACAGGCGCCAGAGGTTAAGTTCTAAAATCACGATAAAATTATAGGTTCTAAAGAATTTTTATGGAAATTAAAGCCATCCAGTTAAAGCTAAAGCAACTTTGGGAAAATTTTTTAGGTAATTTAAAAAATAATCCGTTGTTCATTCATATTTTTTGGGCGGTGATATTGTTTATTATCACGAGCGCAGTTTCTTTAGCTTATCAAAGTGAAATAAAAGACCGGGACAAGATTGATTTTAACCGTAAAGATATGGCTGCCAGGCAAAGTTCGCAGTATTTTGACGATAGAACGGAAATACAAAACGAAGGCAATATAGCCGATGAGATTAAAAATAATAATGAAATTTGGAAAGAAATACCAGGTTCGCCGTTTGAGGAATTTTCTGAAGCCGGACTTTTGGCCGGCACAGTAAGCAAAGATACTTTAAATGGGTTAGTTTGGAGCAGCCGTTCAGCCAAGCCGCTGACTAATGAATTTACGGCTGATAAAGCGAGCGGCGCCAAAGGCGGGGAGGCATTGGCGTTTTGCGATAATTTAAATAAAATAAAATACGCCGGTTACGCTACTTGGCAGATGCCGGTACAAAAGCAATTAATGCAAGCTTATGTTGACGGCGCATCCCGTAATCTGGCAGACATAAATTACGTTTGGTCAAGGACGGAATTTTTAGGCGACGCAAGCCGTGCGTGGATGGTGAATATCAGCGCCGGAGACGTGGCGAGCAACAAAAAAAGCAACAACAGCAGTATTTATGTGATTTGCGCGGCAACAGAGTAATAAAAATATATGTCGAATAAATCAATAGTAATTTTTGAAGATTTTCCAGTCCGAAGAAAGTGGATGGAAAAAAAAGAAAAATGGTATTTTTCCGTGATTGATATTGTAGCGGTTTTAACCAGGCAGGCTGACTACAAAAAAGCTCAGAGTTATTGGACAACGCTTAAAAATCGTTTGAAACAAGAAGGAAGCGAGATTGTCACAAATTGTGACAAACTTAAATTAGAGGCAAAAGACGGCAAAAAGTATCTAACCGATGTAGCAGATGTGGAAACAATTTTGCGTTTAGCGCAGTCCGTCCCATCTAAAAAAGCTGAGCCTATTAAACTCTGGCTGGCTAAGGTTGGTTATGAACGCATGCAGGAAACAATTAATCCTGAATTGGCAGTTAATAGAGCCAGAAAAAATTGGAAAAACATGGGAGCGCCGGAAAAATGGGTTGAACAAAGAATGCGCGGACAGGAAATTAGAAATAAGCTGACTGATTATTGGCAAGTAAGCGGGGTTAAAGCAGGTATGGAATATGCGAAGTTAACGGATATTATTCATCAGGAATGGAGCGGGTTGACTACCAGACAGCATAAAGAATTAAAAAAAATTGATAAAGAAAATTTACGCGATACCATGACTGAAGCAGAACTTGTTTTTACCGCTTTGGCTGAACTTTCAACTACGCACATTGCTAAAAAAGATAAAGCAAAAGGATATAGTGAAAATTCTGTCTCTGCTAAAAAAGGCGGTGGCATCGCCAGGGGCGCTAGGGAACAATTAGAAAAAGCGACCGGCGAGAAGGTCGTGAGCGATGAGAATTATTTGGCAGAGGGAGTGAGAGGTAAAAGGATTAAGGGGTAAGTAAATAATTTAGATGTTTTTTATGTTAAAAAAAATAAAAAATAAATGCCGGTCGGTTTTAGAAATTTTTGCAAAAATTTCAGTTTTTATTTTTTTTAGTTTTCTAGGTATATATTCAGTACAATCATTTACCGAGCCGATTGCCGGACCTGGCGTTTTCGCGCCGGGCGAATCAGCCTCCACCAGCCCGTTAACCGTATTACTGGGCGCGACCAACAGCGTTACTAGCAACACCGACACTATTTTTAATTTTTTGCGCCAAGTTTATACCAATATCGGCGGCACTCCCAGCTCCCAAACCGGCTATACCACGGATAAAGGCCGGATAAGCGATTTAATCGGCACCTCTACGCCTACCGTCGCTGACGGCAAGAATATATTTAATTATCTAAAATTAATCAACGACAATTTGGATTTTCCGGAAACGGCGAATGTTTTAAGTTCGGACACGGTAAAAAACATTTCCGGCAGTATCAGTAATTGCAGTTCCAACGGCACCAACGCCTGTTACGCCAACAGTGGCAAATGGGCTTCGGCGGATTGCACCAACGGCACCAACGCTTGCTACGCCAACGGCGGCTATTGGGCATCCGCGCTTTGTTCTTCCCAGGGCAGCCAGTCCTGCTGGCCGACCGGCACATATTATTCCGCCACCGCTTGTTCCGGAACAACCGGTCAGCAAACCTGTTACGCCGGCGCGAGCGGGGAATGGCACGATGACGAATGCGCTGATTCCACTACCGGCACTAAAACCGAATGTTATGTTGACGATACGGCTAAATACATCACCGCCACCGCCTGCTCGGCC
>Ga0210057_1001602_pt1 | contig 34012 bp, 30 predicted proteins | sample CryGeyCG2114_010_2_FD_183968 | JGI IMG/M metagenome (GOLD analysis project Ga0210057, IMG submission 183968) | Groundwater microbial communities from aquifer - Crystal Geyser CG10_big_fil_rev_8/21/14_0.10 (SPAdes) (version 2) | ecosystem: Environmental > Aquatic > Deep subsurface > Groundwater ... | reverse complement strand
TCTGTCTGGTATGCCCAAGTTCCTTCACTCACCAGCCGCTGTGTTGAAGGAAACTGTCAGAAACTGCCTACTGCCACTTTTACTCCTTCTCAACCAGGAATCTATGTTTTTGAAGCCAATGTTTACACCAGTGACTGTGAATACCTTTGCAGTGTTGGCCAGCATCTTTATCAAAACCCCAATAAAAATTGTGATGGCAGTAGCTGGAGTTTGATAGCTGATTGCCGAACTAGTACTGATCCTCGTTGCAGTCAATGTAAAAATGGTCCTCAATGCCAAAAGTATTTGACAGTAAATCCAGAGCCTCTAGCTTGCACCGATTTAGGCAGCAGCCCCACTGATTTGAACCTTGGGGATGAAGTCAGTTTGATTTGCACTGGCACCAGCGGTTTACCAATTGACCATTTTGATTTTAGAGTCATTTATAAAGGGCTTGAAGGTGAAACAACAAAAGAATTGGGTTCAATAGAAGCAATCAAGATTGGCAATCAATACCGGGCTGTCACCGAAAAAACTTATACTCTTCGTGATTATGGCTGTTATACTTTTGAGTGCCGGGCTTGCACGAGCAGCCGATGCACTGATTGGGGAAAATCTAACTAAACTATGGAAAACCTTAGAAAAAATTGGTCTTTAATCTTAACTACCACGGTCAGTTTAATCTTGGCTATAATTGTTATTGCCAGTGCTCGTAAGCTTTATCAATTGCGAGAAAAACCAATTGCGCCCACAGCGCCAGAACCAGCTCCAGCGGCCGAAATTACCCCTGTCTCTGATCCCTGTGCTTTTATCATTTGTTTGGCTACGCCAACACCAACAGTTACCCCCACCAGCACCCCAACTCCAACGGTGACACCAACCATTACTCCTACTATTACGCCCACACCGACTCCAACTCCAACGCTAACCGTTACCCCCACGCCTACGGTAATAATCACACCGACACCAACGATCACCACTACCCCCACACCGACCTCAACTCCTACACCAACGGCGACAATCACGCCAACCCCAACTCCCACTTCGGAACCTTTGGCTTGTCTTGATTTGGGCAGAACACCAGTAGACATCGGTCTTGGAGACGAAGTCATTCTAACCTGTATTGGCAGTAGTGGGTTAACCAATCCGATTCATCACTTTGGTTTTAGAGTCATCCGCGAAAGCGGCCTACCAGAGGAGATAAATTATTCTGTGCCAGCCACTAGCAGTGATGGCCGGTATCAAGCTCAAACGAGCTACATTATCACAAATTATGGTTGTTACACTTTTGAGTGTCGGGCTTGTTTAAGCGTGGACGATTCAATTTGCACAACTTGGGGGCAAGCGCATTAATTTTGTTAATTTATGGAAACTAGAAAAAAAATCTTAATTATTATCGTCAGTTTAATCTTGGCAGTAATTACTATTGCCAGTGCTCGTAAGCTTTACCAATTGCGAGAAAAACCAATTGCGCCCACAGCGCCAGAACCAGCTCCAGCAGAAGAAATTATCCCCACTCCACCCTGCGCTTTTACTATTTGTATTGCCAGTCCGACGCCAACGCCGACAATCACCAGTACACCTACGCCAACTTTGACCACTACACCGACACCAACAGGTACAATTATTACACCAACTACTACTTCAACTCCCACTATTACCTCCACCCCAACATCCACTAGTACACCGACTCCCACTGTCACCCCTACCCCAACTGTTACAGCTACTCCCCAGCCAACTGTCACACCTGTACCGACAGCCACCATCACTCCTCAACCAACAGCCACGGCTACACCGCGGCCCACCGCTACTCCAATTCCAACCGCTACACCAACAACGAAGATTGCTGCCAGTCCAACTCCAACCACTTATCTAGCCGAAGTTCCGGAACTACCAGAGGCTGGCTTCACTTTACCAACCTTAGGCGCTATTCTAGGCGGCCTTATTCTAATCGTCGGCAGTCTACTACTTCTTTTTTAAGTTAACCTTGACTAAAAACTTCTTTTCGTGATAAAATCCATTTAGGTTAAGAAAGTTTAAAGTGAGGTGGGGAGACCCGCCTTTTTTACTAGCATGGCGATTTTAAAAGCAAGAACAGAATTTGCTTCTGCTTTGAACCAAATTTGTTCAGAGCGGGGCATTGAAGCAAAAACAGTAATAGCCACCATTGAGGAGGCGGTTTTGGCTGCTTATAAACGGGATTTTGGCTTTGACGAAGATCTTGAATATGCTGCCGAGATTGATCCGGCAACTGGAGCAACTCACCTTTTTTGCTGGCAAAAAGGAAAAGAGAAAAAGACCAAGAAAGAAATTAAGCCGTCCGGTTTTGGTCGGATTGCGGCGACGGTAGCCAAGCAGGTTTTACTCCAAAAGATAAGGGAAGCGGAAAAAAGCGCCGTGATTGAGGAATACAGACAAAGAGTAGGCACTTTGGTTAACGGCATGGTTCTTCGTTTTGAAGGACCGAATATTATTATTGATGTTGGCAAGACCGAAGCAGTGATGCCGCCGCAGGAGCAAGCAGGACAAACAAAATATCAACTTAATCAAAGGTTGACTTTTTATCTCGAAGGCATTAGAGATTTAGGGAAAGGAGAACAGATAGTTGCCTCCCGAGCCCATAAGGGTTTAATTAAGGGCCTTTTCCGGCGGGAAGTTCCAGAGGTGTCTTCCGGGGCAGTGGAGATTAGAGAAATAGCCCGTGAGGCTGGTAACCGGACGAAAATTGCCGTTTTTTCTAATCAGGCAGGAGTGGACCCGGTTGGCTCATGTGTTGGTCAAAAAGGCGTTCGGGTTCAGGCAGTGATTAATGAACTTGAGGGGGAGAAGATTGATATTATTCAATACAATGAAGACCCGGTCAAGTTTATTACCGCTGCTCTTTCGCCCGCTGAAAATATTAATGTCAAAATAAATGAAAAAGAAAAAACGGCTGTTGTTTTTGCTCCTGAAGACCAGCTTTCTCTGGCGATTGGCAGAGGGGGGCAGAATGTCCGTTTGGCAGCCAAGTTAACCGGTTTTAAAATTGATATTCGGCAAACAGAAGAAAAAAAGAAGGTTAAAGCAAAAAAGTCAAAAATTGAAAAAAAGGCAGCGAAGAAAAAAATTAAACGGGCGAAAAAGTCGTGAATAAATGGCAGTTAAAAAATCGGATGGGGTATCAGCTGAAAAAAAGCTTCAAAGACCACCAGTGGTGGTTGTTCTAGGCCATGTTGATCATGGCAAAACCAGCCTGCTTTCCAAAATTAAAGAAACAGATTTAACTAAAAAGGAATTTGGTGGTATTAGCCAGCACATTGGTACTTACCAGGCGGCGGGGATTACGTTTATTGACACTCCGGGGCACGTTGCTTTTTCTGAAATGAGATCAAGAGGTGCCAAAGTGGCAGACTTGGCTGTTTTGGTGGTTGCCGCTGATGAAGGTGTGAAACCTCAGACACTTGAAAGTTTAAAGCATCTTCAGAAAGCAAAAATTCCTTATTTGATAGCCATTAACAAGATTGATCTGCCAGAAGCTAAAATTGATTGGGTGAAAGGCAACCTGGCAGAGAATAAAATTATGGTTGAGGGTTACGGCGGCAATGTGGTAGCGGTACCTGTTTCGGCAAAAACAGGAGAGGGCATTAAAGAGCTTTTGGAAATGATTTTGCTTTTGGTAGAAATGGCGGAGGTAAAAGGCAGCCCTCAAAATAAGCTGGAAGCAGTGGTTATTGAATCAAGACTTGATGCCAAAAGGGGTCCTTTGGCCACGATACTGATTCGAAATGGCCAATTAAATCAGGGGGATGAAATTTGGGTTGAAGACAGCAACCTGAAAGTTAAAGCAATGTTTAATGAAGATGGTCAACGGATAGAGAAGGCAGTGCCGAGCCAGCCGGTTCAGGTTTTAGGCTTTAGCCAGATTCCGCCGGTTGGAGGCAGAGTAACCACCAAAAGTCAAAAAAAACCTTCAGTAAGTCAAAAAAAACCTTCAATTGAACCAGAGGGTACAGAAAAAAAGTTTAAGATTATTTTAAAAGCAGATACAACTGGTACTCTAGAAGCAGTTTTGGCTAGTTTTCCAGATGAAGTGGCTGTAATCCAAAGCAGAGTAGGCAACATTAATGAATCGGATATTCTTCTGGCCAGTACGACTGATGCTCAAGTGATTGGTTTTAATGTTAAATTTCCGGCTCGGGTGAAAAAACTGGCTGAATCAGAAAAAGTAAAAGTTGAAGTTTACCGAATTATTTATGACCTTTTAAAGGATATTGAAAAAAGGGTTTTAAAAATTCTTGAACCGACAATTGACGAAGAAATTTTAGGTGAAGCAGAAATAGTCGCTGAATTTGAAATTAAAGATGAACGGATTGCCGGTTGCCGGGTAAAAAAGGGCCGGATTAGCAAGCAGGATAATCTTCATTTAAGAAGAGGTGAAGAAGTTTTGGGCAATTGTAAGATTAAATCGTTAAAAGTAGGCAAAAGTGATATTGAGAGTGTTAAAAAAGGTGGCGAATTTGGAATAGTTTTGAATCCTGGTCTTGACTTTAAAGTTGGAGACGTGCTAATATCTTACACACTGCCCCCTAAAAAAGATGATGAAACTCCTTGATTTTGGTCAAGTTAAACCTCTTCTCGATGCAGCCAAAGACATTTTAATCGTTCTTTCCCAAAAAACAGATTCTGATCGGATAGCCGCTGGGCTTTCTTTGCATCTTGCTTTAAAAAGAAACAAGAGTACTTCTATTTTCTGCGCCAAGCCGATGACAGTTGAATTTTCTTCGCTGGTAGGGGTTGACCAAATTAAACAAAAACTTCAAGGAAAAAACCTGACAATTTCTTTTGACTATGTTGAAGGTTCAGTTGAAAAGGTGAGTTACAATATTGAGAATAATAAATTTAATTTATTGATTCAGCCAAAAGAGGGTTTTCCGGTTCTTTCGACAGAAAACATCGATTATCACTATTTCGGCCAGCAGCCGGATTTGATTTTTGTCATTGGCGCCCGTAGTTTGGCTGATTTGGGTGAAATTTATTTTCAGAACAAAAAGCTTTTTGAGCAAACTCAAATAGTGAATCTTGATATCAGTTCTCAAAACCAGCATTTTGGCAGAGTTAATTTGGTTGAGCCCAATGCCAGTTCTTTTTCAGAAATAGTAACACTGATGCTGGTTGGTTTAAATTTAGATTTAGATAACAACATTGCCGGCAATCTTTTGACCGGAATCCAGACAGCCACCGCTGGCTTTTCTTTGTCTAAAGCAGGGGTAATGGCTTTTGAGGCGGCCGCTTTATGCTTAAAAGCCGGCACCAGTCAAACGAAACCAAAACAAGAAGCAGAGCAAGCTCAAGCTCCATACCTCAAGCCGATGCCAGCCAAAGTTTCAGCCAAAAAGGCGCCAGCTCCATCACCCGACTGGCTCGAACCCAAGATTTACAAAGGCAATACATTAATTTAATTTCTAATTTCTAATTACTAATTTCTAAAAAAATCACAAATTACAAACTACAAGCTCCAAATGGTTCGACTTCGCTCACCATTTGGTGCTTGAAAATTATTTGGTCATTGGTGCTTGGTTATTGGTCATTATTTAGGTTAATTAGGTTAATTTTTATATTTTCCTCTTGTTAATTTCTTCTTAGTTTGCTAAAATTGTTCTCCGATGGCATTAACGATTGACGAAAAGAAAAAAATTATTAAAGAATTTGCCCAGAATAAAGGGGACACTGGTTCGCCGGAAGTTCAAATTGCTCTTTTGACGACAAAGGTAAAAAAGTTAACCAGGCATTTGAAAGAGCATAAAAAAGATGTCCATTCACGGCGAGGACTTTTAGCAATGGTTTCTAAAAGGAGAAGATTGTTGAACTATCTAACGAAAAAAGATGAAGAAAGATATAAAAATATTTTGAAGAAATTGAAATTGAGCAAATGAAAAAAACTTCTGAGATAATTGAGATTGGGGGAAAAGCTCTCACTTTAGAAACAGGACGGTTAGCTGGTCAGGCTAATGCCGCTGTTACCGCCCGTCTGGGTGATACTGTAGTTTTGGCAACCGTTGTCTCTTCATTACCTAGAGAAGACCTTGATTATTTTCCTCTGGGTGTTGAATATATGGAGAGATTTTATGCTGGCGGTCGAATTAAAGGGTCGCGTTGGGTTAAAAGAGAAGGCAGACCGTCTGATGAAGCCACTTTGACGGCACGTTTGATTGATCGCTCTATCCGGCCTTTGTTTCCTGAAGGCTACAAAAATGAAGTCCAGGTGGTAATTACAGTTTTGTCAGTTGATGCTGAAAATAATCCTGATATCCCAGCTATCTGCGCTGTTTCAGCCGCTTTGGCGATTTCCGATATTCCTTGGAATGGACCGGTGGGGGCTGTCAGATTAGGTTTTGTGCCCAAAAATGGCGAAGGAGCTTTTGCTGTCAATCCTGTCTATCAGGATCTGGAATACTCGGAGTTGGATTTAGTCGTTTCCGCTATTGGCAAGGCGATTGTTATGCTTGAAGGAGGAGCCAAAGAAGTACCGGAAGAAACTATTTTGAAAGGAATCGAATTTGCCCAAAAAGAAATTAAGGCAGTTATTGATGCGATTGGAAAGTTTCAAAAAAAGGTCGGTCAAAAAAAACAATTGTTTAAAAAGGAAGAGATTGATTCGAAATTAGTTGCCGAGATTAAAAGAGAAGTTGGCGAAAAATTGAAAGAGGCTATTAAGATAAATACAATCGGCGAAATTAAAGAGGTTTTGCTGGAAAAGTATGAGAATGAAAAAAGAGCTGTTATTGGCAAAATTGTTGATAAGTTGGTTAAAGAGACAATTAGAAGCCAGATTTTGAAAAAAAATCAGCGAATTGATGACCGCAAGCCAGATGAAATCAGACCGATTGAAATTGAAGTTGGTGTCTTGCCAAGAACGCACGGCTCGGCAATGTTTAAGCGGGGCGATACCCAGGCTTTGACTATTGCCACTCTAGGCTCCCCTTCTTTAAAGCAGCTAATTGAAAGTATGGAGGGCGAGGAAACGAAGCGTTACATTCATCATTATTATATGCCGCCTTTTTCTCTTGGCGAAACTGGTAGATTTGGTTGGCCTTCAAGGAGGGAAGTCGGTCATGGTGCTTTGGCTGAAAGGGCCTTACTGCCCGTAATTCCTCCAGAAGACAAATTCCCCTATACCATTAGGGTAGTTTCTGAAATTATGTCTTCCAACGGTTCAACTTCCATGGCTTCGGTTTGCGGTTCAACGCTTTCTTTAATGGATGCTGGTGTGCCGATTAAAGCGCCGGTTTCGGGAATTGCCATGGGGATGATTACTGATGAAAAAGGGGAAGCGGTGATTTTGTCGGATATTCTTGGTCTTGAAGATTTTAATGGCGACATGGATTTTAAAGTGGCTGGGACTAAAAAAGGTGTCACGGCTATTCAAATGGATGTTAAAAAGAATATTTTGGATGTTGGTTTGCTGAAAAAGGCGCTTGAACAAGCAAAGAAAGGTCGGCTGTTTATTTTAGACAAGATGCTTCAGGCTTTGCCAACAGCTCGGGAAAAAATTTCTCAATTTGCTCCCAAGGTAGAAATTCTGCGTGTGCCGGAGGAAAAAATTGGCGAAGTTATCGGCCCGGGCGGCAGAATGATTAGAGAAATTATTGCTGAGACTGGTGCCAGTATTGAGGTTGAAGATGACGGGACAGTCAATGTCACCGCGCCGGGTAAAGAGAGTGTTGACAAGGCAATTGCTTGGATTAAGGGTTTAACAAGAGAAGTTAAGGTCGGCGAGGTTTTTGAAGAAGGGGTAGTTAAAAGAATTCAGCCCTTTGGTGCTTTTGTAGAAATTTTGCCTGGTAAGGAAGGTTTAGTTCATATTTCCAAAATGGCAGCAGGATTTGTTGAAGACCCGAACGACGTGGTTAAAATTGGTCAGAAAGTAAAAGTTAAGGTGGTGGAAATTGATGAGATGAAGAGGATCAATCTTTCAATGGTTTTTGGAGAAAAACAACCTAGGGAGTCAAGACCAACCCGTCGTCCCCGCTGGCGTTAGGCTTGTTTTCGATACCCTTTTTTGTTAAGCTGAATAAGATGCCAAGCCAATCTGCCCAGCTTTTGAAAGAAGTAGCCGCGCTAGAGGAAAGGATAGCTTCAGTGATGCTCCCTCCTGAGTTTAAAGAAAGAGTTTTACTGATGGTTCAAAGACTTTCCCGGCTGGCCCGTTATGGTGAATATTCAAATGAATATGAAAAGGTGGCTTACTTTATTGACTGGGTTGTCAGTTTGCCGTGGAATAAGCGAAGCGAGGATGTTTTAGATTTGGATTATGCCAAAAAGGTTTTGGATAAAAACCATTATGGTTTGGAGCAAATAAAAGAGAGAATTTTGGAGTATATTGCCGTCCTTAAATTGCAGAGTCAGAAAGAGCCAAACCTGCCTGCCGGCAAGGCAGGGAGACAAAGTAGGGCCCCAATTCTTTGTTTTATTGGTTTAGTTGGTATTGGCAAGACGACAATTGCTTCTTCAATTGCTCAAGCGATGGGTAGAAAATTTGCCCGAATTCCCTTTGGCGGCTTGGCAGACCCTTTGGATTTGCGCGGTCAATCTAAATTTCAGCCTGATGCTGAACCGGGGTTGATTGTTAAGGCTTTAAGGAGAGTAGGCACTAAAAATCCGGTTATTTTGTTGGATGAGATAGATCGGATAGTCAATGAAGCCAGAGGGAGTATCATGGGTGTTTTGATTGAGCTTTTGGACCCGGAGCAGAACATGGCTTTCAGAGACCATTTTATTGATTACCCTTTTGATTTGTCTGAAGTTTTGTTTATTGCTACCGCCAATAATACAACCAATATTTCCGTGGCAGTGATGGACCGGCTGGAGGCAATTCAAATGCCTTCTTATTCGGATGAAGAAAAAATTATGATTGCCAAAGAATATCTTTTGCCAAAAGTTTTGCAGGAAGCAGGCCTAAACAAAGATATAATAAAAATTGATAATGATGTTTGGTCAAAGATAGTCAGGCCTTTAGGTTATGATGCCGGTGTCCGGACTTTAGAAAGAACAATTGACGGTATTTGCCGAAAAATAGCCAAAATGATTGTCGAAGGAAAAGAAAGAAATTTTCATCTAACTACGGAAAATATTAAAGATTTTTTACCAACGTGGTAGTTTAAATAATTAAACTGGATGGTTTAAATGAAGAAACAAGAAAGATTGGCACAAATTGCGAAACAGGTGGCAAAGTGCCAGCGGTGTGGTTTGTATAAGAATGCTAACCGCCCGGTCCCAGGTGAAGGGGACCCTGATGCGAAGGTTGTTTTTGTTGGTGAGGGGCCGGGTTATCACGAATCACAGCAGGGATTGCCATTTGTTGGGGTGGCTGGGAAACTGTTGGATAAACTTTTGCAAGAGATTGGCTTTGATAGAAAAGACGTTTGGGTTGGCAATATGGTTAAACACCGGCCACCGGGGAACCGTGATCCTTTACCTGAAGAAATTGAAGCTTGTCGACCGTTTCTTGATGAGCAAATTAAAATTATCAATCCGGAAATTATTGTTACTTTGGGTCGATTTTCAATGAATAAATTTTTACCAGGAGAATACATTTCTCAGGTTCATGGTCAGGCTCGTTTTGTTGATTTCGCTGGCAAAAGAAGAATCGTGATTCCCATGTATCATCCAGCCGCGGCTTTAAGAAATGGTAGAATAATGGAAGAGATGCAAAAAGACTTTAAAAAAATTTCCCAGTTTTTGGAAAAAGAAACAGAACAAGTTAAAAAAGGGGAAGAGTTAGAATTAAAAGATGAACAAATGAGGTTTTTATGAAATTTCAAATGAAAGAAAAAAACAAGTTAAGAATTATTTCTTTAGGTGGTTTTGGCAAGGTTACTCAAAACATGTTTGTTTATGAGTTGTCCACCGGCAAATATGATAAAGATATTTTGCTGGTTGATTGCGGGGTTGGTTTCCCATCCCAAGGCAGTAAGGGAGGAGATTTGCTGACATCTGATGTTTCTTATCTTTACCCTTTTAAAAAGAATATCCGGGGTTTGATTTTAACTCATGGTCATGAAGATCATATGGGTGGTTTGCCTTTTATTTTGCCTCAAATTGGCCAAAACATTCCTATTTATGCTTCCCGTTTAACAGCCGCTTTGGCGAAAGAGAAATTGGCGGAATTTAATATTAATGCCAGAATTAACCTGATTAATACTAATCAAAAATTAAATTTGGGTCCTTTTTCTTTGGAATTTGTTTATGTTACCCATTCCATTCCTGATACGCTTAATCTTGCTATTCACACGCCTTTGGGAACAATTTTCCATGCTAGTGATTTTAAATTTGACTGGACGCCGCCTCTGGGCAAGCAAACCCAGGTGGGTAAAATTGCCTTGATTGGCAATCAAGGAGTGCTTTGCCTCTTATCGGATTGTTTAAGAAGTGAAAAAATGGGCTATACTTTATCGGAAATGGTGGTTGAAGATTCACTTGAACGGGAAATGAGAGGCTGTTCGGGCAAAGTTTTAATAACTACCATGTCTTCCAATGTTTCCCGTTGGCAGCAGGCAGTCAACGTTTCTTTAAGATACGGCCGAAAGATTGCTTTAGCGGGGTTTTCAATCGAGAAAATTGTTGAAATCGCTACCCGCCTTGGTTATCTTAAAATTCCTCAAGGATCCTTGATTAAATTAGGAAAAGTTAAAAAATTGCCTCCAAATCAGGTGAGTATTTTTGTGGCTGGCAGTCAGGGGCAGGAGGAATCGGCTTTAACGAGAGTGGCAGCTGGTTCTCATCGTAGCCTGAAAATTAACCCCGGCGATAAGGTAATTTTTTCAACTGATTATATTCCCGGCAACGAATTGGCGATTCATGGTTTGATTGATCAACTTTCTCGATTAGGAGCAGATGTTTCCTATTCGGAAATTTTGGATGATTTGCACGTCAGCGGCCACGCCGCCCAGGCAGAGTTGGCTTTGATGATTAATTTAATCAGACCTCAATATCTGGTGCCCATTGGCGGCGCCTTCAGGCAAATGAAGCAATATTCTTTATTGGCTCAAAGGATTGGCTATCAGGAAAGGCAGATTGTTTTAGCTGACGGCGGAGAAGTAATTGAAATTTTTCCTCGGGGAAAATTAAGAAAAGGCTTGCCAGTTCAAATTAGAAGTAATTTGGTTGATAGTAGACAGGAGATGAATGCCCCGAGGCAGAAGAAGAAAACCTTTTAAACTAAAATTAAAAAAAAGCACCCTTTATACCTTTTCAACGGTGGCTTTGTTTTCTGTTGCCGCTTTGATTATCATTTCTTTTTCCCGGCAAGGTTCAATTTTGGTTAAACTTAACTATCTTTTGACTTATTATTTTGGCTGGGGAATTATTTTTCTGCCATTCATTTTTATTGTCGCCGGTTTGATGCTTTCGCGACTACGCTGGAGCATTACTAAACCCAATGTTTTTGTTGGTGCTTTGATTTTGATGATTGCTTTTGTCAGTTTGGGTAAAACAGGTTTACTTGGTTTTGAAGTCTGGCAGAATTTAACTGCTTTAATTACCGGTTTAGGAGCATTTTTGTTTTTGGCTGGTTTTGCTTTTATTGGTTTTGTGGTTACTTTCAATACTTCAATTGAGGAAATCGTCTTGTTTTTTGCTAAAACAGTAATCGCGGTTAAAAAAAGTCTGAACCTGTTTAAAAAACTCGCTTCCCGGCCTAAATTTGCCAAAGGAGAAAAAGTTAAACCATTAAAATTAGAGATAGGCAAGACCGAAGAAAAAACTGAGGGGCGTCAACCGACAGCTGAAGAAGCGATTATTGCCGATTTGGGGGCAATCGGTGATCAGGGACAGGCTTGGGAGTATCCTTCTCTATCTTTTTTAGCGGACAGTGTTTCCGGTGAAGCGGACAGAGGGGATGTTAAAAAGAATGCGGAGGTGATTGAAAAGACTTTGGAATCTTTTGGAATTGCCGCCCGGGTGGCTGAGGTTAACTTAGGACCTTCGGTGACTCAATACGCTTTGGAAATTGCCTTAGGAACAAAACTTTCTAAAATTACCACTTTAGCTAATGATTTGGCTTTGGCTTTAGCGGCGCCCACTGGGCAAATAAGAATTGAAGCGCCAATTCCCGGTCGCTCATTAGTGGGTGTTGAAGTGCCTAATCGTTCTTTGCAACTGGTGACGCTAAAACAAATGCTGACTTCTCAGATAATAAAGAAGAATAAATCAAAGTTGGCGATAGCTTTGGGTTTTAATGTTTCCGGCCAGCCGATTGTGGCTGATATTGACCGGATGCCCCATGTTTTGATTGCCGGTGCGACCGGTTCAGGCAAGTCAGTTTGCATCCACTCTTTTATTTCCACAGTGCTTTTTCGGGCTTCGCCAGCCGAGGTAAAGCTTATTTTAGTTGACCCTAAAAGAGTTGAACTGACGCAATATGAAGGCATTCCTCATCTTTTGACGCCGGTGATTGTTGAACCAAATAAGGTTCTTTCGGCTCTTAAATGGTCAATTAAGGAAATGGAAAGACGCTATAAACTTTTTGCTGAAGTGGGGGTTAGGAATATTGCTTCTTATAATGAACTTTCTGGATTTACTGCTCTGCCTTATATTTTAATTATCATTGATGAGTTGGCGGATATCATTCTTTTTGCTCCGGCTGATATTGAAGATACCATTTGCAGAATTGCTCAGATGGCGAGAGCGACTGGTATTCATTTGATTGTTTCCACCCAGCGGCCCTCAGTGGATGTCATTACCGGCCTAATTAAAGCTAACATCCCCTGCCGGATTGCTTTTAATGTTTCTTCTCAGGTAGATTCGAGAGTAATTATTGATATGCCCGGAGCCGAAAAACTTTTAGGGAGAGGTGATATGCTTTTTATTCCGCCTGACCAGGCTAAGCCGACACGGATTCAAGGCACTTTTGTTTCTGAACCAGAAATTAAAAAACTGATTGATTTTTTGAGGCAGTCTGGAGTTCAACCAGCTTATAGTGAGGAAGTGATCCAAGTGATTGACTCTGGTCGGTCGGCTGATGGGCTTGACGCAGTAGAAGGTAAAGACGAATTTTTTGAAGAAGCTATTCGGGTGATTTGCAATTATGATCGGGCTTCTGCCTCCTTGCTTCAGCGGCGTCTCAAGGTCGGCTACGCCAGAGCGGCTCGGATTTTGGATCAGTTAGAGCAAGCAGGGATTATTGGTCCAGCTGATGCTTCCAAACCCCGGGAGGTTTTAATTAAGAGCCCTGAGCAGTATTTTTCTCTCCAAAATGAAAACAGTCGGTGAGATTTTAAAAACAGCCCGGTTGACAAAGCAGGTTTCTTTGGAACAAACGGCAAAAGCAACTAAAATTCATTCCCGTTTTTTAGAGGCATTAGAGAAAAATCATTTTCAAGATTTGCCTTCCCAAGCCTCTGCCCGAGGTTTTTTAAAAAACTACGCTGAATTCTTAGGTCTTTCTTCACAACCTATTTTAGCTATTTTCAGACGTGATTTTGTCCAAAGTGAAAAAGGCGAAATTGCTCCGGAGGCTATCATTGAAGGAGCCAGTGATAAAGGTTTTAAATGGCAGCCAAAATTGACGCTTATTGTAGTTTTAATTCTTTTTTTTCTGGGTTTAGCTTCTTATTTGGGTTATCAATATTTTTCTTTATCTAAAAATCCCCATTTGGAGCTTTTTTCACCCACCGAAGGCGAGCGAATTTCAGCTAAAAAAATTGAAATTTTAGGCAGGAGCGACCCTGATTCTTTGGTGACAGTCAATGGTCAGCCGGTTTTTTTGACTGAAGAAGGGGAATTTCGTTACAAGCTGGAGCTTTTCTCTGGGGAAAACAGGATTGTAGTTGAAACCAAAAGCAGGTCGGGTAAGAAAACCAAATTGGAAAGAGTCGTTTTCCATCCTTGACAAAAAAAAGAGACTAAGTTAAGTTTAAATTAACTGCCATGACTGACACGACCCAAATTCTGCTCATTGTGGTCATCACTGTTTTAACTATACTTTTGACAGCGGTTGGTATTCAGGTTTTTTTTATTCTTCGTGAAGTCAGAAGTTCAATTCAGAAACTAAATAAGGTTCTTGATGATGCGAGTGAGGTTTCTGAGGCGGTTGCTAAGCCCATTACTTCGCTTTCAAATTCCATTACCGGCCTTTCGGGTGTCACCGGACTTCTGGGTTGGCTGGTTAATAGGAAAAGAGACAAAGTTAGTCAAGAGTCAAAGAGACAGAGTAAAAATGTCTGAAGAAAATCGCGGCAACAATTTTTTGGGCGGTTTAATTTTAGGGTCTGTTATTGGCGCCGGTCTTTATTATTTTTTGACTTCGACAGAAGAAGGCAAGAGAATTAAAACTCGAATTAAAGAAAAAAGCGAAGAAGCGCTGGATAGTTTAGACGATTTAATTGCTGAAATTGAAAACAAAGGAGAGGACTTCAAACAAAAGGCCAAACAAATTCAAGCTCAATTAGAGGAAAAAGCTGCCAGCATTCAAGGCCAGGCAACTTCAGAAGCTAAAGAGCAATTAGCTCATATTAATCAACTCCGCGAAAGAGGCCGCGAAGCCGTCAATTTCTTCACCCGCAACGGCAAACCCCTAAGTTAATTTTTTATTTACATTTTTTGTTAATTAATACTTGACAGAAAAAATAAATTTTGCTATGCTTCTTAACAAGATGAATTTATTATTGACCAATATTATTCCAGTTACTAAGGCAAGGGGGAAATTAGGAGATTTGGCGGAGAAAGTCAAAGGCGAGAATTACGTGGTTTTAACCAAAGGCGGCAAACCTGAAGCTGCTTTGGTAGATGTTGAGTATTTGGCCAAGCTTGAGCAAAAGGTAGCTAAATTTTATCAAAAAACTTTTATCGACCCCCAACTTTTACCTTTCACTCGTGACTTTACTGAAAAAGAGATTGCTGAATGGGAAAAACAAGATAAATTTTAAGGATGAAAAGAGTATTTTTGGATTCGAGTGTTTTGTTCACGGCTGTTAATTCTCCTACTGGCGGTTCAGCTAAACTTTTTACTTTAAAAAAGATTAAATTAGTGACTTCAAAATTGGTTTTGACAGAGGTAGAAAGAAATGTTCGCAAAAAATTAGAAAACTATCATCTTAAAAGATTTTTTCTTTTGGCAAATAAAGTTCAAATTGTTGAGCAAAAACCAGCTCTCAAATTGATTCAAAAAACCAAAAAAGTAATCGTCAAAAAAGACGCGGTCATTCTTGCTGAGGCAAAAACAGCCCCATGCGATTTTTTAGTTACTTTAGACAGGAAACATTTTTTAACTCAGAAAGTAGCTGCTTTTCTCAAACCGAAAAAAGTTTTAACCATCAAAATGCTTTTTATTTATCTTGCCCGCAACGGCAAACCCTTGTCTTAGCTGTAAATTATAGTTATCTCCTCGCTAATCTTTCGATACTTTACTATCTATGATAAAATAAAATAAAGCAGTACTCAAAACAATGTCAGTAGCTACTAAGGAAAAGTTTGAATACGGAATATCTAAAGAGGAGCTCAAACGATATGAGGCTTCAGCGGAAAGCAGACGTAGTGAGGAGGAACAATTAAAACACCTAACTCCTGCGTGCCCTGACGGAAGCGGCGAACTTGGGAAACATGATGAGAATGCCTCGGAGTGGTTTGGTGGAGCCGCAATTTATAGAACTGAATCAGATAAGTATTTTGCTAAAGTAGGGAAAAATGGATTTAAAATGGTGAACCCTTTACATCTAAAAAGTTACTTAATGTACTGTAAAGACGGAAATAAATAAAATATAAACGATTAGCCTCCAATGCCAAAGCCAACAAGATATTTAGCCAAATCTTTGTTTACTCCAGTACTTAATGATTTCCACCCTTCTTTATATTTTACCTCATCCTCATCAAATTTGGCCGATTTTCTTAACACTACCAATTTTCCTTTCTCAACTATCAAAGTATTTGAAACAACATTAACGAGATCACCTTTTGCAACTATCTTTTCGTATATATCCAATTTTTTAAAACCCTGACTTACCCTTATATCTGGGTTATCCCAGCTTCCTGGAATTGATTTGTCGGCCTCTGTGTGTACTTTGACCAAAAGAAAATTGATTATCTTGAGCGCCTTGTCTTCATTGGATGGTGAAAAAATCACAACTGTCTCAACTGTCCTTCCTATCTCTACTTTTGAACCATCCTTCCTGGTCAACACCTTCACATCTTCAGGCACGTTAATGTTGCTCCACTCTCCAACAATCACCTCACTAGCTTTTTGGGATAGCTCAACCTGCTCTTCGGAAATCAACTCCTCCTTCTCCATTTCGGCAAGCAGTAATCCAAAATGTTCAGGTCTGTCTATGGAGCAATTGTAAAAGATGAGTACATCTTCGCTTTCAATTGGAAAATCGTCTTCCTTAAGAACAAAGCTAATATTGAAGCCTGTTGCCTCAATTTCTTCTATTACTTCATCTCCTTTTTTAACAAGTCCTTCTTACCCTTCGATAAAAGAGTCAAAATCTTTTCCGTAAGTGTCGAGAATCTCCCTAGTTTTTCCTTCCCAATAGGCTACTTTCTCTGGATCAAGTTCTGCTTGAGTGATATACTCTCGAGCCTTCTTTCGAAACTCCTCCATAGCTTTGTCTCTGGATGAAGCCTCTTTTGCATTTCCAGAAGAACTTTGGTTAGCAATTTCACCACTTTCAGCCACAGTTTTATAATAGCACAAGAAGCCCTTGACCCTACCAGAAGTTTTTTGAAGAAAGAAGTATAACTTAGTGTTTTTACTGCTCCGCGGGTAGAATTTGGAGTTCTTGCTGGACAACTTGCTTCAAGGGTAGGTTTGGATTATTATTAATGGTAATGAAAGCTTCGGAGTTAAGACAGAAGTATTTGGATTTTTTCGTTAAAAAGGAACACAAAAAATTACCTAATGTTTCTTTAGTGCCAGAGAACGACCCGACAACCCTTTTTATCTCCGCCGGCATGCAGCCATTAGTGCCCTATCTTCTTGGCGAACCCCACCCTTTAGGAAAAAAATTGGTTAGTCTTCAACGCTGTTTGCGAACTGGTGATATTGAAAAAGTGGGCAATGTCTTTCATAACACTTTTTTTGAAATGCTAGGCAACTGGTCATTAGGAAATTACTGGAAAAAAGAATCTTTGGCTTTAAGTTTTGAGTTTTTAACCAGAATTTTAGGTCTTAATCCCCAGCGATTCCATGTCACTATTTTCAAGGGTGGCAAAAATGCTCCTAAAGATGTGGAATCAGAAAAAGCCTGGCTTTCTTTGGGAATTCCTAAAAAAAGAATTTATCCTCTTTCCAAAACAGACAATTGGTGGGAAGCAGGTAAAACAGGACCGGGCGGGCCAGACAGCGAGATTTTCTATGATATTGGCAAATCTGCTTGTGGTTCAAAGTGCCGGCCAGGCGACAACTGCGGCCGGTTTTTTGAAATCTGGAACAATGTTTTTATGGAATACAATCGCCAGCCAGATGGCAGTTATGAGAAATTAAAACAAAGAAATGTTGATACTGGTATGGGTGTGGAAAGAACAACAGCGGTTTTGGAAGGAAAGGATGATATTTATCAGACTGAATTATTTGCTCCTGTTATTGGAGAAATTGAGCAAATTTCTGGCCAGAAATATGAAGCGGGCAGGCAAAAATCAATGCGGATTATTGCCGACCATTTGCGGGCGGCAGTTTTTCTACTGGGTGATGGTGTTTTGCCAAGCAATGTCGAGCGAGGCTATGTTCTGCGCCGCTTGATTCGCCGGGCAATTCGGTTTGGAAGAAATTTGGGGATTAAAGAGAAATTTGGGAAGCGATTGGCAAAAGTAGTAATAGAACAATATCAAAATGAATATTCTTATTTGGGTCAGCAGGAAAAACAAATAAAAAAAGAGTTGACTCAAGAAGAAGAAAGATTTGGGCGGATGCTGGTAAGAAGTTTGAGGGAGATTGAGAAATATAAAAGACTTGACGCTAAAATTGCTTTTTATCTTTATGAAACCTATGGTATTCCTTTGGAAATGATTCAAGAGATTGTTCAAGAAAGAGGTCAGAAAATTGATAAGAAGGTTTTTGAAAAGGAGTTTAAGAAACATCAAGAGCTTTCCCGGGCTGGGGTGGAGAAAAAGTTTAAGGGTGGGTTGGCGGATCATTCGGAGACAGTCACCAAACTTCATACAGCAACTCACCTGCTACATCAGGCTTTGCGGAATGTTTTGGGAGAACATGTCAGGCAAGTTGGGAGCAACATTACTGCTGAAAGATTAAGATTTGATTTTATTCATCCTAAAAAATTAACTGATGAACAAATTAAAAAAGTAGAAGAAATTGTTAATCAGAAAATTAAAGAAGATTTGCCAGTTAAGATGCAGGTGATGAGCTTTGATGAAGCAAAAAGAAAAAATGCTTTGGCTTTTTTTGGCGAGCGTTATGGAGAAAAAGTAAAAGTTTATTCGATTAACCCTTCGACAAGCTCAGGGCAAGTCTACTCAATGGAGGTTTGCGGCGGACCACATGTGACTTCGACTGGTAAGATAGGAAATGTTAAAATAATTAAAGAAAAAACAGTCGGTGCCGGCCGACGCCGAATTTATATGAAGCTTGCCTGCCCCGCGGGTTGAAATTCTGACTCTGCTGGGGCTTAATGATGGAAGTTAAAGGTATTTTAGAAAAGATTCGTCAGTCAAAGGAAGAAAAGAAAGAATGCTTTTGGGCATTGCAGATTGGCTTTGGCTTAGTAAAAACGGCAATTTGGACAGTAGAAAATGGTTTGGTGAAAATCCTTTATTTAGGGGAAACCAAGCCATATCAAGTTGAAGAGGAATTATTGGAGGCGATTGATGCCAGTTTATCTTCAGCAGCCGAAAAACTGGCAGCTCAAAAAGATTTTTTAGAGCCAAACAAAGTGGTTTTAGGTTTGACTTCGAGCTGGGTTAAAGAAAACAAAATTATTCCAGAGAAAACTAAATTTTTAAAGAAAATCAGTAAAGAACTGGAACTTAATTTGATTGGTTTTGTGGTTATCGAAGAAGCAATTGTCCACCAGCTGAAGACTATCGAAGGAATTCCCCTGTCAGCGATTTTGGTTTATTTAGAAAGACAAAAACTAGGAGTTAGTCTAGTTAATTTAGGCAAAATTTTAGGCAGTGAGCAAGTGGCTAAAAGTGATGATTTAGGTGCTGATTTGATTGAGGGGCTTTCCCGGATTAAAGCAGAAGGTGTTTTCCCGGCTAGAATTGTTCTTTATGGGATCGATGGGGATTATTTGGATGAAGCCAAACAGGAAATAACCAGTTATTCTTGGCAAAAGCTAGGTACTAACTTTCTTCATTTGCCCAAAACGGAAATTTTGGAATCTGATTTTGACATCAAGGCTGTAGCTTTGGCTGGCGGTCGAGAGGTGGCTGGTGCCGCCGGGATTCAGAAAGTTGACCAAGAATTGTTTAAGGAAGAAGAGGAAAAAAAGCCAGAAGAAGCAGAAAAGAAGATTGAGGAACCGGCAACGATGGGCTTTGTTAAAGAGGCGGATGTGGCTGAGAAGAAATCAGTTCTGATTGAGCCTAAGAAGCCAAAGTTAAGAATTCCCAAAATTAATTTTAGTTGGATAAGGAAGATTAATCTCAGCTTTTTTAAATTTCTTCCACAAAAGATTCCGGCTGTAGGCGGTTTAGCGGCGGCTTTATTGTTTGTTTTAGGAGGAATTTTGGCAGCTCTTTATTGGTTTTTGCCACGGGCACAAATTGTTTTATTCATTCAACCCCAGATTTTAGAAAAAGAATTTGCTATTAAACTTGACCCCAGTCTTGATTTGGCTGACCAAGAAAATTTAGCCTTACCGGCTGAAAAAGTGGCGGTTGTTTTGGAGGGGGAAAAGACAATAGCAACGACCGGGACTAAGACTATTGGTGAACCAGCCAAAGGTGAAGTGATAATTTACAATGGCACTTCGCAAGAAAAATCTTTTAATGCAGAGACAGTAATTACTAGTTCTTCCGGAATTAAATTTACTTTAGATGATGATGTTACCGTGGCTTCTCAAAGCGGCACAGCGGCTGAGCCCGTGTCAGGAAAAGCGACAGTCAAAGTGACGGCTGTTGAAATTGGTCCCGAAGGCAATCTTGCTGCTGGGGCAGAGTTCACTTTGGCTAATTACAGCCAGTCCGATTACGTGGCTAAAAACGAGTCAGCTTTTTCCGGCGGCACCAGTCGAGAAGTGCAGGTTGTTTCCTCTCAGGATCAAAAAAATCTTTTAGCTGACTTGCGGTCTGAGTTGGAAGAGAGAGCTTTAGGAGAATTGTCAACTGAAATCAGCAGTGAACAAAAACTGGTTGAAGAAACTTTAGATAGCCAGGCAGTTAGCCAAAATTTTGATAAAAAGGCTGATCAGGAAGCTGATGAAGTCGGTCTTAGCCTTAAATTAAAATTCACGGTTTTGAGTTTTAGAGAAGCAGAATTTAAAGATTTGATTGAAGAAGAAGTGAGGGCGGTGGTTCCTGATGGCTTTGAATACAAACCAGAGGAAAACGAAACGACTTTTGAGTTAAACAAAGTGGCTGATGACGGCGTAGCTCTTTTTTCAGCTTATTTCAAAACAAAATTGGTGCCGATTTACGATTTGGAAGAAATTAAAAATAATTTAACTGGCAAAAGTTTGGTTATTGGTCAGACTTATTTGAACAATTTGCCTCATCTTGATTCTTTTGAGGCCAAAGTTGTCCCCCAATTGCCGGGTAGACTGGCTTCTTTCCCTCGTTTTTCGAAAAATATTAAAATTGAAACAGTAATAAAGTAATGCTTTACTGTTATTTGAAAGCAATTCCCAAACCTCGTGGTCATTTTCGATTAGTTTCTTCTGGTTTAATCATTTTAGGGGCAATTTTACTGGCTAATGTTTTTTTGCCCATTTTTCTTTACCAGCTTCAGGCTCGCCGTCTTGGAATGCGGATAATCAGCCCTTTGCCAGAAACAACTGCGGTTTTAGGGGCAAGTTCACCCGGGTTTGACTCAATCAAACCTGACAAGTGGTTTCCGGTTGCTCCCGAACTGCCAGTTTGGCAAAGTAAAATCACTGACTATAATTTGACCATTCCTGAATTAAAAATAGAACAAGCGGTAGTTAAAATAGGCGGCAGTGATTTAAGCGAGAGTTTAATTCATTATTCAGGCACAGCCCTGCCTGGTCAATATGGCAATGCGGTTGTTTTTGGTCATTCAGTTTTGCCCCAGTTTTTTAACTCTAAAAGTTATAAAACGATTTTTTCCACACTGCCGAATTTAGAGAAAAGTGATGAAATTTTGGTTGATTTTGATGGCGTTCTTTATCGTTATTTAGTGATCGAAATGGTCGAAGTTTCGCCTGAAAATGTTTCTGTTCTCGAACAGCGTTATGATGCTGAATATTTAAGCCTAGTGACTTGTGTTCCTCCGGGAACTTATTTGAGACGCTTGGTAGTTAGAGCCAGGTTGGTGAGATTTTAATGGAATTTATTTGATTTTTAATATTTTTTTTGTTTAAATAAAACTAATGGGAGTAAGCAATAATTCTTTTTCAAAAGAGATTCAAAATTCTACTCTATCGATGCCTCCAGCTCCAAAAGTTAAAAATAAGTTGGCAATTGGGTTTTATGTTTTACTAACGGTCTTTTTGGTGGCTATAATTTTTTTGGCTTATCGAAATTATCAGCTTAAACAGCAGCTCCAACAGAAACAGGATATTACTTCTATTCCAGTAATTACTCCAACAGAATCAAAAATTGGTTCAATACCGGTAATTATTTATGGAGAGGAAATTAAACATGAAGAGACTTTTAATCGGAGGTGGCCGACTTATAGATTAATAAGAAAGGTTGGTGATAATGAACCCGAAGAGTTAGTAGAAGTAGGTAAGGTAGGTGAATTTCCGGCAGATTTTGTTCTTAGCCCGGATAAAAAATTCCTTTTGGTCAATTTTGAAAATAAATTGAAATTATTGGATTTAGAAACGAAACAGCTAGAACAACTTATTGAATTAGAAAAAAGTAACTATCGAGGCGCTATTTTTTCACCTGATGGTTCGCAGTTGTTTATTTGGGACCAAAATTATGTAGAACCTGAAGCCGAGCGAGAATATTTTGTTCATGTTTTTAATCTTAAAGACAGAACCGGTAAGATAATTAATCGGGGAAGCAGAGACTATTCTTTATTTCCTTTAAGTTGGAGGGATGATGATAAAGTAGTGATGCTTGAGCCTAGAGGTGGTGGCCCTGCTGGTTTATTTTATTATGATTTAAAAACTAATGAGCTCCAGAGTGTGCCTGGAAGAGAGTGGGTGGGACCAGCAAGTAAAAATGGTAGGTTAATGGGAGAAGCCAATTCTTCTATTGGGGATGCCTGCAATGCCTACTCTGGGAATGCAGTAGGTAGTTTTGAAATCTTTGATCCTGTTAGTGGAGAGCAATTTGGTAGAGTGGGTGATGACAGCAAAGTGGTTTCAATTGTTGCTTTTTCGCCTGACAATAGAGAAATTATTTATACAATTGCTGCCCTTATTACTTCCCCTGCTACCGACGAAGGTATAGAAGAGTTTTTTGATAAATGTTCAGAGCAATACGAAAAACAAGAGAAAAATAAATTGTATTACAGAAAAGTGATTAGTTCAAATCAAATGGGAGTTTTACTTGAAGAACCACAAAAAATTCTTGCCTCCTGGGACGCTTTTACGGTGGAGGCTAAAGCAAAGTGGGATAATTATATTTATTCGATTTCCATTGGTGGAAAGGTTATCATTAGTTCCGATAAACCGCTTTATATGGTTGCGCAGTATTATCAATAAGATAAGATTTTTGTGATGGTTTTAGGGATTGATTTTGGTTTAAAGCGAATTGGTTTAGCTGTTGCTGATGAAAATTTAGCTCAACCGCTGGTGGTAGTAGCGAATTCTCTGGGGATGATTGACCAAATTTTGGAAATTTGTCAGCAGCAAAAAATAAAAAAGATTATTATTGGTTTGCCTGAGGGCCGATTGGTTAAAAAAATTAAGGAGTTTAGTCAGAAGTTGCAGGAAATAACCGGGCTACCGATTGAGTTCCAAGATGAAACCTTGACTAGTGAAGACGCACTTGATATGATGATTAAAATAGGCAAGAAAAAGAAAGCGAGAGAGGAGAAGCAAGACGCTTTTGCGGCAGCAATTATTTTACAAGAATATTTAAAAAGGAGCCCAAAAAATGTTTAAAAATATTATTGCTCCGGTTCAGGCTTGGCTCTTGACGATGGGTAAGTGTGTGGGTTGCGGCATGCCTTTGAACAAGGCTAAAAAAATCAAAAGGAAAGATGGAACCCAAAAAGTAGCTTGTAAATGCGGCCGCATTTTTATCTATAATCCGAAAACCAAAAAATATCGTCGTGCTCTTTTTGAAGAAGTTTAAATTTTTCTTGGTAATCACAGTTCTCATTTGCGCCCCATTAGGGGGGTTTTTTTGGTGGCGTTGGGCCGTGGAGCCAATCGCTTCCCAATCAACTGCAGAAAAACTTTTTGTCATTCAAAAAGGTGAAAGTTCTTCTTCAGTAGCTGATCGTTTAAAAAGAGAAAATTTAATTAAAAATGCTTTAGCTTTTAAAATTTTGGTTTATCTCCGGGGCTTTTCGGATAAAATTCAGGCTGGCGATTTTCGCTTGCGACCTTCTTTGAGCGCTCAAGAGATTGCTAAAGCTTTAACTCATGGAACTTTGGATATTTGGTTGACTTTCCCCGAAGGCTGGCGCCGGGAGGAATTTACTCAGCGATTGGCAGCTAATCTGGAAAATTTTGACAACCAGGAGTTTTTGGCTTTAACCAAAGATTTTGAGGGTTATTTTTTTCCTGATACTTATTTAATTCCTAAGGATGCTAGCGCCTCAATGGTTTTAGGAATTTTTCAGAAAAATTTTGAGAAAAAGTTCACATCAAGTTTGGAAACGGCAGCTGAAAAGAAGAATTTAACCAGAGAGCAGGTTTTGATTTTAGCTTCTTTGGTTGAAAGAGAAGCCAAGCACGAAAAGGACAAACCGATTGTTGCTGGCATTTTGATTAAACGCTGGCGAAATGACTGGCCTTTGCAAGTCGATGCTACATTGCAGTATGCAAAAGGAAGCCAGCTTGAATGGTGGCCGAAGGTAACTGCCCAAGACAAAAAAATCAACTCACTATATAATACTTACCAAAGTAAAGGTTTACCGCCGGCACCGATTTGCAATTCTGGTTTAGATTCCATTAAAGCGGTCATTAATAGTCAAGAGACAGATTATTGGTTTTATCTTTCTGACAAGCAAGGTCAAATGCACTATGCTCAAACCAGCGACGAGCATAACCAAAACATTGTTCGGTATTTGAAATAAATTTGGGCTTGACATAGAGATTTTTTTATGTTATTGTGCAACTCATTAATGTAGGCGTACTCAATACGCTTTGTTTTAGTCCGATAAAAAGTCGGCGTTTTTTTACGTCCTGATGCCCTCAAAAAAGCAACTCGACCGAATTAATTGGGGAAAAACTTTGCAAAATCTGCCCCCCCTCGATCTTTTGGCTGTTCAGCGAGAATCATACCAATGGTTTTTGGATGAAGGTATTGGTCAACTGATTGAAGAAATTTCTCCAATTGAAGACTTCACCGGTAAAAACTGGAAACTTTTTTTAGGCAAATATAGTTTTGTCAAACCGAAACGGACTCCAGCCAAATCTTTAAGAAAAAGGTTGACTTACGATCAAGCTTTAAAAATTGAAGCTGTTTTGGTTAATAAAAAAACCGGTCGGGAAGTAAAAAGGCAGGTTTTTTTGGGTGATATTCCTCAAATGACTGAAATAGGTACATTTATCATTAATGGTATTGAAAGAGGTGTTGTTAACCAAATCGTCAGATCCCCCGGGGTCTTTTTTTCTGGGGAAATTGATAAAACTTCTGGTCGAATGCTTTATGGTGCCGAGTTAAGACCAATACATGGTTCTTGGCTGGAATTTGCAATTGGCCGCAATGATGTGGTTAATATTAGGATTGACCGTCGGCGTAAATTTCCAGCGACCGTTCTTCTCCGAGCTTTTAGTTTTGCCAGTGACGAAGAAATTCTAGCTGCTTTTGCTGAGGAATCAAAAGAGAGCCGCAAGATTTTAATGGCTACTTTGGCTGAGGATAATACTAAAACAAAACAGGAAGCATTAATTGAAATCTATCAGAAATTGAGGCCGGGAGAACCAGTGGTTTTGGATAATGCTCAAGCTTTTTTGGCAGGGATGTTTTTCAATTCACGTCGCTATCATTTAGGCAAGGTTGGCCGGTTTAAAATTAATCGCCGGTTGGGCTTAAATATACCCAATATCAAGGAAAACTGGATTTTGCGTAAGGAAGATGTTTTAGAGACTATTAAATATTTAATTAGGCTTCAAAATGGCGAGGGGGAGGTTGATGATATCGATCATTTGGCTAATAGAAGAATTAGACAAGTCGGCGAATTGGTGGCTGAAAATGCTTTTCGGGTTGGTCTTTTACGATTAGAACGCTCCATTAAAGAAAAAATGAGTCTCTTTTCTATTGAGGAAGCGGTGACGCCAGTTCAATTAATTAACGCCCGGCCAATTATTGCCGCCATTAATGAGTTTTTCCGCAGCAATCAGCTTTCGACTGTTTTGGATCAAACTAATCCTTTGGCCGAATTGGATAACCTTCGCCGAATTTCAGTAATGGGCTCGGGTGGTATTACCCGAGACAGGGCTTCTTTTTCAATTCGGGATATTAATGCTTCTCAATACGGTCGCATTTGCCCGATTCGTTCTCCTGAAGGACCCAATATTGGTTTAGTTACTTATATGGCTCTTTTTTCGAGGGTTAACGAGTATGGTTTTTTAGAAACACCTTATCGGCGGGTGAAAAAGATTAAAAGAGGTAAGACAACTAAAATGAAAGTGACCGATGAGATTGTTTATTTGGCAGCTGATGATGAAAACCAGCATTATATTTCTCACGCCAAAGTAAATATTGACAGTCAAGGTTTTATTACCGATTCTTGGGTGCCGGTCAGGTATAAAGGCGAATTTTTGGAAGCCTCAGTAAACAAGATCAAATATATTGACGTTGCCCCTCATCAAGCAGTGGGGGCTTCGGCTTCTCTGATTCCTTTTTTGGCTCATGACATGGCCAACCGAGCTTTAATGGCGACGCACATGCAATGTCAGGCTGTACCATTGGTTAAGCCAGAAGCTCCTGTGGTGGGAACCGGGATGGAGAAAATAATTGCTGAGGCGATGAAGCGGACAGTTCGGGCGCGTCATGATGGTAAGGTAAGTTATGTAGATGCTGACAAAGTAGTTTTAAAATTAAAAAACAAAAAGACTAAATTGGTTGATACAGAAGGAATTAAAACTGAGGCCGGTAAGGAGGTTTATTTTATTTCCAAATTTAAAAGATCAAATCCCAGCAGCACTTGTTATTCTCAAAAATCAGTCGTTAAAATTGGTCAAAAAGTGAAAAAGGGCGATCTTTTGATTGATGGGCCTGCTTGCGACCAAGGCGAAATTGCTTTAGGAAAAAATTTAATGATTGCTTATTGTTCTTATGATGGCTTGGAATATGAAGACGCGATTGTTATTTCCGACCGTTTGGTCAAGGAAGATATTTTAACTTCGGTAAGTATTGAGGAATATGAAACTACAATTGTGGAAACAAAACTTGGCCCCGAAGAGTTAACCAGAGATATTCCCAATGTCAGTGAATTGGATTTAGCTAATTTGGCTGAAGATGGAATTGTAGTGGTTGGTTCAAAGGTAGGGCCTAATGATTTTTTAGTTGGCAAAATTGCCCCCAAAGGTGAAACAGAATTAACAGCTGAAGAAAGGCTTTTGCGGGCTATTTTTGGTGAGAAAGCAAGAGAGGTCAGAGATACCTCTTTGAGAATGCCCCATGGAGACGAAGGTACCGTGATTGATGTTCAGATTTTAGATCGCGACAAAGGGGATGAGTTGGAAGCAGGGGCGATTAAAAAAGTGATTGTTCGAGTAGCCCAGTTGCGAAAAATAAAAGTGGGTGACAAATTAGCCGGCCGTCATGGTAATAAAGGAGTGATTTCCAAAGTAGTTCCAGAAGCAGATATGCCCTATTTAGCTGACGGAACACCAATCGATATCATTATTTCTCCTGTTTCTGTTTTAGCTAGAATGAACTTGGGCCAGTTATTTGAAGCTCATCTCGGCTGGGCGGCCCAAAAATTAGGCTATAAAGTAGCAGTCCCTGTTTTTGAGAAAATAGCCGAAAACAAAATTATTCGTCAGCTGGAAAAAGCCGGCTTGCCAGTTGACGGCAAAGCGATTCTTTATGATGGCAGAACAGGTCAACCACATCAATATAAAACTGTGGTTGGAGTAAGTTATATTCTTAAATTAGCTCATATGGTTGATGACAAAATCCATGCTCGAGCCACCGGGCCTTATTCTTTGGTGACTCAGCAGCCTTTGGGTGGCAAGGCTCAAATGGGCGGTCAGCGTTTGGGGGAAATGGAAGTTTGGGCTTTGGAAGCCCATCGGGCGGCTCATACCCTCCAGGAAATGCTGACAATTAAATCTGATGATGTCGTTGGTCGGGCTAAGGCTTTTGAAGCTATTGTGAAAGGTACGGAAATTCCCGAAGCCACCGTACCAGAATCATTTAAAGTTTTGGTTAAGGAATTGAACAGTCTTTGTTTGGATATCACCCCTGTCGATGGCATGGTAAAAGAACCAGCTTCGTCAGAAGTTAAAAAGATAAAAAAGAATGACAAAAATAGTTGATTTTAAAAGTTTAAAAATCAAATTGGCTTCTCCGGAAACCATTAAAACCTGGTCTCATGGTGAAGTGATGAAACCGGAAACGATTAACTACCGGACTTTAAAGCCTGAGAAAGACGGTCTTTTTTGTGAACGAATTTTTGGTCCGACTAAAGATTGGGAATGTTATTGCGGTAAATATAAGAGGATTCGCTATCGGGGGGTGATTTGTGATAAATGTGGTGTGGAAGTAACTCGTTCTCGAGTTCGTCGTGAAAGGATGGGCCACATTACTTTGGCCGCTCCAGCAGTTCATATTTGGTTTTTTAAAGGCGCTTCTTCAAAACTTTCTTTATTACTGGGCATTCCTCCAAAAGGCTTAGAGGGAGTTATTTATTTTTCTCAATATTTGGTAACAGAAGTTAACCCCAAAGAGAAAAAACAAACTTTAAAGCGGTTGGAAAATGATTTGGTTAAAAAGAAGAAAGAATTAAAGGATGATTTCGAACGTCAAATTAAAAAACTAAAAAAAGAAAGCCAAAAAGCGAAAAAGCAAGCACACCGTTTGGCGCTTGAAGAAATGAAATTAAAGACAAAACAAAAAATTCAGAGTTTGAGAGACGAACAGATTTTGGAGCAAGAAAGAGCGGAAGAAATTTATAAAGCTATTGCCGATATTGTTCGCGGACTGGTGGAACTTTCTTTTTTGACTGAAGATGAGTATTTGAAGTTAATTGACTATCGAGCTGCCTCTTTTTTCAAAGCTGGTATGGGGGCAGAAGCTTTGTTGACCGTAATTAAAAAATTGGATTTGGAGAAGCTAACGGCTGAACTTCGAGAAGAAAGCGAAAAAACAAAAGGCCCTCGTCATTTAAAAATTACTAAAAGATTGCGTTTAGTGGAAAAGATGAAAAAAGCGGGGGTTGATCCTGCTTGGATGATTCTTAGAATTTTGCCAGTTATCCCACCTGATTTGCGACCTATGGTTCAACTTTCTGGTGGCAGGTTTGCTACCAGTGATCTTAACGATCTTTACCGTCGGGTGATTAATCGCAATAATCGGCTAAAGCGGCTTATTAATCTGGGCGCGCCGGAAATTATTTTACGCAACGAAAAGCGGATGCTCCAGGAAGCAGTTGGGGCATTGATTGATGCCAGTAAAGGTCCAGCCCGGCGCTATCGCCGCCAAACCAAAGTGACCCGTTCTTTGTCAGATATGTTAAAAGGTAAACAAGGCAGATTTCGCCAAAACCTTTTAGGTAAAAGAGTTGATTATTCCGGCCGTTCCGTCATTGTCGTCGGACCAGAATTAAAGCTTAATCAGTGTGGTTTGCCAAAAGAAATGGCTTTGGAAATGTTTAAGCCTTTTATTTTGCGGGAGATAATTTTGTCTGGTTTGGCTCCTAATGTAAAAAGCGCGAAATATATTTTAGAGCACCGGCCGCCAGAAATTTTTGATATTTTGGAAAAGGTAACTCAAAAACATCCAGTTCTTTTAAACCGAGCGCCTACTTTGCACAAATTAGGCATTCAGGCTTTTTATCCGGTTTTAGTAGAGGAAGGTGCAATTAGAATCCATCCTTGTGTTTGTGCTGGTTACAATGCTGACTTTGATGGTGACCAGATGGCAGTTCATATCCCCTTGAGCAAAAAAGCGATTGAAGAGGCAAATAAATTAATGAGTTCAGAGAACAATCTGGTGAGGCCGGCTGACGGGTCCCCGATTACTATACCCAGCAAAGAAATGGCTTTAGGTGTTTATTTTCTGACTTCAATTGATTCTCAATTAAAGCCTTCAACGGCCATTTTTAGTGACCCTCAAGAAGCGATTATGACTTATCAGCAAGGCAGGTTAACACTCCGTCAGTTGATTAAAGTTAGAATAGCAGACAAAATTACAGAAACGACCGCCGGCCGCCTTTTGTTTAATGAGATTATGCCGGAAGGGATTCCCTTTGTTAATGATATTGTTCGCCAAAAAACTATTAAAGCCCTAATTACTCGGGCAATGCAGGTTTGTAAACGTAGCCAGGTAGTAAAATTAATTGATGGTTTAAAGCGTTTAGGTTTTTGGGGAGCAACTATTTCTGGGTTGTCAGTTGGTGTTTGGGATTGTCGGGTTTATCCTAAAAGGAAAAAATTAATTAATCAAGCCAATAAGCAGGCGGCTCAGATAGAGAGAAATTTCAGTCAGGGTTTAATTACCGGGGAAGAGAGACGGCGTCTAGTTCAAGAACTTTGGATGGACACCACTGATGAGTTAGCTAAAAAAACTTGGCAAGAATTCGATATTCAAAATAGCGTCTATTTGATGGTTGATGCTGGTCTGCGTCGGACTTCAAAAGACCAAGTAAAACAGCTTTCAGCCATGCAGGGTTTAGTGGTTGATCCGTTAGGTAAGATTGTGGAATTACCGATTAAATCAAATTTCCGGCGAGGTTTATCGGTTTTTGAATATTTAACCAGTGCTCGGGGAGCCAGAAAAGGTTTGACTGATACCGCTCTTAAAACCTCTGATGCTGGTTATTTAACCAGGAGATTAGTTGATGCCACTCACGATATTATTATTCGCCAAGAAGATTGCCAAACACAGAAAGGAATTGAAATTAACCGTTCTGGAAAACGAAGCCACAAATTTTTGTCAAGAGTTTTAGGCAGAACTTTATTAAAAAAAGTAGTTAACCCTAAGACTAAAAAGACTCTTTTGGAGAAGGGAGAATTGATTGCCGAAAATAATATTGAACTTTTGGAAAAACACCAAATTCAGTCAATTTGGGTGCGTTCTCCATTGACTTGTGAAGCCCGTTACGGTATTTGTGCTGCTTGTTATGGCTGGGATTTTTCGACACGGAAAATGGTGGAAATTGGCACACCAGTGGGGGTGATTGCTGCCCAATCAATCGGCGAACCAGGTACCCAATTGACTTTAAGAACAAAACAAACTGGAGGGATTGTTGGTTTAGATGTGACTCAAGGTTTGCCTCGAGTAGAGGAACTTTTTGAAGCAAGAATGCCTAAAACAGTTGTTCCTCTAGCAGAAATTGCTGGCAAGGTAAATATTGGCGAAACTGATGAAGGTTACAAAGTGAAAATTAAAAGCGTGGGTGTTAAGCCAATTGAAGAGAGAGAGTACATTATTTCCACTTTAAGTAAACTTAATGTTGACCAGGGTCAGTTAGTTGAACCAGGGACTCAATTGGCGAGTGGTGCTTTGGATATTAAAGAAGTTTTAGAGGTTCGGGGTCTTCAGGCCGCCAGGGAATATTTGCTTGAAGAAATCCAGGGCGTTTATGAGTCTCAGGGGATTCCGATTAGTGATAAACATTTTGAAGTGATTATTCGCCGGATGACTGATAAGGTTAGAATAGAAACAGCCGGCGACACTTCTTTTTTGCCTGAAGAATTGGTTAGCAAAACCGGATTTGAAGAAGAGAATGCCCGGGTTTTGGCTGAGGGCGGCGAGCCGGCGACAGCCAAAGTAGCGATTTTAGGATTAATTCAAGCCTCTTTATCTACTGAATCCTGGCTTTCGGCTGCTTCCTTTCAAGAAACGACTAATATTTTGACTAAAGCTTCTTTGGAAGGTAAAGAAGATAATCTTTTGGGTTTGAAAGAAAATGTAATTATTGGCCGCTTAATTCCAGTTTCTCCCGAAAGGGCTAAAATTGAGGTATAATATATAATAAAACTATGCCGACAGCAAATCAATTAATACGAAAAGGCAGAAAGAAAATTAAAAAAAAGGTGAAGGCAACTGCCTTGCGCCGGAGTTTTAATGCCAAAGACAGACGAATGGTCAAAACAATTAATCCTTTAAAAAGAGGGGTGATTACTTTAGTGAAAACAATGCCGCCCAAAAAGCCCAATTCGGCTTTAAGAAAAGTGGCTCGGGTGCGACTTTCCAATAAACAAGAAGTAACCGCTTATATTCCCGGTGAAGGGCATGAATTGGCTGAACACAGTGTGGTTTTGGTCAGAGCTGGACGAGTTAAAGATTTGCCGGGAGTAAAATATCATATTGTTCGCGGCAAGTATGATGCCGCTGGTGTTGAGGGCAAGAAGAAGGGCCGGTCGAAATATGGAACCCGAAAAGGTGGTAAAGTAGCGGCTGTTGATTCTGCCCAACCTAAAGGAGAAGAAAATGCCTAGAATAGGTAAAATTAAAAAAAGAAAAGTTGCTCCGGACCCGCTTTATCAAAGCCAGTTGGTAGCGCGCTTAATTAATCGGATGATGCGGTCTGGTAAAAAAAGTGTTGCTCAAAAGCAAGTTTATCGAGCGTTTGATTTGATTAAAAAAAAGATTAAAAAAGAACCTTTGGAAGTTTTTGGACAAGCTTTGGAAAACATCAAACCAAGTATGGAAGTTAGACCTCGAAGGGTAGGTGGAGCGGCTTATCAGGTGCCGATGCCTGTCAAAGGTGATCGCCGGGAAACTTTAGCTATTCGTTGGTTGATTATGGCCGCTCGTTCCCGACCCAATAAAGAATATCATTTTTTTAGTGAGAAATTGGCAGTTGAGATTTTGGATGCCCTCAAAAATGAAGGCAGTGCGGTCAAGAAAAAAGAAGACATCCACCGCATGGCCGAAGCCAACAAAGCCTTCGCCCATTTTAGATGGTAGTAACACACCGGGAGTGAACCTAGGTAGGCACTTCGGGTGCTAGCGTTCTAGGATTTGATGTTTTATTTCTTCGAGGGTTCTTTGGTAATCAGCGTGGTTGAAAATGAATTTTTTATATTCCTTTGGATTTGAAAATTGGTTCAGAATAATGTCTTTGTTACAAATGTTATTTTTAGACAAACCTATATATTCTGGGAATGAAGAAAAATGATAGTTAAGAAGATTTTTAAAATCCTTGACTAAAAAAGATGAATAGGGGTTTAAATGAATATAGCGGGAAAGATGAAGTAATTGGGAATTTGTTTCTACTCTAACTGCTTTAAATCTACCTTCAAAAAGACCTCCTTTTCTTTTGTATTTCGTATTGAAATACCGTGAATAACTGTTTGCAAAAAGTCTGATAAAATTAAAGATACCTTTATCTTTCACTTGCTTTAAAATGAAATGATAATGATTAGGCATTAAACAGTAGGTAAATATTTCGACTAAAAATTTCTTTTTTTCTTTTAATTTTTTGAGCAACTTGTTTCTTTCCAAAATAGAGAAATTATTTATTTTTGAAAATCGAATAGGGCAATCTGCATTTTGATAGTAGCAAAATGTTTGGATAAATTTTCGATAGTCGTATTTGTTTTTAAAAATAGGTATTGAGGCATTACCTCGATTAATAACATGATAAACTTCGTTGTTTACCAAAGGAAGGGTTCGCGCCGGCATAATTTCTTATAACACTTTCTTCCCGAAGTGTCAATAACGACTCACTCCCGGTGTGTATGTTGTGTGCATGTTGTCCGGTGTGTATGTTGTCAGGACAAGCCTGAGCTTTTTTGTTTGACCTGAATTAATTGAAGGGGTTTGGTAGAATTAAAGGAGAGATGGAAAATTCAAAGCGTAATTCTGAGATTAATCCTCACAAAGACAGAGAATGGGTGATTGAAAGATATTTTGAAGATTTAAATTTGACGGAGAGCAAACTACAAGGTAAAAGAGTCTTGGATATTGGCAGCGGAGAGGATTGTTTTTTCGCCGATTACTGCCGAGAAAAAGGTATTGCCGATGTTTACCCGATAGACTTAGGTTTGCATGGTGAAGGTGGACAAAAGGTAGTGGCCACTGGTGTTTCACTGCCATTTAAAGATGAGATGTTTGATTTGGTTTTTTCTGAAAACGCTGTTCCTTCGTGTTTTTATAATTTTCCAGGCACTGAACAAATGAAAGAAATGTCCAGCAGGAGTATCGATGAAATGCTCCGTGTTACCAAGCCGGGTGGCGAGATTAGATTTTATCCGATTTATAAAAACTGGCACGATTACAGTGGTTCTTTATTTGGCGTTGTTTTTCATTTCTTGAGGCAAAAATTGGAAAAGTTGGTACAAGCGGGAGTTTGTCAAATTGAGTTTAAAGAAAGCAAACCAATTGACATTTATAGAATAAAGCGTACTCCAGTGATGGTTCGTATCATTAAAATGCCACACTAGTTTTAACTTTGTTCTCCCTCCACTTGAAAAGCCCTATAGTTTGTGATAAACTAACTCCAGAATTGGCACATTTCCAATCTTTTTTGGCCAAATTTTGCGTTTTTAAGAAGTTTCTGTTAGAATATTTTTGAAGCTTAAACTGCTTCTTTTTTTAGAAGCAGTTTTTGTGCTTAAAAAGAGAAAAAGTAGTAAAATAGGTTTTATGGCAGAAGTTAGCGAAACTCTTAAAAAAAGAA
>Ga0210057_1001600_pt1 | contig 34017 bp, 29 predicted proteins | sample CryGeyCG2114_010_2_FD_183968 | JGI IMG/M metagenome (GOLD analysis project Ga0210057, IMG submission 183968) | Groundwater microbial communities from aquifer - Crystal Geyser CG10_big_fil_rev_8/21/14_0.10 (SPAdes) (version 2) | ecosystem: Environmental > Aquatic > Deep subsurface > Groundwater ... | reverse complement strand
AGAGATTTTGATATAAAGCTCCACTCACCAGTTCTATCTCCCTTATGGCGGATAATCTTAGACATTGTTATCTTGACGAACGCTTTTTGAACGAATTTCTGGGAAATTTTAGGTAACGCCTTTTTGCAAATTTTGTTAATATGCAATGGAACTGCGTTAGCTGTAGAAACTAGCGGGGTTTATGTTACCATTTTAGTATGGTAACCCTTCTGCCTTTTTTTATAATACTCGTAGCCGGAATACTTTTTTCCGTTCTTTTTGCCCGGCTTCATCTTCCCTGGGTGATAGCCTTGATCGCGGCGGGAATAGCAATAGGCCCCTCCGGCCTTGACATCGTTGAGCCGGACAAAACGCTTCTTTTCCTCGGCGAGGTGGGCCTTATATTTTTGATGTTCATGGCCGGGCTTGAGATAAGGCCGAGCTTCTTCCGCGAATTCGGGAAAGGGGTGGTTGCGCTTTCCATTCTTACCTCGGCTATTCCCGGCTTTACGGGCTTTTTTGTCGGCCAAGCCTTGGGATATGGCCAGACCACCAGTTTTCTGCTTGGTATAGTTTTTATCTCAACTTCTATAGCTGTCACTCTGCCCTCTCTTGAGGCAAAGGGACTTCTTCATACAAAGCTTGGGATGACAATTATCGCCACGACAGTGGTGGATGACGTTCTGAGCCTTATCCTGCTTTCTGTTGTTTTGCAGACTACAAACACGGTCACCACCATTCCGCTTCCTCTTTTCTATGTGGGCTTTGTCCTGACCCTAGTCGCCCTTCGTTTTGCCATTCCCAAGATCCGCGGGTTTATCAGCAGGTTTGGGGCGGCGGGAGACGCTTTTGAAAAAGAAGTCCGATCAATCGTGGTTATTCTTCTGGGAACTGTCGCCCTCTTTGAAGTTCTGGGTGTACACCCCATTATTGCGGCTTTCTTTGCGGGGATGGTCCTTGCCGAGGAGATAAAACAGCCGGAGCTTAAGGAGAAAATTCATGCCCTGAGCTATGGCGTATTTATCCCGGTGTTTTTTGTGACAGTTGGGATGGAAACGGACTTGAGAGTGTTTTTTGAGAATTTTGAGACGGTGCTTATTGCCATTGTGGTAATAGCGGCTTCGGCCGTAACTAAATTTATCGCAGGCTGGCTGGGGGGACTTGTTGACGGATTTAGTCCGCGGGAAAGGGGACTGATTGGAGCCTCAGTCATGCCTCAACTGTCAACCGCGCTGGCTGTGGTTTTTGCCGCGCGCGAGCTTGCACTTCTGGACGAGAAAGTAACCACCATTGTGATAATGCTTTCAATCGTGACAACTTTTATAGGACCATTCATCATTTCCAAGCTTACAGCTGGGGATGACAAAACCCCGGTGGGAAGTTTATTATTAACCGTCTGACCGAAGAATGAAGAAAATAATCCGGCTTTTTTCAATAGGGTTTGCCATGGGCTCCGTAGATACGGTACCCGGCATGAGCGGCGGGACAATAGCTTTTATATTTGGTATTTATGAGGAGTTGGTGTATAGCGTTAAAAAGCTGACGGGGGAAATCCCGGGGCTTGTCTTAAAAGGCAAGCTAAAAGAGGCGGTTTCAGAGACTCCGCTTTCTTTTCTTGCGCCTTTGGGAACGGGGCTTGCGGCGGCCCTTGTAACTGTCGCGCAAATAGTTACATATTTGCTTGACAATCAACCCGTTTTAATATGGAGCTTTTTCTTCGGCCTTCTTGTATCCTCCATTTTTATAGTAAAAAAGCGGGTAGTTACTTGGAATTCTCACGACGTTGGACTTTTGGTCGCCTCCTCCGTGGCCGCTTTTTTTATTACGGGCCTTGTCCCTCTGGAAACTTCGGCGGCGCCTCTTGCGTTTTTTCTCTCCGGAATGGTGGCCATTGTTGCCATGATTTTGCCCGGAGTCTCCGGCTCGTTTTTTTTAGTACTTCTGGGGAAATATGAGCAGGTTTTGGATGCGGTGATAGGGCGGGATATCGTGACCTTGGCTTTGGTGGCCTCCGGGGCTGCCGTTGGTTTGGCCGTATTTTCAAGAATTCTTTCATGGCTTTTTGAAAAACATCACGACATTGTCATCGCAGGCCTCACAGGGTTAATGATAGGGTCTCTCAGGAAACTTTGGCCTTGGCAGGAGACTTTTATTCCTCAGAGTTTTGACGGCGAGGTCTTTACTGCCGTCATTTTAATGTCTGCCGCCGCGGCCCTAATGTTTTATCTGGACAGAAAGCAGGCAACGCGCGAAGTTGTGGCCGATGTGGAAGACCCTAAACTTGTAAAAGCTCACAAAAAATCTCTGAGGCTTCAGAAATGAGACCCTCCGATTGCAAGCTGTGTTAGACTGAAACTAAAGGGGGTGATCTTTATGGACAATAACACACATCAAGGCCACAGCCACGAAGACCATGGGCATGACACCCACACGGCAAATTGCAGTGAGGAGGGGTGTGCTTTTGTAGCAGGCACACACGCTCATGATGATGATACCGCGGCCCGCGATCTTTCTCATAAGCTTGCGGCGCACAACCGCGAAGAGCACAACAAGGAAACCCGTCCGGACGACATCCATGGCGAGGTGAAAGCAAAGATGCAATCCCACGGGCATTGACTTTTTGCGGCCACGAGGTAGAATACGGTTGTAATTCTGAGGGTTAAATTTTCCGGTTTTGCACCGGAATAACAACTCCGTTTAGCCCTTTGACATTTTTATATAGTTTTACTCAATGATCAGGACATGGTTGGAAGTGTATAAGAAGCTTGCGGTAGGTGGTTTCCATTTACCGTTGGCTGTCAATTTGAGGGTTTGATCCTGGCCCAGGGTAAACGCTAGCGGCGTGCATTAGGCATGCAAGTAGAACGGTTCCGGCTTGCCGGAATAGTTGCGAACGGCTGAGTAACAGGTAGGAATCTACCCTTTAGTGGGGAATACCTCCGCGAAAGCGGGGTTAATACCGCATGTGGTCCTTTGGACCAAAGAGCGTAACTGCTCGCTAAAGGAGGAGCCTGCCGCCTATCAGCTTGTTGGTGTGGTAATGGCGCACCAAGGCTACGACGGGTAGGGGAGTCGAGAGGCTGTACCTCCAGAATGGGACTGAGACACGGCCCATACACCTACGGGTGGCAGCAACCGGGAATTGTGCGCAATGGGCGAAAGCCTGACGCCGCGACGCCGCGTGAAGGATGAAGGCCTATGGGTTGTAAACTTCTTTTGTTCCGGTGGAGACACCGGAAAGAATAAGCACCCGCTAACTTCGTGCCAGCAGCTGCGGTGATACGGAGGGTGCAAGCGTTACCCGGATTTACTGGGCGTAAAGGGTTCGTAGGCGTTTCGCCGCATCTTGTTTCAAAGCTTCCGGCTCAACCGGAAAAAGGGACAAGAGATGGGTGGAATTGAAGGGTATCGGGGCTACTGGAACTCGCGGTGTAGGAGTGAAATCCGTTGATATCGCGAGGAACTCCAAGGGCGAAGGCAGGTAGCTAGGTACCATTTGACGCTGAGGGACGAAAGCTAGGGTAGCGAAAGGGATTAGAGACCCCTGTAGTCCTAGCCGTAAACGATGCTCGCTAGCTGGGTGTTCCGGTTTCACCGGAATGTCTGGCGTAAGCTAACGCGTGAAGCGAGCCGCCTGGGGACTACGGCCGCAAGGCTAAAACTCAAAGGAATTGACGGGGACCCGCACAACCAGTGGATCATCTGGCTCAATTCGAGACAAACCGAAGAACCTTACCTGGGTTTGACATTCCGGTGACGTCCTTAGAAATAAGGAGTTCCTTTATTTATAAAGGACACCGGAACAGGCGCTGCATGGCTGTCGTCAGCTCGTGCCGTGGAAAATAACCCTCCGCGGCCTTCCACAGTAATGTGGAATGAGAAATCTGGCTCATATCGGGGAAACTCTTGATTTTTTTGTGACTTTCGGGTTACATTAGAGTTAAGACAATCCCGAGGGAAGTCGGGAATTTTAAATGCTTGAGTTGAAAGCTCGAAGAAATCAAAAACTATCAATTTCAGACCGTCAACTTGAAATTATAGTGGGATGTCTTTTGGGAGATGGTTATATTCATCCTCGCGGACAAATCCAAATAGCACACAGCTCCAAACAGTTTCCATATGTTATGTGGAAATACAAGGAGCTTGGAAGTTTGGCTTACGGATTACCCACCATAGTTGAGAGGTACGACCGAAGATACGGGAAAAAGTACTCTCAAACGAGATTTTGGTTAAGACAATTTTTTCGTTCGTGGAGAAATTTATTTTATCCACGAGGAAATAAAATCTTTCCAAGAGAGTTTGAAAAGTATTTAACCGCGTTATCTTTGGCAGTTTGGTTTATGGATGATGGTAATTATTCCGAAAGTAGGAACGTAAAAATTGCTACAGACGGTTTTGATTTTGAAACGAGAAAAAGATTAAGGCTTTTGCTTTTGAGAAAATTTTTTCTTGAGAGCACTTTGCACAAAAACGGCAAGCTTAGAATTTCTAGTAATTCTTTACCTAGATTTTTTAAGTTAGTTAAGCCGTATATTCACTCGAGCATGAGATATAAAGTTTCTTGACCCCGTAACGACTGAGGCTTTAAGCCGAGATATAAGCTTTTGTAAGCTTGTATAACACGCCAGCCCCCGTTTGATTTATATGAATGGGGTGAAGGTATAGTCTATTTACAAATTACAAAATTTGTGATTGGGGGTGTTCCCTTAAGTGGGGTAACGAGCGCAACCCCTGTCCCGTGTTAAATGTTCACGGGAGACTTCCGCCTTTTATGGCGAGAGGAAGTGGGGATGACGTCAAGTCCGCATGGCCCTTATATCCAGGGCGGCACAGATGATACAATGGAGTCGACAGAGGGTTGCCAAGTCGCAAGACGGAGCTAATCCCAAAAACGACTTCTCAGTGGGGATTGAGGGCTGCAATTCGCCCTCATGAACGAGGAATTGGTAGTAATCGGAGGTCAGCCAAACTCCGGTGAATACGTTCTCGGGTCTTGTACACAAAAGGCCGAAAATTCGGCCTAAAAAGCGCGCTAGGCAGTCTAAAAAACCAGTTGGTTAAAATCCAATCCACGTTCAGTTAACATGAACGCGGTAGTCAAAAAAAAGATAGCAGGTTTGGTTTCGTGAGAAACCTGACTGGAGGGCTTGAGACAAAGAGCAGCCAGACTCAATCGACAATTGAGGACTAAATCGACCTATGGTGTGTCATAGGGAAGAAGTCTTATTTGGATGCTTGGAACGGTTTTTTAGATGACCCTAGGAGATCTCTTATTGACATTTGGGTTTCGTTCGTCTTACCCTAAATCTGGGTAAATGAACTTGAATAAGAGAAGTCAGCAGATCCGTAGTATTCCGGTTAAAACCGGAAGAAGGGAGAAACCTGTTAGTTTATTTGGCGATTACATAGTTGGTTTAACAGATGGGGAAGGTTGTTTTTATGTCGAGGCGAGGGCTCCTTATGGAGATTATAAAACGCCGTGAGTAGAAATGCACTTTTTCATCAAAATGACAGAGGATGAAGTCTCTCTCTTGAGAGGGGTTCAAAGATTTTTTGGTTGTGGTGGCGTGTACTATCAGAAGGAATATAGGCAAAATCAAAGAGCGTGTTACCGATTCGGAGTAACGTCTCAGAAAGATTTGCACGAAAAAATTATTCCTTTCTTTGATAGAAACCCACTTAAAAGTAAAAAGTTAGAAAACTTTTTACTTTTCAAAGAAATTGGCGAACTTGTTAAAAGAAGAGAACACAAAAATCCTCTAGGATTTGAAAAGATAAAACAACTAAAATCGCGGATGAATAACGGGGCTCGCTTGGTGCGGGAAATCCGCTCGCCAAGTGGGAACTCGAAGCAACCCAAGCTATCGAAATCCGCCCGTCAAGGCAGTGAAGTTGGAGGCACCCGAATTCCGGCTGTGCCGGAAGAAGGTGAAGCCAGCGACAAGGCTTAAGTCGTAAAAAATAGTTGCGACCTGGTGGAGTGATCCGCCAGATAAATTCGGCTGTATCGGTGAAACCTAAATCACGTTCATGTAAACCACAAGCATGTAAACTGCTTAGTGGTAAACTGAACGTGACATGGCAATACCGAGGGAACCTGCCAGATTACTTACTAGCAGTAATCTGAATGGACTCCGTAGAGACTACACGCCGACTCCCGAATTGACACGCGCTTATACGCGCAAGCTTTCAAGCTTGAGTCTTACGAAAGCTTATTTACTTGGTGCATTGCACGATGCAACAGAAAGACAAAGCTGATCTTCTTGAAGTTAAAAATTTTCTGGAAGAGATGAATATTGGTTGCGGAAAAATGCACAATCCAAGCGAAAAAGCGGATCCGAATTATTGAAGATTCTTTGTTAGAGCAGACTCTTACAAGAGATTTGCAAAGATTATCAATTCTTCGCATCCTGAAAAGCGTAGATATTTGAGGATGAAGATATAGTCCATGCCCCGGGAAACCGAGGGATATACATGAACAAGGTATCCGTTCTGGAAGGAGCGGATGGATCACCTCCTTTCTAAGGAGTGATACGGCACTCATGCTTCGCATGAGGAAATTCTAAGCACCAAGCACCAAGTTCCAAATAATTTTCAAATTCTAAAAATAAAATTCTAAAAACTGTTTAGAGTTTGTAGTTTTGAAAATTAGAATTTATTTGGGATTTAGGTTTTTGAATTTAGGATTTTCTCACGCGGAGCATGAGGCTTACACCCGGTTTTAAGGCCGCTCCACAGTACCATTCGGTACGTGGCCAAGCGCAGTATTGTGCTTGGGTTTTTCCTTAAAAACAGAGCCCGCTTCCGGCCATGTCCTGATTTTTGATATGATATTGATGTGCAAACCATTGCCCAAAGCACGGTGCTTGTTCGCGGGAGGAGGAACCTCGACAAATTGTTGTTTCTCATTCCTGCGTTTTTAATTATCCTGACAATCGTTCTTGTCAGTGTTTTTCTGGTTGATAACAGAAATAGTAAGGTTGTGGTGCCCGCGCCTTCACCTCGCCCCCTGCCCCTTCAAGAGGACAAGGAACCTGCTCCTCAGGCGGCTCCGCAAGCGGCGGAGGAAATAACGGCAGCGGGATGGAAAACATATGTCGGCAGACAAGCGCAGTATGTTCTTCGATTCCCTCCGGATTGGATATTGACACAAGAGCCAAATGGGCGAAGAGTTACGGTGGCGGGCGGCGGGGAGACAATAACAATTGATTATTTCCCTGATGGTGGGGCTGTTTTTGGCTGTGCGGGCGCAAAAAGGACCCCCGTGAGACTGGAAGGGTTCCCCGGAGAGAGAGTTGTCTGCTCAGGAGAGATGGCAGTTGTCATAAACGCGGAGACAGCTGAGCAGTACTTGATAAAAGGCACCACCACGCAAGAGGTCTTTGACGTTTTGTTGTCGAATTTTAAGTTTAGCGGCAAAAACCCGTCTGCTTCATGGAAAGAGTACAGGAACTCCGAGCTTGGCTTATCTTTCAAATATCCCCCTCAATGGGAGCTTACGGAAGAGACCGGCAAACTGAGCCTTACGGGGGAGGGGGCGAGCCTTGTAGTGGAAACACAGCTCAAGCCTGAGATAGCGGAGCTATCCGCGAGTGAGATAATGGCCGCCATAAGAAATCTTTCAGGGTGGAAAGAGGAGCCGGAGCTTGAGCTCAGAAATATCGGGGGCGGTTCGGCACAGATATTAAGAGGCGAGTTTGAGGACGGGTATCAGGAAGTGGTAATTCTTTGGAGTGAAGACGGGTTCGTTCAAGCCGCCTGGAATGACTCCAGGGAGCGCCAAATTACGTCTGCTTTCGATGAGGTTCTTGCCTCTCTTTCTTTTGTTCGTTAGCTTTCTCCTGCTTCTCCTTTGCTTGCTTTATCTGCTCATCCCATCGGCGATATTGCCCGAGATCCCCATGAAACCCCTCACGTTTGCTCCACTGGGCACGGCTCGCCTCAATGACTTTCGGTCTGTTCTGATTTCTGGAGGCGGGAAGAGGGAGGGTGTGGGCAATAAAAGGCCTTGACGAGTGCCCGTCTATCATGAGCTTGACGGCAACCTGATAATTTGAGAGGCCGACGAGGTCGTTTTGTGAAAAAACCTCCGCGTATTCTTTGTGGATTATTTCGGCGTCATCCGCGCCGACTCCGAATGAAACAAGCGAGCCGACGTTCCCAAGAATTGCCTTTTGTACATCTTCGGGAATTTGAGCCATATATTGGTTCGCAAGCATAAGGTTTAGCCTGTATTTTCTCGCCTCCGAGAGAATTTTTATGAAACTGGTTGTCGCAAAATTTTGAAACTCGTCAACATACAGGAAAAAATCACGCCTCTCCTGCTCGGGAATATTCACCCTTCTCATCGCGGCCTGCTGAATCTTTGTTATGAGTGTCGCTCCCAAAAGGGCGGAGTTGTCCTCCCCCAGTCTTCCTTGGGAAAGGTTGGCAAGGAGAATTTTTCCATTGTTCATCACGCTGTCTATGTGAACGGTGCTTTTTTCCTCTCCTATTATTCGCCTGATCATCGGGGAAGTCACGAACTGCCCCACTTTATTTTGAATAGGTGAAATCGCCTCTTTCTGAAGCCTCTCCGGCATCTGGTTATACTCCTCCTCCCAGAATTTGACCAAAGACTGGTCGCTTATCCTCCTCACTATACTATTGCGGAACGATCTGTTGGCCAAAATTCCCAAGACGTCATTGAAAGTAGTCCCCGGGACTTGGGTCAATGTCAGGAGGGTGTTACGCAAAATGTATTCCATTCTGGCGGACCAGACGTTTGCCCAGATTTTGGTAAAAATTGACATCAGCCCGGAGACAACAAGCTCTCCCTCCTCATGGCTTGCGACCTCAAGCGGATTTATGATTACTGGATAATCACGATCACTTGGATTAAAGTAGATGACGTCGTTTATCCTGTGCCGCGGCACATAGTCAAGAATTGTCTCACAAAGATCCCCGTGGGGGTCTATTACCGCAATTCCCCTGTCTTTTTTAATGTCGTCAATCACCATGTTTGCAATAAGCGTCGACTTGCCCGTCCCGGTCTTTCCTATAACCCATGTGTGCCGTCTTCTGTCGGTGCTTTTTATCCCGAAAGTTGCGTTCTGATTTTGATATTGAGCCTTTGCGAAGAAATTTGTATCGCGCTTTTGCTCCTCAGTCATTGAGACGGCAACTGGGAGGTTGTCCGGAGCCTCAGAAAGAACGGACTTTCCCCATGCAATTGAGGCGGTCTTTACTTTTAGGCTCGGCAAGTGCCAGAGGGTTGCAAGCTCGGCGATATTGAGAACTTGGGAGTCACAGGTTTCCCTTGCCAACAGCTCGCGCGCGAGCTTTCTTTTTGTAGTAAGCCGCCTACTTCTTTTCCCGAATGAATTGCCGTCGGCCTTTGAAAAGACCCCGAATGCGCTGGCCAGTTGGTCCAGAGTGGCCTTGTGCTCTGCGGCGATTCTGAAAGAGCTGTAGAAGCCCGGATAGCTTATCTTTGTTTTTATGATATCCGCGTCCGGGCGCGGGCTCCATTTGCCTTCCTCATTTTGAGTTCCTTGTTCGGCAAAACTCTGCCCATGAGTTTGCCAGCCGGACCCGGCGGCGGCAAGCGAGAACTGTATGAAAGCAAGTTCGCTTGTGGGTCTGTTACTGAGCACGGAGAGGATGGAGCTTAAGGGGTCTATCTCTTCAAAAGACGGATATGTGAGAATAGGAAAGAAACTGCCCTTCTTTAATGTCAGCTCGACAACTCGAAGATCCCTGCCTTTTACGGGGTCTTCTATGTTTTGGGAGATGACAAGGGGGTAGTTCGATTGTATCTGGCCGTTTATAAATGACATAAGCTCCGTGGACGCGGTTATTAGAAAATAAATCCGCTGGTCTATTAATGCAATTTCGAGTGAGAAAACCGGTGGATTTCCTCTACCCAACAGCTTTTTTAGCCCGGACGGCCTCCCTCCGATTTGAGTGAAGGCGGCCAGAAAATTCTGAGCGGCCTCGGGGGTCACCTCAGTGTCTCTGGGAATTTTAAGAAGGATTGTTGTAAGGCCTTGCATCAGCTTAGTCAATGATACACCTCACACCATTTGATAATGCTATTATACCTAAAAGCACTCGGGGAAGCAAAGAGACAGCTCTCCGAGTGCTTTTTTTGCCAGCTTGGCTAGCATTTCACGAGCCAATCGCCATCGAAGTTGAGCGCGTGGCAGGTGGTCGATGGCAAAATACCTCTCCTCAGTACCTGAAACGAAATTTGTTCCGCTTCGAAAAAACCATATTGCTCCGGAGGTGACACGATTAGACGATTTACGCCAACTTCCAGGACGCAATCGACTCCGCCGTGCATCACGATGCAAATCTCGTCTTCGAATAGACTTCGATCGAGGACGAAAAACAGATTATTTGCCGGATACGCCCTCGCCTCACCATCGGGTGGAAGCTGGTCCGCTTCAATGACGATGTGTGTGTCAACTTGGGCGGACGCATCGATCACCGCAGCGGCGAAAAGCATGATGATCACAAGCGTTACAAATACAATTACGACCAAGACCCAAAAGAGCTTTTTCGGAATGTTTAAACGAGCCATTTTTCCCTCCTCGGGAAATATGTTTTACGAGAGAGCTATTGTAGCATCTTACTGAGCTGAAACAAAGTTTCTAACTTAAAAATTGGTGCAGAAAGTATGACACTACATAGTGTCATACTCTGGACGACTTTGGACGAAAAGCAGGGGGTGTGAACCTATCACACCCGCCGGGTGTGATTTGGTGATTTGGTGATTTGATTTATGTCCCCTGATGGCAGATATTGGGCAAATGGGTTAGAATACACCTGATTACGATATCCGGCGGGTCCGTGGCTCAGTGGTTAGAGCGCCAAACTGATAATTTGGAGGCCGAAGGTTCGATCCCTTCCGGACCCACAAAGAAAAAGCCCTAGCAGTACCCCGTTACACGCCAAAACTGGGGTATTTTCGCCAAGGCAAGAAGAGTTTATCGACGAACCACAGGTACACGCAGTGGACCGTGTGGGAGTCGCCGTGCATAACTTTTTTGCACCATCGACGAACCACAGGTACACGCAGTGGACCGTGTGGGAGTCGCCGTGCATAACTTTTTTGCACCATCGACGAACCACAGGTACACGCAGTGGACCGTGTGGGAGTCGAACCCACGACCTTTCGGATGCAAACCGAACGCTCTAGCCAGCTGAGCTAACGGCCCTAAAATTTATCTTGTGGTCGTTAGCAAAGATGGCAGAGCTAATGCTCACCAGCTGAGCTAACGGCCCTAAAATTTATCTTGTGGTCGTTAGCAAAGATGGCAGAGCTAATGCTCACCAGCTGAGCTAACGGCCCACGCACCATTTTACCTCATATTATGCCCGTTGACCAGCTTGCCTTTGTGCTGTAGAATAATCCTACTTTTGAGTTCGAAAACTTAATGAGGATTTTTTTAACCAAAAAAGATAACTTTGCCCGTGTTTGGTGAGTGGTGTTTTCGGCTCCACACATTGACAATTAACAAGAAAGTCTGTCACCGATGAGGGTGACAGAGGAAGTATATTCGCAAAAGTCTTCTTAACGCAGACAGTGGATGCCTTGGTTCAAACCACCGATGAAGGACGCGGTAGCCTGCGATAAGCCTCGGGTAGCCGGCAAACAGGCATTTATCCGGGGATTTCCGAATGGGGGAACCCACTCCGCCTCATAGCGGAGTACTCTGTGGCCAAGTTGCTTCGCATTGCGAAGCATATAACTACAGTGGAGGGAACCGCCTGAACTGAAACATCTAAGTAAGGCGAGGAAAAGAAATTAAATCGTGCTTTGCACGAACAAGATTCCGTCAGTAGCGGCGAGCGAAAGTGGAAAAGCCCAAACCTCATGCTTCGCATGAGGAAATTCTAAGCACCAAGCACCAAGTTCCAAATAATTTTCAAATTCTAAAAATAAAATTCTAAAAACTGTTTAGAGTTTGTAGTTTTGAAAATTAGAATTTATTTGGGATTTAGGTTTTTGAATTTAGGATTTTCTCGCGCGGAGCGTGAGGGGTTGTAGGACTTCAATGTGGGATTTGCGGTGATAGCGGAAGGGTCTGGAAAGATCCGCCATAGAGGGTGACAGCCCCGTAGGCGAAATCACTCGCAAGCTCTAGAAGTATCCTGAGTATCCCGGTACACATATACCGGGAGAATCTGGGGGAACCATCCTCCAAGGCTAAATATGGTTTGAGACCGATAGTGAACTAGTACCGTGAGGGAAAGGTGAAAAGAAGGCCGGAAGGGCCAGTGAAATAGAACCTGAAACTGTTTGCGAACGAACCGAGAGAGTCCGCCAGCTGGCGGATGATCTCGTGCCTATTGAAGAATGAACCGGCGAGTTATCATGCACTGCAAGCCTAAGGCCGTTTGACGGCTGGAGGCGTAGGGAAACCGAGTCTGAACAGGGCGCTAGTAGTGTGTGGTAGACCCGAAACTAGGCGATCTAGCCATGAGCAGGGTGAATCCCGATGAAAATCGGGAGGAGGCCCGAACCGTTGTGTGATGTAATGCGCTCGGATGACTTGTGGCTAGGGGTAAAATGCTAATCGAGCCTAGAGATAGCTGGTTCTCCCCGAAAGGTCTTTAGGGACCGTGGTCGTGAATAAACTTGGAGGAGGTAGAGCTACTGGATGGGACATCGAGGGAAACTGAGTTGTCTCAACCAAACTCCGAATTACTCCAAGAACACGCGGCTAGACAGCCATGCGGGGCTAAGCTCGTGTGGCGAGAGGGAAACAGCCCAGACTCTCGGCTAAGGCCTCTAAATCACAACTAAGTTTGAAAGGAAGTTTTGTTCCACAGACAGCCAGGAGGTTGGCTTAGAAGCAGCCATCCTTTAAAGAAAGCGTAACAGCTCACTGGTCAATGGAGCGAAGCGCCGAAGATTTACCGAGGATTAAGTTGTGTGCCGAAGCCAGAGATGCCTGTTCTTCGAACAGGGAATTTCTAATTGACTTAATTGACCTAATTGACCTAAAGAAGTGCCAATTATTAAATGTCCAGATTTAGTTTTTTTTGACATTAGTAATTGGTTTTTAAAACTTATTTAGAAATTAGAGCAATTAGAGCTTAGAACTTTCCCGTTCGGAGAATGGGTGTGGTAGGGGAGCGTTCCGACGACTGTGAAGTTGAACTGTAAAGTTTGGTGGAGTTGTCGGAAGTGAGAATGCCGGTATGAGTAGCAAGTAGCTCGGTGAGAATCCGGGCCGCCGAATGCCCAAGGTTTTCCCGGCGAGGATCGTCCTCCGGGAGTAAGTCGGTTCCTAAGGCGAGGCCGAAAGGCGTAGTCGATGGATAACTGGTTAATATTCCAGTACTTGTTTTTAATCGCCAAACTCGTGCATTGCGCGAGTAGCTGGGGATTGACTGAGAAGGATTGCCTGAGCCTCTTATTGAATTGGGGTGCAAAGCGTGAGATAGTTCCGGTTGGCAAATCCGCCTGAACGATTAATCAAGCGCCATGCGGAACTCCGCGAGAGCGAGGTGACTCAGAGCATTTCATCTTACAAGAAAATGTTCGCAGTGAGGGTGTACCATTTGGTGCGCCCCTAGGATTAAAGGCAAGCCGTACCGCAAACCAACACAGGTGGGCAGGTTGAGAAGACTAAGGCGAGCGAGAGAAGGATCTTTAAGGAACTCGGCAAAAAAGCTCCTCGTAACTTCGGGAGATGAGGTGCCACGTTCAGTTACATGAACGTGGTCGCAGCGAAAGATTGCTGGTCGGCTGTTTATCAAAAACACAGGTCCGTGCAAAAGCGTAAGCTGAAGTATACGGGCTGACGCCTGCCCAGTGCCGGTAGGTTAAGGGGATGGGTGGTACATTCATGCGCAAGCACTGAACGTACTGCTCTGAACTGAAGCTCCGGTAAACGGCAGCAGTAACTATGAATACAGTTGTAGTTACGTGGGTTTAAACCCCACCGTCAAAAGTGACGCAAAACCTAGCTGTATGCTGGAACAACTCGAGTATCTGACAGTACCGAAAGGTAAAAATCTGATCAGTGGAGTCAATCAGCAGGCAACCTTCCATTAAGGAAGAGAGCCCTCAGAGACTATACGCTAGGGTGCATTCAGTTTACATGAATGCACATGATATAGTCCGACCTTCATGGCGACATGAAGATTACGTAACCAATCGTAACTAGTAACAACATGAACTGTTCTACGGTGAATCGTTGCCGTAGTAAAACCTAGCCATATGCTGGAACACCTTGACAGGTTGACTGTACTGCTGTTAAATAAAATTGCGGTAGTGAAAATCAGTCAAATAGAGGCAATCAGCAGGAAAGACCAAAACAAATCGAAAGTAGAGATTCCAGATAACTTGGGATGGTATTTTGCAGGTTTCGTTGATGGAGAGGGAAGTTTTAATGTCTCTCTGCGCAGAAAATCTGATTATAAAGTAAATTGGCAGCCGGTTTTGTCTTTTAATGTATCTCAGCGAGAAAAAACGGTCCTGCAGTTGATGCAGAAAAATTTTAATTGCGGGATTATTAAAATGCGGAAAGACGGACTGTATTCTTACGATGTAACCAATCCTCAAGCTATCAAGGAAACAATCATTCCTTTCTTTGAGAAATACGGTTTCTTTTCAACCAATAAGAAGAAGAATTTTTCTATCTTTAGAAAAATTGTTGAACTTATGGTTTCTAAAAAACATTTGGAACCAGCAGGATTCAAAACTTTATTGGGACTAAGGGAGAAATTGAATCAGGGAAAAGGAAGAGAACGAAAATACACGATGCGGAATGTTTTGGAATCCTCAGAGACTATACGCTAGGGTGCATTCAGTTTACATGAATGTACATGATATAGTCCGATCTCTGTGGAGACATAGAGTTAACATCTTCGAGCGAAGTTCCTTGTCTGGTAATTTCAGACCCGCACGAAAGGCGTCACGAACTGGCAACTGTCTTGAAGATCCACTCGGCGAAATTGCGATGGCCGTGAAGACGCGGCCTACTTCCACCAGGACAAGAAGACCCCGTGCAGCTTTACTGCAGTCTGGCATTGTCCTCATATTTTCGGATTGTCTAGAATAGGTGGGACCACGTTCAGTTACATGAACGTGGACCAGTGTAATACCACTCGTTTGAAAATGTGAGACTCACCTTAAGGCCTTGCAAACAGGTCTGGGGACCGTGTCAGATGGGCAGTTTTACTGGGGCGGTACCCTGCTAAAAAGTAACGCAGGGGCACAAAGGTACTCTTGCGACCGATGGAAACGGTCGTGAAAGTGTAAAGGCATAAGAGTGCTTGACTGCGACACCGACAGGTGGAGCAGGTGCGAAAGCAGGTCTTAGTGATCCTCCGCGGCACTATGGGTGTGCCCGGAGCTTAACGGATAAAAGCTACGCCGGGGATAACAGGTTAGTCGGTCCCGAGAGTCCATATCGACGGACCGGTTCGACACCTCGATGTCGGCTCAGGGTATCCTGGGGCTGAAGAAGGTCCCAAGGGTTGGTCTGTTCGCCCATTAAAACCCTACGCGAGCTGGGTTCAGACCGTCGTGAGACAGGTCGGCCTGTATCCGGTGGGAGCGCGGAATCTTGAGGAGAGCTGGCCTCAGTACGAGAGGACCAGGCTGGAGAAATCCCTAGTGTTCCGGTTGTTGCGTCAGCAGCATGCCGGGTAGCTACATTTCTAAGGGATAACCGCTGAAAGCATCTAAGCGGGAAGCCTACTCCAAGATGAGGATTCATTCAGGCGAAAGCCTGCGGGCCTTTGGCCCGTGAAACCTCCCGTAGAAGACGGGATTGGTAGGCGAGAAGTGGAAGTCCCGTAAGGGATTAAGCTGACTCGTACTAATTGGTTGATAGACTTTTGCGTATCTTCTGTTACCCTGAAAGGTACAGGCTTTCTTGTTAGTTGTTGTGTGTTAAGCCGACTCAGTGATTTGAGCGCGCTGGAACCACCTGATAACCATTCTGAACTCAGACGTGAAACGGCGCAGCGGGGACGATAGTATGCTGGTAACGGTATGCGAAAATACCTCATTGCTGAGTCAGCTTAGCGCACAAGAAAGAAAGGTGAAGACGATTGGCGGCAAAAAGCAATAAAAAGAAAATAGGCTCAATGGAAGAGCTTCTCCTGTCCGCAAAACACAGGCCCCATAGCCTCAAGCGCGGCGAAAAAATCGAGGCAAAGTTAACCGAAATGGGACACGGATTTGCGATGTTTGATATTGGCGGAAAAAGCGAAGGGATAATAAATGGAGAGGCTTTTGCCGAAGGACGAGGATTTTTAAAGAGCTTGAAAATTGGGGACTCCGTGGAGACTACCGTCCTTGATCCCGAGACGAAAGAGGGGCTTGCGCTTCTTTCCGTGAGACACGCGGCCCAGCGGGTCTTTTGGAAGGCGATGCAGGATGCGCACCAAAAGGGAAAACCGATAAGAGTTCGAGGCAAGGCGGCGCACGATCGCGGAGTTACCGTGTCCGTTGACGCAAACTATACCGCTTTTGTGCCGGCTTCACAGCTTGGCGAGGCTTATGCCGGCGACTCCGAAAGCCTCATCGGCAAGGTTTTTGACGTAAAAATTATAGATTTGGATCGCGATAAAAACAGGATAGTGCTTTCGGAGAGGGCCGTGTCGGAGGCGGAAAAAATCAAAAAAATCAAAGACGCGCTCTCCGAGCTTGAAGAAGGCCAGAGATTCAGGGGCAAGGTGACAACGCTTACTTCCTTTGGCGCGTTTATAGAAATTGAGATAAATAAGGTGAAGGTTGAGGGGCTCGCCCACATAACCGAGCTTAGTTGGTCTAAAATAGACAGTCCGGCCGAACTTTTTGACGAGGGGGACGAGGTCGACGTTGTGATTTTGGGAGCGGAAAAGGATAAGCTTGCGCTCTCGGTCAAGCAGGCGGGAGAGGACCCATGGGTGAACATAGGTAAAAGCTATAAACCGGAAGACAAAGTTAAGGGGAAAGTGGCAAGGGTCAGCGACTTTGGCGTGTTTGTGGAGCTTGAGCCCGGAGTTGAGGGGCTTATTCATATTACTAAAATTCCCCCGGGAACAATGCTTCAAAAAGGGCAGGAGGTCAATGTGTATGTGGAGGAGGTAAATAAAGAGGAGCACAGAATCTCGCTTGGGATTGTCATGACCACAGCCAAACCTTTGGGATACAAGTAAATAATTTTCAATTTCTAATTTTACTGATGCGAAGCAGAAGCGTGTATGTTTGTCAGCAGTGCGGGCATGAGTCCGGTAAATGGGCGGGGAAGTGTCCAAGTTGCGGGGAGTGGAACAGCATGGTCGAAGTCACAGCTTCGAGAGTAAAAAGTAACAAGGCAAAAGTAACAAGCGGCGCAAAACCCATAAGCCTTTCATCGGTTAAGATTTCGAAATCCGCAAAAACCTCCACAGGAATATCCGAATTTGACAGGGTTTTGGGGGGCGGGCTGGTTCCCGGACAGGTTGTGCTTTTGGCGGGCGAGCCGGGAGTGGGAAAGTCAACTCTCCTTCTTGAAATGTCCGGAAAAATTGCCACCACCCTTTACGTCGCGGGAGAGGAGTCCGCCGAGCAAATTAAAATCAGGTCAGACAGAATAAACTCAAAGGGGGAAATACTCCTTCTTGAGGAGACAAATGTCGAGACGATAATTGAGGTAGCAAGAAAATTAGCCGGCCGCAAAATAAAAGCGCTGATAGTTGACTCCATTCAGGTGATAACAACATCAAGCTTGACAGGAACGGCAGGCTCCGTAGGCCAAGTGAGAGAGAGCGCGAGTAGACTCGCTTGGTTTGCCAAGAGGACGGGTGTGCCCGTGATAATGGTAGGCCATTCGACCAAGCAGGGCTCAATTGCGGGGCCTGCAACCCTTGCTCATTTAGTGGATACAGTGACATGGTTTGAAGGGGACGTTGCGCGGAACGTAAGGCTTCTTCGGGCTACGAAAAACCGCTTTGGGCCGACTGACGAAGTGGGTATTTTCACAATGAGCAGTAAGGGACTCGTGGGGGTTGACGAGACGGGGGGGCTTTTTGTTACGGGAACGGCCACCGTCCCCGGGGCGGTAGTTGCCCCGATACTTGAGGGAACGCGCCCCATTTTAGTGGAAGTTCAAGCCCTTGTCGTACCTACCAAAATGGCATATCCAAGGCGCGTAGCCCAAGGAATAGACCCGAGGCGGCTCGAGCTTATTTTGGCAACGCTCACTCAAAGGGCGCGTCTTCCTCTTCATGAGCGGGATGTGTTTGTCAATGTGGTGGGAGGAATTTCCGTCCGCGAGCCGGGCATTGACTTGGCCGTGTCCCTGTCTTGCGCAAGCGCTTTTATGGAAAAATCCCTGCCGGAGGGGACGGTGGCCGTGGGGGAACTCGGGCTCTTGGGCGAGATAAGAGAAGTAATGGGCCAGCAAAGGCGGATTGCCGACGCGCGAAGAAAAGGTTTTGACAAGGTCATCAGCAGTTCATCGCACAAATTCGTCAAAGAAGCAATTATCCACAGTTTGCGCAAATGACGATAAACAGCCTCAAGTGATACTACAGGATGTGTGGATGATTTCAGATAAATAAGTTATAGGGTTTGACAAAACAGATATATAGGGATAGAATACACCAACATAAAAAACTCCCTCCCGAAGGAATCGGGAGGGATCGGCAAAAAGGGCATCACTACCGCTGGTTCACCGGCATCGCCGGGATCACCACGAATAACAAAGCTCTTTTATTCTGAAAACCTGTACAAGTACAGACTAGATTTATTTTTTTGCTCTGTCAAGAGCAAATTGGCGAGAGGCTCGCATTTTCAAGGGAGGGGCGGTATGTAGGGCAGGCATACTGCCCTCTCCTTGAGGATGCGAGTTTTTTGATATACGAAAGCATGGATACCTTTTCATACATAAACTTTGCCTATCCCTATTCGCATATTGAAGTGGCCCGCCCCAGAGCGGCCATCGAAGCAGGGCCGGCAAGAAAATCCCTTAGAATTGCAAAAATTCTTGGGGTGCTTGGCGCTGTTTTGGTAATTTCCTCGGCAGCCCCCAAGGCATACTCGGTCTTTCGCGGAGACACGGTCTCAAACAACATTTTGGAGACAGCCCAGCGCGCTGAATCGGCCGTTGGAGTTAGGGCTTCAAATAGCTCCGAATATGCGCCCGCTTTTGATCCAACCCTTCCCAAGGGAGTTCACCTCTCCATTCCCTCCATTGGAGTGAAAACAAGTATTCACGAGGCGCCGGTTGAGAATTATGAGGACGCGCTCAAAAAGGGCATCTGGAGGGTTAGCGACTTTGGCACGCCGGCAAGCTCTCAGAGGCCTACAATTCTTGCCGCCCACCGCTTTGGTTATCTCAAGTGGGATAATGATTTTAGGCGCCGCAATTCTTTTTATAACTTGCCTGAGATGAAAAAAGGCGATACCGTGGAGATAATTTGGAATCAAAGGCGCTATGTTTATGCGGTATACGCAAGCGAAAAGGGGGAGCAAATTACCGATTATTCGGCCGATTTAATCCTTTATACTTGTAACGATCTCCTGAGCGACACGAGAGTAATCCAGTACCTAAAGCTACTGGAAGTATAAAAAATATACTACCCATAGTTGACAAACAAGCAATCCTGTAGTAATATGCGAGCCATGAAGAAAGTGTTAATCGCTGTCCTTGTATCAATAGGGTTTTTAGCAGGAACGTCTGACGTTCATGCGAGGGCTGTGTGTGAAACAGGGGCTTATGGCGTGGTTACATGCCGTGAGATACCCGATGATCAGGTTCTTGGAAAGGCCGTTCCTCCCCACGAGACCGTTGACGCGGGGCTGGGCGATGTAAGCATAGAGATGCTGGGGGCTGTCCTTATGGCAACTTCAGCTGGAGTTTACGCGTACAATCGGAAAAAGGCTAAAGCTTCGGCCTAAGCCTGTCTTGCCGTAGCCTTTGGCGAAGGCAGACGTGAGCCCTTCGACAAAAAGCTCAGGGTTCACATTTGCCTTTGGAATTCTCCAAATGGCAATTTTAATTATTGGAATATATTCTTTTAAATATATTTCGGAACATTAACAAAGCAGTGTGAGGCTGGCTGATAAGTCTAGTTTTCCACAGGAGGGAAACTCGTGAGCATGAGGAATTTTTGGTCCGAGTGGGGCACCACGGCTGCTTATGTAGCCTTTTTTGGTGTCTTTTCAATCTTCTGGGTCGCCACATTCATTGTAGCGACGTTCAGTGGATTTGCGTGGGCGGTCTTTCCCAAAGAATCGCCCATGATCGATATAATCAGATACGCGCTTCTTGCGCATATCTTGATTTCAGTGGTGGTAGCGTGGAGGCTTCGTCGGGCTGACGGGCTCGGGGTGCCACTGTTGCATTTCCAGTTGGGCGCTCTAGCGACCCTTTGGGCGATCTCACATCCGCTCCTCTCCCTTTCTCTGGGAGGGACTGCGTTGGGGCGGGAAATAACAGGAGTGGTCGAGCCTTTGGCTCACCAAGTAATCCTGTATATTTTGAGTCTCATTGGTGTCTCTGTGTCTGCGAGCGCAATTTATTTGCAGTATAGAGCGTCGAGCAAGCCGCCGGTAAGTCAACCGGTGCCGCAATCTCGAGAGGAGCCTGATGGGGATCATCATGACGACTTTTACGAGTCCATTGGACTTGGCTCTCTGGAAAAGCCGGAACCGAAAAAAGATGCAGACAACACTGAGTCTATGAGCCCAGCTGTCGAACCCAATGGCCGTTTTCGAAAGTTTGGCCCTGATAAAGTATCAGAGCCGGCTTCGAAGGGGCCAATTTGGCGGGAGGAAGAAAAACTGCCTGACCCTTTTTGAGTTTCGCCTCAACGGCAAAATTCTTAGAGCCTGTTGAATTTACCGAAAGCAAGCTGTTGGAGCTTGCCAAAAGGGACAGATTTAAGTGGTTTGGAGGCCGGAGGGAAACTGGCTTTCTTACCCTGTTGAGGCTTGTTGGTCAGCAGAAAGGCAAAGAGGGAGTCGTTGACTTCCTTCGTTTCCTGGATGCTGAAAAACACAAAAGGGTGGCAACGGAAAAACTCTGCTTAGAGTTGGGCGCGTCTGACGCGGCTCAGTACTTTACGGAGCAAAAGACCGAGTATCAGGCGCAAAAGGAGGTATAACATGCGCAAAGTCTTGGTATTTGTAGTACTTTCGTTGGTCTTTGGCGGACTGGTGTTCGTCAGGGCACAGGACAGAAGCGATCCTCGCTTTGAGGATTTCTTCCACGGGATATCGGAACCGGCTCAACAGCCACAGCCGCCGCCGCTGCCAACGCAGGCACCGGCTGAAACTGAGGAGGAGACGGTTGACATGGGGGATGTTTGGCGCCTCGCAAATACGGAGCCGCTGAATATCCGAAGAGACCCCGGGAAGTCCAATGAAGTCATTGGACAGATTCCGGGAAATCAGGAGGTCCTGATTTCAGTTCAGAGTGTCCGATTCGTCGGCGACGATCCTTGGGTCTTGACGACCCATGAGGGTACGACTGGCTGGATCGCGCTGTCGGACGGAGGCGCACTTTGGGCCTTCGAAGTTTCCGATGCCGCAGGCATCCAGCCTGTGGTGAATGAATGTGGCCAGGCGCGTGACCTCGGCCCCTGGGCGCCCGTCAATATTGACGGCACCCTTCGGGGCGAGAATTTTGAGGTCACAGCAAATGCCGAAACCTCTGCGGGTGTCTGGATCCAACTGTGGTGGCCCAACGGGACCACCCTGTTTGGCATTGGAACACGGGAGGTGCACACCTTTGTGTCGCCCGGGTTATCAATAGAGGTTCAAGCCGGTGCAGGCCGTGGCTTTGACTTTGAACGCGGATGCTCCATCGAGGAGATCCGGCTTCAGGGTGAAGCCGATATGCGGCGTCGCAGCGACGACACCAGCTTTGCTGGTTTCGTCGATGTCGATGATATCGTTGAAATGGGTCTTGCAAGGATCCGTTTTGACCGGCGAGAGACTGGGAACATCGAGGACGTGACACCCTCTTTCGGTGTCTTGTCTGAGGGTACCACGCAGACCCGGACCGTCCAAGCGATTGGCACCGGTTTTATCGGCCGAGACGGGGACGCGGACGGGCGCACCATAGGTGCTTCCGATCGAGCGTTTTTGATCGAAGCATGGGAGCCGGTCTCAGGAACCGTCTTGGTTCCCGTCGGGGAAAGCATCTCCGGCGTAAGGGGGGCCAACTGGGCCTTTGGTTCGACGGAAGCCGCATTGGCCTGACGCCGAGACAAAAGGTAGACCAATTTTTTTGGTCGAAGGTGGCCAACTGATCGCACAGGGCGGTCAGTAGCTCAAATTTGTGCCTTTGGTGGTGTTTGCATATGATTTTTTCAATTTGGCTCAGCATCGCGCTGAAAAACCAATAAGAAAAAATTCGCAAGCACCACCTGTAACACAAAGTTCATGAAGAAATTCGTGCATTTTGTATTGCAGTGACAAAAAATAAAAAACCACTAGTTTCAGTTCTGATGCCCGTGTATAATTCACGGGGGTTTTTGGCTACGGCAATAAACTCAATCCTGAACCAGACGTATAGAAACTTCGAGCTGATTATTGTTGACGATCACTCAACCGACGGCTCGTGGGATATTGTCAGTTCCTACAAAGCCCGATACCCCAAAAAAGTAAAAGCAATCCGTCTTCCTAAAAATCTCGGCGCCGGCGGCGACCGTGCCGTAAATGTCGCCTTCTCGGCCTCAAAAGGAAACTTTGTAGCTCGTATGGACGCTGACGATATTGCTCTTCCTGACCGGCTGGAAAAGCAAATTCAGTATTTTCAAAGCAATCCCGACGTTGACGTCCTTGGGGGATCCGCGTACGTGATCAATAGAGAGGGTGAACTAATTGGTGAGAAAAATGTAAAGACCACTTATGAGGAAATTTATAAAGCATACTTTGTATTTCACCCGATGATTAACCCTTCGGTAATGATAAGAAAGTCAGTGCTGAAAAAAGGTGAGCAATATTATCGTACGGAGCTTGATGCCAATAACGACTACCTGACCTTTTTTGAGAGGATAGCAAGTGGAGTAAAATTTGCCAACCTCCCGGATAAGCTTTTGTACTATCGTATCCATGGGAGAAACGACTCTTTAATTCAAACGAAAGCAAGATTTTTGAACTCACTAAAAATCCGTTATAAGGCCGTTGTAGGGTTTGGCTATCGCCCTACACCGGTTGCAGTCATAAAACTGCTTGCGCAGATTATTATCGTTGCAGTCACACCTGAGCGTTTAGTTGTCCCACTTTACATGTTGTCTAGGGGCATTTACAAACCCAGTGCGTTGCTTGCCAATTTGAAATATGCATTGGGCGGTGCTGGTGCAAAATTGCGCTCAGCGCCTGTTACGGCGTAAACTGACTTCAAGTGGAGATTTTTCTCAAAAGACTCAAGAACGCGGTCGTGGTTATGTGGCCGGCTTTGGCACTACTTCTGGCTGAGTTAATTCTTTTCCAGCGTAACTTTGTCTCTGGCACTTGGCTTGTGGGTTGGGACAGCACGATGCCTGAGTTTAACCTGAGTGGACACTTTGCGAGAAACCTCGGTGCTGTATGGCAAGAGTATAGGGGGGCAGGTCTTCTTGATGGTATGGCTCACGCCGCCAATTTGGTCCATTTGGGATATATAGCTTTTTTGTCAATTTTTTTAAGCTCCAACGCAATTAGGTACGTTTTTATTTTTGCAATGCATCTACTGGGAGGGTTGGGGGTGTATTTTCTTGTTTCCGGCCTGCTCGACAAGCGTACTAGTGGGTCACCTAAACAGCTGACAGCTTTATTTGCTTCTGTCTTTTATCTTCTGAACCCTGCTACTATACAGATTTTTTATGCTCCGCTCGAGCTTTTTGCCATTCATTTTGCTTTTCTTCCATGGCTAATCCTAGCCCTCAAGAATTATCTGCGCTCCGGAAGAAGGCGTCCTCTTTTTATCTTCGCCGCTGTCAGTCTGCTCGGGGTGTCTCAGGCACATGTACCCACGATTTTTATTGTTTATTTGCTTGCCGTGGGCGTATTCCTAATACAGTTTTTGCTAAACAGGAGATTGCCCAAACGACGTGTCTTGGGGGTGGTGTTTGTGATAGCCGCAATAAATTTTTTCTGGGCGGCGCCATATTTATATTCTTCGGCACAAAATGCCCTTTCGATAACACAGTCAAAGATAAATAGACTTTCAAATGCTGAGATTCTTCTTCGCAATGATGCCTTTGGGGATTTTAAGAGTGTTGCTCTCCTCAGGAGCTTTAACCTGGATTTTGAAGATTGGGACAGAAACTCTGATACCTTTGAACTACAGTTTGCCCCTTGGGCAGATCACTTATTTTCGGATGAGACAGAGTTTGCAGGTTGGACATTTTTTATTTTGGCAATCATGGGACTGGTGGCGGCTTTAATTACACGTTCAAAAGATATTTACCCGTTCGTCGCTCTTTTTTTGATTTCGCTGGTTGGGCTTGGCTCCGGGATACCTGTCATTTCAGTTCTTAATAAAGCTTTAAGAGAATTCGTTCCCCTCTATGAGGAGGTGTTTCGCTTTGCATTCACCAAGTTTGGGGTGTTATTTGCATTTAGCTATTCTATATTGATAGCTTTTGGTTTTTACACTCTTATTCGTCTGGTTCGTTTCAAGGCGTTTCTCTATATGTTTTTTTTGGTTTTTGCAGGAGGGATTTTCTGGCTGGCAAAGCCTGCTTATCAAGGAAATTTCTTATATGACAAATTGCGGCTCGCCATTCCCCAAGAGTACTTTGATGTTTTTGAATTTTTTGACGGGACGGAAAACCACGGAAGAGTGGCAATTTTGCCTCAACCTGCCTTTTGGGGTTGGGAATTTAATTCTTGGGGTTACCGGGGCAGTGGGTTTGTCTGGCAGGGAATCATGAACCCAACGCTCCATAGAGCTTTTGACCCTTGGAGCGTACACAATGAGGCCTATTATAGTGAACTTTCAAATGCGATTTATCAGAGGGATTTAAAGCAATTCTCTAGCATATTGAATAAATACGATGTTGCTTATGTTCTTGTGGACGAAAGTATTACCCTCCCCGGTAATGATCAATTAGTTGATGCTTCGCAACCTGTCCAGATGCTGGACAACATTGGCGCCACTAAGATTTTGGCAAAAGGAGCCCTGTCTATTTATGGGTTTGACAAAAACAACGACAAATTCATTTCGGCATCGGAACGGGTGGAGTTACTGAGATCGAACACAACCCTTACTCGGCAGGACAGCCAGTATTTGAAAAACAGTGATTATGTTTCGGGGCTTGGCGCAGGTGCGCTGTACCCATTCTCAGATATCAAAAAGGAGATTTTCAGCTACGGGGCACCCGACAAGTTAGAGCTCGACGGTGAAAAAATCAAAGGGATGCAGGCGCTGATCCTTCCGGGGATTGACTCAAAAATAGAGCTTCCGGCCAGCGCGGTTCTTGACGGTGATAAGGTGGTGATAGACTTTGGCCAACTCGTTACCGTTCGGGACGAGGGCGGGAACAAGCTGACTCGTGACGTGAGCCCCAGGCTGGAGATTGATATAGGTGAATCTTTGGAGACGGCCGTCGTTTATATAAATGGCACGGATATTTCAAAGCGTAGTGTGGAAATAATTCCCGACGAGCCGCTTGGTGTTGATCTATTTGATACGGCGAGTGATGCCGGACTCGGGCTTGCGGCGGATTTTCTCCAGCGGGAAGTAACCAAGTGCTGGGAGCGTTCCGGAAGAATTGGACATGTTGAGGCAGGCGTAAGTGATGGCATTTTGAACATAAGAACTCGTGACGCGGTGGGTTGCAGCACCTTCAGGCTTGGGGCTCCGAGCGCGAAGACGCTTATCACTGTTTCTTTGCCGTACAGATCAGACACCGGCGCAAGACCGCATTTTTGTGTGGTTGAAGCAGGCAAAAGCGAATGTCTTCATGACGATGTATTTAGTGTGACCGGCACGAGCCGCGAGTGGACAACGGTCGATAGGTCTACGGTTCTTGACGCCGGGAAAGAGTATTGGTTGACAATTGCGGGAAGGCCTCCTGACGAACCCGGCGCCGAGTGGGAAATTAGCTATGGAGAGCCTGTTGTCAAAAGCAGGCGCCTTGTGCGCTCAGTGGAGTTTCCCGCGACGATCTGGAAGGATTTGGTTAGGGAGAAAAAAATAGATTTAGGTAGAGTAATCGGAGACATTGTGCTTGAGATCCCGGGGCAAGCTTATCCTGTCAACTTTGCCAGTCAAGGCAGAAGGAATGCGCGTAACTGTGACATTTTTGAGCGCGGGAGCGCCGGCAAAAACGTTTTTGAAACTACCATTTCATACACGGCACGGGACAGGAGTTCCTCCTGTGACTTTGCAATTCCGGCCGGGGTAAGCACGGATAAAGAGTATCTTTTGAATTTTGTCGGGGAAAATAAAAGCGGGAGGAGTTTGAAATTCTTTTTATTTAACCAAGCAACGGAAAGAAATGATATTGAAGAGCTTCTTCCCGAGGGGGAGTTTAGTTCTTCATACGCGGTTCTTGACTGGCAAAACTTTGATCCTTCAGCCTACGTTCTTAACTTAGAGACCAAATCTTTCGGCCCGGAGCTTGCCGAAAACAGACTGGACAGCGTTAGTTTCCGTTGGGCACCTCTCAGTTGGTTGTCTCGCATAAGGCTTGAGCCGCCCGGTGGCGCGGGTGCGATAACCAATAATCTCAATATTTTGAGCTCCACCAAAACGGGAACCACAATTTATAAAGTCAAAGTTGAAGGGGAAGGAGTGCTTGCTCTCTCTCAGGGATATGGTCCCGGCTGGATAGCGTTGCAAATTCAAAATTCAAAATTCAAAATTCAAAGTTTGCCTCATCTGCGTCTTAATTCCTGGGCCAATGCGTGGATGATAGCAGATGATCAATTGCCAATGACTAATGATCAATCATCAGTCATCAATCATCAGTCATCAATCATTTATATTTTTTACTGGCCACAGCTCCTGCAGTGGGCCGGCTTTATCATCTTAATCGGCACTTTCGCCGTTCTTCTCAAGCCCGGCAAGAAGCGCCTGTAGGTGAGTTAAAACATCCGGGAGCTTGGAATATACTTCTTCGGACATGTCTTCTTTGTAGATATGCGCCGTTTCATTTCTCATTTTGACAAACTCAAGCCATTTATTGTCGTATTCAATATATCCCTGCTTGTAAGCTTCCTTGATCGTGTTGGTTGGAGAGTGGACCACAATGCCGTCACGCTCCTCGAGATAGGTTTTCAGAGTTTTCCATGCAACATCCATGGCAAGCTCAAAACGTTTTATTGCCGAGTCGCGGACTATTTCGTCTTTTGGTTGTTCTAACACTTCTTTCAGGCGACTGACGACTTTGGTGAGTTGTTTTGTGTTTGCTTCAAGTTTAGTCATTGAAATTTCTCTATCCGTTGCTCGGCAACCTGCCTGAAATTTTCTCCGGTTGCCGAAAAGTCAATTATGTCAATAGAATATAGGGTATGTATCTTGCTATTAATATCGTCTTTGATTTTCCACATGAGCTCAGTTGGGATTTTGTTTTTTCCTCTGATTCCAATGTCAATGTCACTTCTCTCATCGCCCTTGCCTGTGACGCGCGAGCCAAAGAAAAAGAGCTCATATTCATCCAAATTTAAATGTTTTCCAACGATGCGCTTTACCTCGCTTTTTAATTTTTCCTCCGGATAGTGCGCAAGCCTCATGCTTGGCAGATTTTAACATAGTTCTGCCATGGTTGACAGACGAGCCAAGAAGTAGTAAATTACTACTGGTATGAATTTGGATACAATAGCGAAACCCAATTCCAAGGGGCAAGTGGTAATCCCCAAAAAAATCAGGGATGAGCTTGGTATTGATGAAGGTACTATTCTGAAAATAGCAATGAGAGGCCGAGGGCTATATCTTGCTCCAGTTGACAAAACCGCCCAGTTTTCTAAAGAGAGCTATTTGAAAGTTCTGAGGGCTACAGCCGGCTCGTGGGGCCCCGCATCGCCCCAAGAAATAAAAAAAGAAAAACAGCAAAGAAAGCTTGAGTTGAAAACAGCCCAAGAGGCTAAAAAAGAGTGGTGATAGTTATCGACACCAGTATCATCATTGACCATCTGCGTCGCCGATCTGTCGGGGGGTTTACTCTGCTGGAGCAGTTAATCGAAAAATTCTCTTCTGAGGACAGTATCACTGTTTCTCTCATCACTATCCAAGAGCTGTATAGGGGCTTAAGCACGAGAAACATTAGTGAAGAACAGCGTCTGTTGCAGGTGATAAGTCCTTACGCCACGCTCCCGTACACATATGAAGTGGCAGAGCTGGCCGGCAAGATAACAAGAGATTCAAAAGTGCCAGTTGAGTTTGCGGATGCCGCAATAGCGGCAACAGCTATATTAAACGACGCATCCCTTGCAACGCTCAACAAAAGACACTTCAAAGACATTTCAGGGCTTGAGTTATTTGAGCTTGACACGGGGACTTCCTGAGAAGTACAATACCCCCAGAGCTTGCTCCAAGCTTCAGTTCCTCGCGAAATACAATTTGTTAATGGATAGAACTCACAGGAAACCGATAATTAAATCTGCCAATGAGGCCAGTGGCCTCGTGGTTGATGACCGTGTGATTCCGGATTCCAATCTCCCCACGGAAAATGTGGTCGGTGTTCTTGATATTGCGCAAGAAGGCTCCGGACTTTTGCGCCCCAACTTGGCGCCCTCCGAGAATGATATTTACATTAGCTCCTCACAAATAAGGAGGTTTGGCCTGAAAAACGGAGATTTGATAGGTGGGCTTGCGCGTCGGCCCAAAGAGAACGAGCGCTTCTGGGGCCTTTTGAAGGTGGAGGCGATTAACAGTGAAGGGCCCGGGGAAGCCCGCGACCGTCCCGACTTCGAAAATCTCGTGGCTATTTATCCCGATAAGCAGATTAAATTGGAAACAACTGAAGACAAAATGTCCACACGCGTGGTGGATTTAATTGCTCCAATTGGCTTCGGCCAGCGGGGGCTTGTGGTAAGCCCTCCGAAGGCGGGGAAGACCTTTCTGGTAAAGGATATACTTGAGGGCATTGCCGTCAATCACCCAAAGGCACACTTAATTGCAATACTCATTGGTGAAAGGCCCGAAGAGGTGACGGATATCAAGAGACATCTCGAGAAGGTAACCAAGGGCAAGGGGGAAACGGCCGCCTCGAATTTTGACGAGGACCCCGTGGCCCAGACAAGAGCAGGAGAGCTTGCGCTTGAGCGGGCAAAGCGATTGGTGGAGGGGGGCCGCGACGTCATAATAGTCCTTGACTCAATAACCCGCCTTGCGCGGGCCTATAATTTGGCTCTTCCGACTTCCGGCAGGACCCTGACGGGGGGTTTTGACCCCTCAGCTCTTCAGCCGGCCAAAAAGTTCTTCGGAGCCGCGAGAAAAATTGAGGGCGGGGGTTCGCTCACGATTATCGGCACGACACTTATTGAAACAGGGTCGCGCATGGATGATCTCATATATGAGGAGTTTAAGGGGACCGGCAACATGGAGCTTCACTTGACCCGCCGCCTTGCCGAGAGGCGCATTTTTCCGGCCATAGATGTCACGCGCTCGGGGACGAGACAGGAGGAGCTTCTCTATGGGCCCAAAAACTTGGGCAAGGTTCACACTTTGAGACGAATGCTTGAGATGATGTCGGAGGACGAGCGGACCGAGACGCTCCTTGCGCGCCTCAAAAAGACAAAGGACAATAAAGAATTTCTGGATTCTCTGAAAACGGTTTGACGGTACTCCTCTCGCGCTGTCTCGCGCGCGACAGATATTGCTATTCCGCGGGAGTAGCATTAACCCCATGTATATAATATCCGGCGCTATTGCCGGAGTTTTAGGGGGCGGAGTATTTGGCGCAATGATGGGCGCTCTCGGAATGCTCCCAATGGTGGCTCAGCTCGTGGGAAGTGATAACCCCATGGTTGGACTTATGGTTCACCTGATTTTCAGCGCCGTAATAGGCGGGATTTTTGCCGCTGTCTTTGGGAAGCGCTGCACGAGGTTGGCCGAATGCGCAAAGCTGGGGACGGGATACGGAGTTGTCTGGTGGGTCTTGGGTCCGCTTCTTATTATGCCGGTGGCTCTTGGCATGGGGCCGCAGTTGTCGGTCTCGGGCATCTCGGCCTCTGTGCCCAGCCTCATGGGACATATTGTTTTTGGAGTTATTCTTGGCGCTACCTTCCCCTTGATTCTCGGAGCTTTCGGTGGACCCGGAGCAAAGAAAGAGGGCGCGGGGAGTTGACGGAGCGCCCAAAGAAGGTGGTTATTCTGGGGGGAGGCTTTGGGGGCACTTATACCTTCAAACATCTTCATAAGCATTTTCACAAAGATAAGGCGGTGGAGCTGAAACTTGTAAGCGACAGGAATTACTTTCTTTTTACTCCTCTTCTTCATGAGGCCGCAACCGGCGGGGTGCTGCCTCATCAGGTGGTTGAGCCCTTGAGAAAGGTTCTCAGTTGCTGCCTCAACGACTTTTATCTGGCTCGCGCAAAAAGAGTAAATACCAAGCGGCAGACTGTTTACACCTCGCGGGGAGCTATAAAATATGATTTTCTGGTTATAGCTCTTGGCTCACAACCGAACTTCAGACGGACGAGGGGAGCGGGACAAAACGCGTTTACCCTCAAAAGCCTTGAGGATGCGCAAAAGCTCAAAAGACACTTCATAAGGACTTTTGAGGAGGCGGATAAAACCAAAGATAAAAGCGCCCGCAGGAGGCTACTGAGCTTTGTCATAGTGGGAGGCGGGCCTACGGGGGTTGAGATTGCCGCTGAAATGTCCGAGTTCTTCAGGCGCACCATGAGACTGAGACATGTTCATGCAGACGCGGTAAACATATTTCTTGTGCAAAGGCAGAAAGAGCTTCTTCCCCAGTTTTCCCGCTTCATACGGGAGGTAAGCAGGGCCAATCTCGACAAACTTGACGTTAAAGTTTTTCTCGGCGCAAGTGTCGTAAGTATCTCCGGAAACAAAGTGAAGCTTGACAACGGCGAACAGCTGGAGAGCTCGACTGCCATCTGGGTCGGGGGAGTAAAACCCGTGGGCCTTCGTTTTGACAGGTCACTCGCAATGGCGAAGTCCGGGAAAATAGTAGTAAACAAGTATCTTCAGGTGGAAGGACACAGGAACATTTTCGCGCTTGGAGATGTGGCCTCCTTTGTTGACGGAAAAAGCGGGGAGGAGGCGCCGGCCTTGGCTCAGGTTGCCGTGCGGCAGGCGCCGGTGGTGGCCGAAAACATAAAACAATTGATAAAGGGGGGGCGGCTCGGCCAGTACCAGTACAAAAACCAAGGGTATCTTTTGTCTCTCGGCAAATGGATGGGGGTGGGCGAGATTTTTGGCTTCTCCGTCAAAGGCTGGTGGGTTTGGTGGATATATAGGACCGTTTATCTCTCAAAACTTTTGAGCTGGCAGAAGAGGGTGTACGTGGCCCTTGATTGGACTGTTAATCTCTTCTCGCCCAGAGACACGTCTGATGTGTGAGATTAATTCCGCTATCAAAGAAGATTTTCGGTTTTGGCTTCGGTTGGTTTTTTCTGTTTTAAATAAAGCATTTTTCCTTTTGTTGTAGGGCACTTCCGAAGGAGAAGAGAGATATTCGACCGCAATTTGACAGATATATATCCAAAGTAATGGTGCCTTCAAAGCCCGGATCTACATATCCGGCCGAGTGCACTAAAATACCCATTCTGGCCAGAGAACTTTTGCCCTCCCCCTCAGGGCAATATGAGGTGGAACCTTGACATATTCTTTGGTACTTGCCGGAACAAAGGATCCGGGATGCAGAACAAAATAATCATTGTCACTTTTCATTTTGTACTCTTTCATATAATCCTTGGGCAAGCCGTTTCTGATATCAATCAAGGACTGTTTTTCAATATGAAAAACCTTAAAAACCGGGCTTAATTTCAGGTCAACGGAAGCCGGCCCTATTTGCCCCCGCTTTAATTTTGGAATAAATTCCAAACCCTCGGCGCCAAACTTACACAACTTACACACCGGGTGTGTAAGTGAGGCTACACACCGGGAAAGGTGTCATTGTGACTGCCCTTGACGGTGTGTACTTTGCCATGGGGGACATAGCAACCGGAACAAACAGCTCTTGAGCAGCGGGTTTGCATATGCTATCCTGCCCGTTGAGCAATGAAAAGGCTGTTGGGTGACTGCGGGGAGTTTGGCCGCGAGTTCGTGGGCTTTTGCTATGGGAATATCCGGCTCCAGTTTATACGCTTCGAGTTTGCCAAGAAGATATTTGTCACAAGGCTTTACAAACAAAGAGGAAAACAGGCCAAGCGTTTCATTCACTCGGGAATGGCCGGAATTACGGCTCTCGGAGTGATGATTACGCCCATTGTGGCGCAGGAGTTTCCGGGAAGCCAAGTGAACCCGTGGGAAAGTCAGGCGCCTCCGGCGGTTCTCTCATTGAGCTCGACGGACACTACGGAGACCATAGTCGGAAGCAAACAAGCCCGCGGAGAGACCGAGGAGTACACGGTGCAGGAAGGGGACACCCTCTCCGTCATTGCCCAGAAGTTCGGCGTTTCCGTCGATACCATTAAATGGGCCAACGACATTGAAAGCGAAAAAAGCATCAAGGCGGGGCAGAAAATTAGAATACTTCCTCTGGACGGCGTATCGCACAAGGTGAAAAAAGGGGACACCGTGTTTTCTATCGCCAAAAAATATGATGTTGACCCACAGGCCGTGGTTGATTATCCATTCAACGCTTTCCGCGACGACGAGACCTTTGAGCTTGCCATAGGTCAAGAGCTCCTAGTCCCCGGGGGCATTTTGCCCGCCCAGCGTGCGAGCGCCCCAAGAGTGAGGCAGATAACGCCGGACGCGGGGACTGTCGTGGCCTCGGGTAGTTTCGTCTGGCCGGTTCAGGGGAGGATAACTCAGAATTGGATTTGGTACCACCCGGGGATTGATATAGCCAATAAAAGTCTGCCTCCTGTTCTTGCCGCCGACGCGGGAACGGTGACAGTGGCCGGCTGGCCGGATAATTATGGCTATGGAAATCGCATAGTAATTGACCACGGGAACGGGACAAAGACCCTGTACGCGCACCTCTCGGGGATAAACGTCATCCCCGGACAGACCGTGAGGAGAGGGGACGTTATCGGAAGAATGGGCTCAACGGGCCGCTCGACGGGGCCGCATCTGCATTTTGAAATAATCAGGGGCGGGGTTAAAATAAATCCCCTGAGTGTTTTGAGGTGAGCTTGTCAGCCGCTTCTTTGGGGGACAATATCCTGATTTCAAAGTACTTGTGTAAATCTTTTGTTTTGAAATGTTTTATATTGCCGGTGACGAAAAAATCAGCTTTCGCGTCTACGGCGGATTGGAATATCTTCTGATCTTTTGGGTGGACAAAATTTTTTATTTTTGCTTCAGTCACAATAGAGTCTTTTACCAATTTTGGGGGATTAGTCCGTAGAAATTTTTCAAGAACGGGAATAGCCTGCGGTATTTTTTTGTTGGTATTTCTTATCAATTCACCGAGGACTTCTTGTGAGACCACTAGCCTTGCTTGTCCGAACTCATGAGCTCTTAAGACCACTTCGCTGTTAGCTGAACCATAGAAAGCGGAAAACAGAACGTTAGTATCAACAAAAAAATCTCTGGGAGTGTTAAGCGACATCCTCTCTTGCTCTTTTTGTCCTTTCTCGGTCAACCTCGTCGAGCATCTCTTTTAGCGGTATCCCGGAATCCTGGAACATTCTTTGAAGCTCACGAAAAGCGTCAAGAGCGACTTGCCTTTTGGGAGTGAGAATTGCCTTTTGATTTTTTATTTCGACAGCCAGTGAGTCCCCTTCGCTGAGCCCGAGCTTTTCCAAAAGTTCCGAGGGCAAAGTAGTCTGCCTTCTTTGCCTGATGTTCATTGTCATACTGCTCATTTCAGACGTATGATATCTGATGTCAGAAAAGTTGTCAAGAATACAGTGTAATCTTCAACCTGTGGTTGTATCGGTCTTGTTGTAGTAAAATGGTAGAGTACTTTAGGGGCTCGTAGTTAAATGGCATACCGTACCCTTCGCATGGGTAAATTCCGGGTTCGATTCCCGGCGAGTCCACC
>Ga0210057_1001599_pt1 | contig 34049 bp, 28 predicted proteins | sample CryGeyCG2114_010_2_FD_183968 | JGI IMG/M metagenome (GOLD analysis project Ga0210057, IMG submission 183968) | Groundwater microbial communities from aquifer - Crystal Geyser CG10_big_fil_rev_8/21/14_0.10 (SPAdes) (version 2) | ecosystem: Environmental > Aquatic > Deep subsurface > Groundwater ... | reverse complement strand
CTTTCTGCCTTTTTCCTTTATCTTCCGCATATTGACCATCTTCACATCTCCTTAATCAGCCTTAGACCAAGCTGTTTTATGTCAATCTGAAGGCCTGTCTCTGTCTCATGTCTTTTCTCAAAGAACAGTCTTATGGCCTTCTTTTGGCTCAGGTAATGGTTTCTGAGCTGGAACTTGATCTCTTCGGGAACTCTTTCCAGTAAAGCCCAGCGATAGACAGTAAACGGATTGTAGGAATTTTCTATCAGGGCATTGTATAGCTCCCTTTCCTTTCCGACAATCATCGCTTTCCGTTTGTTGTAGTGGTATGTTGCCAGTCTGCTCAATAAAGGGCACATTTCCTGAACACTTAAATCAGGGAAGTGCATCTTGACCAGCCCCCTGACCTTTTCCAGCTCTTCAAAAACACTTTTGCGAATTCCTGCCATTCTTTACGACCTCCTATTTAGCTGTTGTCTCAGATGCCAGAATTCACAGGAATCAGCCCGTCAGCGCAAATATTCGCAGATTATAAATGTTTCGTTTTTTACTACTGAATAGGGGTGTTTGAAAGAGGGAACGAATACAAGCAGAATTTATAAACCCCCCTGAACCCCCCTCTTAAGTATGGCACAGACCGCAAAAGAAAAATTCAAGACTTATAAGGACGTATTCGACATGCATACTGAGAGGAATCTTTTCAAACTCTCGGGCCAGGGCCATTTTGACAGGCTCGAAGGGCCTGTGTCCATAGGCAAAGAGGCAAATATATTCACAGCGATAAAAGGCGATAGATGTGTCATAGTCAAGATCTATCGCCTTGAAACCTGCGATTTCAACAGGATGTATGACTACATAAAGATGGACCCTAGGTACAGCGGACTGAAGAAGAAGAGAAGGAAGATTATATTCTCATGGTGCCAGAGGGAGTTCAGGAATCTCATGAAAGCCAGGCAGGCAAAGATAAAAGTTCCAATGCCCATCACATTCAGGGACAATCTCCTTGTGATGGAATTTATAGGCGAGTCAGAGGTTGCTCCAAAGGTCAAGGACAAGATACCCAAAAATCCAAGTAAATTCTATAAGGATGTCCTTGAAGACATGAAAAAGCTGCATAAGGCAGGATTGGTCCATGGCGACCTCTCGGAATTCAACATCCTAAATTACAAAGAGAAGCCGTGCTTCATAGACATGTCGCAGGCATCACCCTTAGAAAGCGCGAATGCAGAGGATCTTCTCGACAGGGACATAAAGAATATTGCAAGGTTCTTCAGCAAGATAGGCGTTAAGGCTGATAAGGATGAGATGAAAAAATACATATTAAAATCTAGGAAATCTTAAGCATGAGCCTTATCTTATCGGCGATCCTGGCAAAAAAGCCCTTTTCGGGAGATTCATAATTTTTTTCTGCTGTTTGGACAGGAATGGAAAGGTTCTCCATGGTGATCCCACCTTCGCTGTAATTGGATTCTGTCTCTATCATTATCTTGTTCTCGCTGCTTTTATTCGCGCTGGCATTCATCTCCTCCCCTATGCTCAATATCGCGCCTCCGATTATGACCCTGCATATATCCCTGTCCTTGAGCTGCTGATGCACTCTGACTACTTCCCGAGCATAGATCCTTACATCCCCCACTTTGACATCAGAATCCTCTTTCACCCATACAGTCTCATTGTCAACAAGAAATCCGCACATCTTGCTCTGCTCGCCTGAGACGTCCAGAAGCTTGACTGAATGCACAGTGGCTATCCCATCCCTTATGCTTATTGTCCTGACGATCTGGCCCTGCTCCATCCAGATTATATTGCTGAATGCGAGGCATGCTGCAGATGACAGAAGGGATATGATTAAGAATATCACTAAAAAGGCGGGCTTTTTTGTCATATCAACAATGTGGGCCATATGATCCCTCCGTTAGATGGATATAAAGATATATTTAAGGCTATACCTCAAATATGATTGCGGATAAAAAAACCAAAATAAAAAAAAGAAAATCGTGCGGAACTTTGGTTCACGCACCGGATAGCCAACTTTCTAGGTATATTAAAATTGGTTTCATTTATAAATCTTTTGTGGACCATAGATTGAAATAAGCTCAAATAACAGCCCATTTTAGAAAATAAGGAAGAATAATGATCCTTTTAGTCTTTACCCAAGAACCATTCCGTCAATTCCACTTTCTTAAGCTTCCCTATCGTTTCTACCTTCACCACATTCTTCGATTCTAAGGATTGGAAGACTCTTGCAAGCGTTGTCTTGGGGATTCCTGTCTCGTTCCTTATTGTCGCCTGCGTGCTCTTGTTGCCGTTCTGAAGAAGGACATTGACGATCTTCTGCTCCTTGTCATTCAATGTCTTCATGACATCCCTTGCCCTCGGATTCAGCTCGTCTTTTGCCTCTTTCTCCTCTTTTGCTGCCTTTGCGCCCTCTTTGGATTTCTCTGCTCTGGATTCCTTCTTCTCAGCTTTCTCTTTGCTTACGAACCTCTTCTTGACTTTCCTGACAAACTCCTCTCTGACCTCTTTTTTTATCCTCTTGCGTATCAGGAAATAAGAGAGAGCCAACAACACTACCAGGAACGCCCCGAACATGATATAATAAAAATAACTCTTGAAATAAGAGGTCTTCACCTCTTCGCTCAATATGACCTCTACTGTCTTGGATCGGCCCATGGCCACGATTGCGGATGTTGAACCGACTAGATTGTTCGATGCAGCATATATCTTGCATTCCCCTACCGGCATGAAATCTGCCTTATAGCTGCCGAATTTGTCTGTCTTTGCGCTCGTCCTGTGGGATTTGCACTTGAAATCCACATCAGCTCCTGCGACGAGGTTTGCAGATTGGTCTGAAACCTCTACTTCTATGGATCCAACAGGAACAACATAAAGCACTTCGCCCCTTGTGACAAGGTCTTCAGTTATAGTATATGCGCTCTCGCCGGTATAATCCACCTCTGGTGTTGAAAGATTATCGATGTAGACAAGAAGGCTCCATTTCCCCGGGCTTATCCTATAGCTGAATGTCCCTCTCTTGTCAATGTATTTTGTTAGGTTTATAGTGCCGCCTGTGCCGTCCTTCACCCACACCATATCGACAGGCATAGAAGGTATTATTTCCCCTGAGTTTATGTCTTTCAGCGTAACGAAGAAGTCCACATAATATGTGTCCGTATATGAGATTGTCTCTGCAGAAGCCGCAATAGGCATGAAGAACGCCATAAGAAATGCCAAGGCTGACACAAACGCCACAGCACCCTTTAAACTCCCTTTTCCAGGTTTAATATGCCCCATAAGCTGATACTATCATTATCTCTATTTAAAGTTTTTTATGCCTCCCTATGCAAAGGCCATTTACAAACCTTTAAAAATAGGGCCTTTTTTAGATTAGTATTGGTGGATATACAAAATTAGCAGATATGCTCAAGCTGGTATGGGCATGCAATTGACGTAAATCATGTAAATCAAAAGCATAAGATGGATAAAATAAAATGGAAGAATACACTTACGAGATAAAGATACCAAGGGAAAGGGTGGCCGTGCTCATAGGGAAGAAGGGAGAGATCAAGAGGGAAGTAGAGCAGGCTACAAAGACGAATATCGATGTCGATTCCACTGAAGGAGATGTATTGATAAGAGGCAAGGACAGCATAGGCATGCTTTCTGCAAAGGATGTCGTGATGGCGATAGGCCGCGGTTTCAATCCCGAGATAGCGCTCCTTCTCCTGAAGCAGGATTATTGTTTTGAGCTGATAAGCATAGCTGATTATGCAGGGAAATCAAGGAACAGCATGGAAAGGCTGAAGGGAAGGATAATAGGGAGCGAAGGGAAATCAAGACGCACGATAGAGACCCTGACAGAGACAAACCTCTCGGTCTATGGCAAGACGGTCGGCATAATAGGCGAGATAGCGAATGTCGACTGCGCAAGGAAGGCGATAGAGAAGCTGCTTGAAGGCTCGCAGCATGCCGGTGTATACAAATGGCTTGAGAAAAAGAGAAAAGATTTAAAAATGAGCGGCTTTGCAGGCAAAGGGATGAAACAACCTGAAGAGTGATATGGTAGTTTCATAAAAAATCTAAAATCAATTACGTTTTTGATGCACAGATGGCACAGACAAAACTTGCAGAAGAGAAAAATGGTGATAGGCCGATAGCGCATGAGCTGGCAAAACAACAGAGAGAGATTTCTGTCGCTGAATTCTTCGAGAAAAACAGGCATCTGCTGGGATTCAACAATCCCAGGAAAGCATTGCTTACTGCGATCAAGGAAGCCGTAGACAACAGCCTTGATGCATGCGAGGAAGCCAAGATCCTTCCAGAGCTGCATATCGAGATGATAGATATGCAGAATGACAGGTTCAGGATAATAGTTGAAGACAATGGCCCTGGCATAGTGAAAAGCCAGATACCGAACATCTTCGCAAAGCTCCTCTATGGATCGAAATTCCACAGGCTCAAGATGGGCAGGGGCCAGCAGGGGATAGGGATAAGCGCTGCTGCTCTCTACGGCCAATTGACGACAGGAAAACCCATCAAGATAAAGTCAAAGATCTCACCGAAGGATCCTGCGCATTATTATGAGCTGCATATAGACACCCAAAAGAACAAGCCTGAAGTCGTGAAGGAGGAGATTGTCGAATGGAAAAAGGAGCAGGGGACAAGGATAGAGCTTGATCTTGAAGGGATCTACCAGAAAGGCCCGCAATCAGTAGACAATTACCTGAAGCAGACTGCAATCGTAAACCCCCATGCGACCATAATCTACACAAACCCGAAAGCTGAACAGATAATATTCGCAAGAGCCACAAATGTATTGCCTAAAGAGCCCAAGGAGATAAAGCCGCATCCTTACGGCGTTGAGATAGGGATGCTGATGAAGATGATGAAGAACACAGAGGGCAGGACAATGCAGAGCTTCTTCGCAAATGATTTCTCGAGAGTAAGCCCGGGTGTAGCAAAAGAGATCTGCACAAAGGCAGGCATACTGCCCAATTCCGGCCCGAAGTCAATGACAAGGGAGCAGGCAGAACGCATAATAAATGCGATAAAGGACACAAAGATAATAGCCCCACCCACAGACTGCGTCTCCCCTATAGGAGGTGAAGACCTGAAAAAAGGGCTTAAGAAGGAGATAAATGCGGAATTCTATTGCGCCACAACAAGGCCGCCGGCAGTCTACAGGGGCAATCCGTTCATAATAGAGGTTGCGATAGCTTACGGAGGAGAACTCGGCCAGGAGGATACTGTCAAGATAATGAGATTCGCGAACAGGGTTCCTCTGCTGTACCAGCAAAGCGCCTGCGTGTCTACTGAAGCGATAATAGACACTAACTGGAAATCCTATGGCCTGCAGCAGAGCAAGGATTCAATGCCATACGGGCCTGCAGTGATATTGGTGCATATGGCCTCAGTATGGGTGCCTTTCACATCAGAAGCAAAAGAGGCTATCGCCCATTATCCTGACATCACAAAAGAGATCAAGCTGGCTTTGCAGGAATGCGGAAGGGAATTGCTTAAGTACACTGCAAAGAAAAGGAAATACAGCGATGAGCTGAAGAAAAGGGGGTATATCGAGAAATATATCCCTTTCATAGGGGAAGTTCTCAAAGACCTCCTTGACCTGAAGAAGAGCGATGAGGAGAATATCGAAAAAAACCTCAAAGAGCTGCTTGAGAAGAGCAGAGGAAAACTCGAGGATGTTGCTGAAGAGAACGCCGAGTATGATGAAAGTTTCGCAAAGATAGGCGCAGAGAAAGAGAGCGAAGAAGAGCCTGAAGAAGGCAGCGACGAAGATGCTGACAAAGAGAGCGGCAAAAAATCCAAGAAGAGGGCAAAAGATGAATAAGGTCGTAAAGGGGATAAAGGATATTGTAGGGGATGTATATGACAAGATAATAAAAAAGAAAAGCCCAAACCTGGATATCCCCCTGAGGTCATTGCAGAACGTCTCTTATGATCCTAAAAAAGGCTATTTCGAGCTTAAAGGAAAGCTAATCTCAAGGACCCTCACTGCTTCGACGGTAAAGACATTCGCACAGACACTGCTCATGATGAGGGAATCAAAGAATATCGTAGAGACAGATGACATAGCGACAAAGAGAGAGATATATTATGTGAGCAAGAACTGGGGGGATGCGATGTTCCATGAACAGCCTGAATCAGACACTGTTATGGATGACATCGAGGCCATGATGTCTGTGAACAGGGAGCAGCTTGGATTCATCCCTGAGGAAAAGGGAGGGGATGTGGCAGGCAGGCTCATAGTGATAGACAAGGATGAATCGGGCAAAGAGCTCAGGATAGACTGCACAAGATTCGGCTCCGGCGCTTACTCGATCCCGAGCTCAGTGGAAGAATTAAAGTTCGAGACTGAAGCCAAGTTCATACTTGCGATAGAGACTGCAGGTATGTTCCAGAGGTTGGTGAAGCATGGCTACTGGAAGAAGGCAAGCTGCATCCTAATCAGCATGGGCGGTGTGCCTACAAGAGCCTGCAGAAGGTTCATCAGGAGGCTCAGTGATGAGAGAAAACTGCCTGTCTATGTCTTTACTGACGGAGATCCCTATGGCTTCCTCAACATCTACAGGACACTGAAGGTCGGCTCTGGAAACGCTGCACACATAAACCAGTTCTTCTGCGTCCCGCAGGCGAAGTTCATAGGAGTGACCCCGCAGGACATAATAGATTACAAATTGCCCACTCACCCGTTGAAGGATGTGGATATCAAGAGGATAAGGGATGGGATAAAGAACGATCCTTTTGTCAAGGAATACAAGGAGTGGGAAAGGGCATTGAATCTCATGGTCAAACTGGGCAAGAGGGCAGAGCAGCAGGCATTCGCAAAATATACCCTGAATTATGTGATTGACACGTACCTGCCGGAAAAATTAAAGAACCAGAAGAGCTGGCTGCCTTAAAAAGCGCAAAATTAAAAAACATAATTGTGCAGAACCGTTCCGGGGTAATCAATTTATATATGGGATAAATCACCAAGATATGAGGAAAAAATGAATTTTTTACTGCATTTCCTGATCAATTATTCTGCATGCACGCTTGTTTTTGGAGATGTGAGCAGCATGTGGCTCTATATCCTGTTGTTCTCAAGCGCAATAGATCTTGATCATATCCCCCACATGAGAAGAAAAAAGCCGAAGAAACTTATTGAATGGATGGAGTATACTGCTGATGTTAGATCAAGGTTCCATGAGATTTACGGCCTAGTATTATTCATGCTGATATTCGTTGTCGCATATTTTTTCGTGGAAAACAAGTTGCTGGTACTAGTGGGCATTTTCTGCTTCGCGCTGCATTTTATCGTTGATATACTGACGGGGGACACGAGGCCTTTCTACCCTTATTCAAAAAAAGAGATTGGGCCGTTGCTTGTGAAAAACAAAAGGGTAAAGATGATGCTCGATGTGGGGCTTACGGTCTTCATAGGGGGGTATTTCATATTCAAGATGCATCTTATAAGGGGTTTATTGGGTCTTATCTGATATTAAATGCCTAAAGCGATGGCCTTAAACCTCTCACAACCTTTATAAATTATATGCTTAATTCTCAGTATTGTGGGCCCGTAGCCTAGCCTGGGAACGGTTTACAGCCGATTGGGCAAATAAGGCACCAGCCTTCTATTGGGCAATGTTCAATCGCTTTAAACATAAGTCCAAGGGTAAGCTGGGGATCGAGGGTTCAAAAGAGACCGTTATATGCGCATTGAGCATAGAAGCAACGTCTCATGAAAGTCCCTTCGGGCCCGCATTTTTAATATTATCTTATGTTGCCGACTAATAAATGTCAATAAAAACAAGTTAGATTAAAGGCAAAAAAATATAAATGGGCCAATAAACTTGAGGGGTGGCGACGTAGCCAAACGGCTAAGGCAAGAGGCTGCAAAGGTATGATAAGGCTGCATCAAGAATGCATCCTTATAAGATACAGATCCCTCTCATTCTGGGTTCAAATCCCAGCGTCGCCTTTTTTTGTGTTTACTTTGTGTATGTGTATAATTACTGAAAAAATTACTGAAAATTACTGAAGGTGGAAAGAAATGATGATGAAGACAATCGGGATAAACACCACAAAAAAAGAGGAGATATTGGATATCACTCCCAGAATAGAGGAGATAATCCAGGAATCCGGAGTAAAAGAGGGGTTATGCAGCATCTATTCAAAGCATACTACTGCCTCAATAATTATAAACGAGAATGATGACCCTTGCGTGCAGGAGGATATTCTTAAATTCTTCAGCCAAACTGTGAAGAAAGGAGTATGGACACATGATTTCAGCGGGAGATGTGACCGGGATCAAAACGGCAATTGCCACATAAAAGCTTCTATGATAGGCCCATCGGAGACAGTGCCCATCAAGGACGGAAAACTTCTTCTTGGGAGATGGCAGAGCATATTCTTCTGTGAATTCGACGGCCCCAGGAGTCCGCGGGAGATTGTTGTCACGATATTGGGCAGGGAGTGAGCTTATGCCTAGCTGTGAGATGTGCGGGAAACAGGACAAGCTTTTCAGGACATTGGTGGAGGGTGCAGAGATGACCCTGTGCAAGGACTGCTCAAGATTTGGAAAGACGCTTGCTGCCCCAAGGATTGTTATAAAAAAAGAGGTCCTGAAGACGAAACAGGAGACGAAATACGAACCGATAGAAGTCATTGTCCTCAATTATGGCCAGCTCATAAAAGAGAAGAGGGAGAAGATGGGCCTTAACCAGGAGGAGTTTTCGGCAAAGATGAACGAGAAGGAATCGCTGATACACAAGATAGAGGCTGGGAAGCATGAGCCTACGATAGAGCTTGCAAGAAAGCTCGAGAATTTCCTCAATATAAAGCTGATTGAGACAAGCGAAGAGGAAAGCGTCATGCCGGCAAAAAGATCAGGGCCGGTCACGATAGGCGATGTGATATCGATAAAGACAAGGAAATCAAGATGAAGGCAAGCGGCAAAAATGGGGGAATGAAGATCCCTAAAAAAAAGGATTCGACATACGCATGGATATCCTTCCTGCTCCTGTTCTTTTTCTGGGTCCCTCTGCTGAACCTGATAATCCTCCCGGCATCGATTGTTTTCGGGGCAAAAGCCATAAGGGATGTGAGGGCAGATCCTAAGAGATATGGCGGCAAATGGATTGCGATAATCTCTGTTTTATGCTCGGCCATCTCATTCATATTCTCCGTGGTTGTCCTTTACATGGATATTATCGGGAAGCTGTACTAAGAATTGTTGTGTTGAGAGAAAAGAGGAAACCCGGCAAAAGAAAGATTTATTAACAGACAAAAAAGGAAGATTTTATGGCATTAAACCTAATCATGGTCTTCGGAGGGGTCATTTTTGCAGTCCTGTTTGCATTTCTGATGTTTGTCTTCATCATAGTGATGGCATCTTTCTTCAGGAAAGAGAAGGAAATGGATCACGAGCCGGAAGTCAGTGTCATCATCCCATGCTATAATGAGGAAAAGAACATCAAAGGGTGCCTTGACGCGGTTTATTCCCTTGATTATCCCAAAAGCAAGATTGAAGTTATTGTTGTAGATGACGGAAGCACTGACAACACGCTTAAGATACTGAAGGAATGCCGGAAAAAAAACAGCAAGATTGTGATACTGGAAGGGAAACACGAAGGCAAATCCGCGAGCCTCAACATGGGCGTCAAAAAAGCAAAGAAAGGCATAATCTTCACTATTGATGCTGATACTGAAGTGGACAATGGTTCGTTGAAAAAATTGGTGAGGCCATTTGCCAGGCCTGATGTCGGAGCGACAAACGGCTCATGCATAGCGAGGAACAGGCATTCCATGCTTGAGGTGTTCCAAACAGTAGAATATCATTATAATAACCTTATAAGGAAAAGCTTTTCGATCCTTTTCAGGAACGGCATATGGTTCTTCGGGGCCTTCGCCTGCTATAAGAAGGATGTCCTTAAGAAGATAGGCTATTTCAAGAAAGACACTATGAATGAGGATATGGATGTCGCATTGGAGATCTATCGCGGGGGTTACAAGACAATCAATGTCTATGATGCATTGAGCTATACCCTAGTTCCTGATACCTACCTCAGATTCTTCAGGCAGAGGGTAAGGTGGTGGGCAGGCGTGCTGCAGGCGCTCCACAAGAACAAGGGATTGTTCGCCAGGGGATCGAATGCATCCATACTCTTCCTTTTCATCAACCAGTATTGGTGGTCTTTCTATGCGATAGTTTCGCTTCCGATAATAATCTATCAGATTTTCTACTGGCTCCCTTATAATATGGCAGATTTCAGCTCTTTGTTCATGTATCTTTTCAGATGGTTCAGTTTCCTGGGGCCGCTAAATGTGCTATACAAGATTCCTGAGTGGGGCATATCCCTTTACAGCATATTCGGCGTCCTCTCCGGCATAATAAGCGCCATACTCATAGTGATATCCTTATACACATTCAAGGATAGATTGACGATAAAAAATGCTATAGGGGTATTCTTCTATTTCCCATATACAATAATTTTAAATACTATTACCTTAATAAGCCTTATAAAGCTAATCTTTTTAAAGAAAAAGCATTTTTCATACTGATATTTAATCATATTTCAGGAGATATCAGGAGAATAAGGGAAAAAACAGATAATATGCTTAAAAACGCCCAAAATGGACCTTTAAGCCAAAAAAAGAGTGAAAGGCATTCATTATGGTAGCAATAATCAGCATAATCGATTTGGTTAGGGAAGCGAACATCGCTTTTTTGAGATGGAATCTGGAACATGGAAGGCCCATACTTGACAGGCTGCATCTTGTGTTTGACAAGATATTCTATTTCTTCCTCGCCATAATGATAGGCTTAAGCATATTCTACCTCATATTATCAATAATCTCTCTTTTCCCGGACAGGAAAAACAAAGAGAGGGCATTGAGCGCAGATAATATCCCTTTTGTGACTATACAGATACCGACAAGGAATGAATTGATAGCATTAAGATGCGCAGAAAAATGCCTTGAATTCGATTATCCGAAAGACAAGTACGAGATATTGATAGGTGATGACAGCAATGACGGGGAAGTCTCAAGAAAGCTGAGGGAATTCGCGGACCTGCACAGCATGGTCAGCGTGATAAAAAGAAAAGAGAATATTGGTTTTAAGCCCGGCAATCTCAACAATATGCTGAAGCGCTCGAACGGCGAGATAATAGTGATCTTTGATTCGGATTTCACGCCAGAGGCAGATTTCCTGAAGAGGATAGTTGCTCCTATGGTCCATGACAAGAATGTCTCTGCAGTGCAGGCAAGATGGAATTTCAATAACTTCAGCCAGAACACAGTCACTGTGCTTTCCTCAACAATAGTCTATGTATTCCACCACATCGTCCTTTCATTCATGGACAGGTTCAGGTCAGGTTCATTGTGCGGATCGGCAGAGGCTGTCAGGAAAAGCGACCTCATAAGGCTTGGGGGCTGGAGATCAGGCAGCCTTACAGAGGATGTTGAATATTCATTGAGGCTGTATAAGGAGAATAAGAAGATAATCTATCTGGCAGGCCTTGAATGCTATAGTGAAGTGCCTTACAAGGCAAAAGACCTTTACAAACAGCAGATGAGATGGGCTTATGGCGTAGTTGCGGCCTATATATCCCATTCAAAAGACCTTGTTTTCAGCAAGACCCTTTCGATAAAAAAGAAATTGCTGAGTTTCTGCGCCGGCTTCGGCTATTCCCTGCCGATAATGATCATGTCCTTGTTCTTGTTCGGATTATTGAGCTTTGTGACGGACAGGCCCGGCCCGATTGACATCCCAAAGTTCGTCTCAGAGACGGGCAGGAATGTATTGCTAACTTCGGGATTGATAGCAGCAAGCTTCGTCTCTTTGTACAAGGCAAAGAAACTTAAGTATTCGTTCAGGATGATATTGGCCTCTTTCAGCATAGGGATTGTAACGACATTCTATGTCAACAAGGGCATATTCAAATCGGTCATGAAAAGGCCGATGGAATGGTATCTTCTCAACAAGAATGCCGATTATGCCTCAGATAGGTAGAATAAAAGACAGGATAAAAGCGATTTTTAACATATAACTTTACAATATAAGATATCCATAATAAACTATTTATAGGTATGCCAATTGTATATTAGTTAACTTATTGGAAGAGCAAACAAATGAAAAAAAAATCTGTTAAAGGCAATAATGGCGAAACGGAATTAAAGATAGGATGGAAAGCCATGCCATTGAAAGAGAAGATTTCTGATCCTGCATCAATCTGGTTTTTTGCAGTGATGGTAATATACCTCATCCAGGCAGTATTTGCAGCATTCTATGAATCTTCGCCTCCTCTTGTGGATTTTTTCACAGTAACTCCCATCATCATCATAGCATTCATACTCCATCTTCTGTTCAGGTTCAACAGGACAGTGCCTATTACATTGGGCATAGGATTCATGTTTCATATACTGGGGCTGTACAAGATCATACCTTACAACCAGTATTATGTTGGAGAATTGTATGGCGCTCCGCAGCTTTACTATCATTATGACTGGATTGTCCATATTATGGGGGTAGGTTTCATGGCAATAGCATTATCCTCTGTGCTTTATCCTTATCTGAAGAGGGCATTTGACAGCAGGTTCATGACATTCCTCATATTGATCCTGTGCACCGTCGGCCTTGGCTCGTTGAATGAGGTCGTAGAATTCATGGGGTATGGTGTTTATGGTTATGGGGAGGGATTTTTGGAGTTCGGTTCAGGGGACAGCTCGCCAAGCCAGGGGCCATGGACAAACTCCTGCACTGACATGCTCAATAATACGATAGGAAGCGTTGTTTTCATAGGGGCATTCGTCCTAAATAAGAAGTACGGCTGGTTCAGCGGATCCCATTGATTACAGAATCAAGTTTCTTGAATGTATCCGAGTTATTATCCGGTTTATCTTTGAATTCATACCTTCTAAGATTCCTCTTGTAATTTTCAATGTTTCCCATGAATTCCTCTATCTGGTTCTTGCTTGTGATGCTTGACATCTTCCCATAGCCGAGCCTTTCCAGATATAAGGCATTGAGGATCTGCTCAAAATGATTTTTTATGGGTATCGAGAGTATCGGCTTTTCAAGGTGCAATGCTTCTGAAATAAGCGTAAACCCTCCATTAGTTATGAGCGCTTTGCAGCCTGCAAGCTCCCCGAAGAACCTGTTTTCATTGAATTTCCTGAAAACAATATTGTGGTCTTTCTTTTCGATGCCAAAGCCGTATACTATGAACCTCTGGTCTATTTTTTTGAGCTCTTCTATCAGTTTTTTGTTGGAATCAGAAGTCTGGTACACAAGGATGTAATCCTTTTCTGCGCGCTTCAATCCTAATACCTCTTCCCTGATTATTGGCGCAACCAGATGCACATCGCTTGATTTCGGTTCGCTATGGAAGAAAGACGTAACAAGATAATGTCCTGCTTTGGGTATTATCAGCCTATTGACCAATCTTAACTGAAGATAATCCAAGATGTATCTTTTTGGGTAGGTTATCTTTACCATATTGCTCAAATGGTGGTTGCCTATGCTTATGGTTGGGATTGACTTGAATAGGCCAGCATATGCGGAGATTATATCAAAATCCGAGATTATGATGTCTGGCTTGAAATCCTTAATCTCGCGGCTTATGAAGCTGAAAGACGCTGCCAATCTGGAAAAATTCAGGATATTCGAGAATAATGTGCTTACTTCATCAATCCCGTTTTTCTTATAGTTGATATGAAGGCCTTCTATCTCATTCACATCATCAAACTTCCCTGAGAGATAGGAATAGGCCCTGCTGCTCGAGAATATCTTCACATCATTCTTCTTCTTCAGATGCTCTATTATCGGCCTGCTCCTTACAGCATGGCCCATGCCTTCCCCGCAGACACTGTATATTATCCTTGCCATCTTGTTGGTTTTAAATATGATGATACGTGCTCTTGCCGGCAGAAGATACGGCAAAATCCACAGTTAACCCCCTATCAAGTTCTATGTTAAGATACTTCTGTCTGCCATATCTCGCTGTTGGCATTGCTATATACTTTCCTGAAGGTCATATTGTTCCTTAGCAGATAAAGCAGGCCTTCGCTCTTCTTGCTCCATACGAGGCCCTGCCTCATCTCTTCGTCTATGAATATATAAGAGATGTTATAAGCCCTTAAGATCTCGGCAGAATCATCAAGATCCATGCTATAAAACATCTCATTGGTATCATTGTATTTCTTATCAAAATTAGATATGGATGAGGAAAAGCCGTCTATTAATGCCGGCCTCTGCGCAATTGATTCTATCCAGTGGCCCCTTGAATAATGGGACAGCACTATCTGGCCAGGATAAGAATTCTCATTCAGCCATTCCATGCTCTCAGCCATGCTGTTGTCCGGCATCGAGAAAGGCATCCTGTTCAGGTAGGATGCTGTTGAAAACAGCAATCCGCATCCTATAAGGATGAATGAAAGATTCCTTATCGGGGGAAATTTCCATTCCAGGGTATTAAGCCTTTTCAGGCCGACAGATGCAAATATCGTGAGTATGAATGTGTTATAAAAGCTTGTCTCTCCGCCCATATATGCTGTTGCACCGGTAATAAAAAGTAAGGCCATATACAGCGGATAATATCTTCCTTTATCTTTCCATGAATAAAACACACCTATGACCCCAAGAACAATCGCGAATGGACTGAACCCTGCCTTTGCTCCGAGATCAGAGCTTATCACTTTCAGGAGGTTAGTTACCGGGAATTCGAAGTTGTAATAGAACCTTACAGGATGCACAAAGTAAAAACCCACAAGGACGATTGTTGCAATAAACGCCCTCATCTTGTTCTTGTTATCAAGATTATAGAAGAAGAAAATGATGATGAGTATGATCAATGAATTGAATACGCCGGAAAAAGATGCAATAATGAAACACAGGACTGAAAGCCCGAAAATCACCCTGTTCTCCCTCAAGAACAGATAACTGCCAAGAAGGATCATGAATATGGAAAGGCAGTTGGGGGTTGAAACCGTGAAAAGATAGAGGAATGGCGGCGAAATGAGGAGCAGAATGGAGATTATGAATCTCTCAAAATCACCCACACCTAAGCTCTTAAGGAGGAGATAGAATATTATGATGGAGAGTATGCCTAATGCGAATGGCAGAAGCTTTGAAGCAATATCCATTCCAGTTATATGCCCTACGCCGGCCAAAGCGTAATGGTAAGGCAGGAAAACAAAATCCCTCCCCCCATAGATAAGGGTGTCCCTATCATACCCTCCGTTGATCAGATTTTCTGCTGTGCGATAATGATGGTATGCCTGGCTGCCTATGAGCGTATTGTTGCCCCCAATGAACCTTATCATGTGCGGCAGCATCAATATGATGAAAGAGAGGATGATTATGTAAAAAAGGTATCCCCTCTTGCGGACCTTTGCCGGATTTTTTTTGTTTTCTTTATTCAATTTCTTCATTTTCATCTTCAAGATTGCTCTTTGTCCTGTTTTTCATTCAAAGCGTCTTAAGCCTGCACATTGACCTGTAAACTTTTATATTATTGTCATAGACCAGGCTGAAACATTTTGAATCTTTGGCGTATGCCAATTCCCCTATGCCAAACTCCTGCTTGGCCCTGGGTGTGAGGAGCACATATTCTACGCCATACTTATCGAGCAGTTTCAGTGCATTTGTCTCGAATCGCGCAGTATATGCCTTTTCGATATCGAGGTGTCTTTCCTCTGCATCCTTGACCATCAGGAAATTATCGTCTGCGATATCCTTCCTTTTGGCTATGGATGTCACAAGATAACCTTCGCTCAAAGGCGCAAGTATGGTCGAATTTTTTTCTGTGTTGAGGCTTATCCATTTAAGGACTGAAACCTCCTCATCGCTTATGGTGTTCCTTACTGCCTCGTTTGCGTATAATATCGAAGGGATGATGGATGTCATCAGCAGGGGTATCAGGAAAAGTATGAATAAGAGGTTTGCGAATCTTGCAAAACGCGTATTTTTCCAGTAGTCGAATGACCACCTGTAAAACCTGGCGAAAAGTATCACTGAGATTATCCCTAGGCATATCAGGCCTACATAAAGCTCTATGAGCTTCAGCCAGAGCAGAAGCACTGTTGCAAATGCGAATGAGGTGAAGAAACATGATGCCCTGTGGCTCGGATTGTATATGTGCTGCAGTATTGCGTATGTGGCATATAGGAGAGGGATAGAGCCTATCTGGTATATCGCCCCGAGTATCGTTATGTTGCCGAAGTAATTCTTGAGTATCTCGATAGGGACATTCTGCCATATCACAGAATAGCCGTTGAAGAGGAATGCCTTCTTATAGACTATGAAAAGAAACCATGTCACAAAGAGTATTGAGAAAAGCATGGTCTCTACTTCAGCCCTGTTATGGTTCATGCGGTCAATCTTCAGAAGGAAGATGTAGAAGATGAATCCTATCGGAAGAAGTATGGCAATTGGGCTTATCATTGTGAACAAAAATAGGCTTATAAGGTAGACATATACATATCCTGGATCCTCTATCCTCATGAAACAGTATACACAGAAGAAAAGAAGAGGGAAAGTGATGGCATAGACTGACAATGAATTGAATGTCGTCTTGAAGAATACGGGGATGAAACCTGAGATGGATGCTGAGAAAAGCGCTGCGGGCTCATCTTTTGAAAGCTCGTATGCCGCAAGATATACTACTACTACAAGGAGAGATGCGAAGATATTGACAATCACCTTGCCGACAAGCTCTATGGGCAGGAGGATGTTGAAAAATGCCAGCATGTAATAAAAGACAGGGCTTCCTATGTTTGTCCTGCCGCCATAGCTCAGAGGGTCATGCACAATGGGCAAACCTGTTGAGAGTATGCTTTCAACCTGCCTTTGGTTGAAATAATCCTTATTGTCTGAGAAATAGGGGGTCTGGAAAGCATAGTAAAACCTTAATGTCAACACTACAAGGAAGATTATCAAGACCATATATTGGGTTTTAGTGGGTTTAAAAGCCATATAAGCCTCTTAATAGGTTTCAGTTTAAAAAAGTTTAGCAATTCCGGGAGGTTGAAAAATAAATTGGCCTCCTGAAAGCCGCTAATGCGCTCCGTCAGCTTCTGAAACTGCGTTTTTGTCAGATTTATAGGTATCTTATTCTGTAAAACTTGGACTTCGCTAGGCAGTAGCGGCTTTCTTGCTTAATTTGACTGCACCAAAAATAAGAAGATATTTAAATAAGAATTGCTAGAATATGCCCTATGGGGGCCAAAAGAATACCAACAGGGATATCCGTCCTGGACAATGTCCTTAGGGGGGGTTACGAGCCTGATGTCATCACGACTTTATACGGTCCTGCCGGCTCCGGCAAGACGAACTTCTGCATAATGTGCATGATAGAGACTGTGAAAAGGAACAAGAAAGTCATCTATATAGACACTGAAGGGGGTTTTTCTGTTGAAAGGCTGATGCAGGTCTATAATGATTACAAGACTGTTCTTGACAGCACCCTCTTCTTCAAGCCGACATCATTTGAGGACCAGAAGAAGGTCTTTGACAAGCTCAAGAGCATTGTGACAGACAAGATAGGCCTTATCATAGTGGACAGCATTTCCATGCTGTACAGGCTTGAGATGGGGAAAACAGAGGAGGTATATCACACCAACAGGGAGCTTGGCCTGCACTTGTCCATACTCACTGATATCACAAGGAACAGGAACATCCCTGTGCTTCTCACCAATCAGGTATATTCTGTCTTCGATGAGAGAGACAAGGTGAATATGGTAGGAGGGGATATAATAAGATATGGTAGCAAATGCCTGATCGAGCTGCAGAAGGCCCACATGAACAAGAGGAAGATTTTCATACGCAAGCACAGGTCATTGCCTGAGTCCGAAGGCCATCTGTTCGAGATAAGGGAAGAAGGGATTTCTGAAGTCCAGTGACAAATACATGATTCAGGTAATCATCTTATTTATGTAATCATGCTGCTGATTACTGTGCAGCATGCCTACCAAACCGCCAAAATCCTTATCGATTGTTTATTGTTTATGATTCATCAACAAAATCTTCCAGCTTCATGGTCATCTCAGGCAAGCCTCTCTTTGCAAGGTATTCCTTTGCAATGATGTAGAAAATCAATCCCAGGGCTTTCTTGCCCTTATTGTTGCATGGGACGACAAGATCTATGTTGTTCGCATTGTTGTTCGTATCACACAAAGCCACCACAGGTATGCCTGCTTTCAAGGCGTCATTCAATGCGTTCCTGTCAGGCCATGTATCCGTCACCATCATGAGTTTCGCTTCTGTGAATGTCTTCAATGCTGAATTTGTCAGGATTCCGGGAGGATATCTTCCTGCGAACACCCTTATCCCTGTCGCTTTGCCAAAAGCTGATACCGCTTTCCAGCTGTTCTCCCTCCTGCTTGAGACGATCATGTCCTTCGGCTTGAACTGGGCAAGAAGATTGGCGCATATGCCTATCCTCTCATCTATCTTCTGCATGTTCAGTATGAACAACCCGTCAGGCCTTGCCTTATAGATGAACTGCTCCATGTGCCTTGTCTTGAACTTTGTCCCGATGTGTATGCCTGCCCTGAGGTACTCGTCCATGGGCACAAGCAGTTTCTGTTCTTCTGTCATTTTGATTCCTCCATGTTTTCAATGATTGTCAAACCAACAGGGAAGCAAAGGATGTTAATACAACAGAACTAAGATTGTTCTGCTGCATTTTTCTTGCCTCAGCAGCGCATGCAAGGTCCTGGCAAGCCAGCTATTCCCTGCATATTGGCTTTATAAGAGAAAATAAGGGGGTTGTTTAAAAAGGTTTTTGTTTTATGTGAAGAATTATCGGCCTGCAAATCTTTGATGCATGTCCCTCATCTCTTTAAGCTGAGGCATGCTGTATGGCTTCTCTTTTCCCTTGATGTCAAAAACGACATAAGGCCCCTTAAGTCCTGTATCGACATGGCCTGTCACAAATTCACCCATCCTGAAAAATCCCGGAAAATCTTCAACTTTTGTTTTCCCATCACCATCTACGATCAAAGAACCATAGAGATGATTGGCTGCAGCATCTATTATCGGCGCATGTGTTGCGACGAGGACTAAGGCGTTTTTGCCGATCTTTCCTGAACCTCTCTCAATCTCTTCATTTACTCCTTCTATCACTGCGTCAAGAACACCATAAGCGAATCTGGCCATGACTGGAAGATTAGGCTCGTCTGTCCTGGGCCTGTAGAAATCCAAAAGCAGGACTTCCCTGTACTTATCAGCCACTTCGATTTTGTCATCTGAAAAGGGAGGCAATTTTTCTGATGCCCAGTTGACGCCTGCAAAACCAAGGCTGGACTTTTCTGCCAAAGTAACCAATCCAGAATCGTTTATATTGTATTTTGCGCCTGCAAGCATCATCTCTACAGTCCTATGTGTCCTTAAGAACTCAGATTTAGCTGCATGAATATGAGAATAATGAGGATAAGCGCCTATGACACTCTTTCCTATCTCGTAACACTCGACTTTGCCTTCTTGAGATAGGTCTACCTTCTTATCGTCGTCGCTGCCAGCAACAACGCTTTTTTTCTCCTTTTTCCCGTGCCTTGTTATAAGCAAATCTATTGACATTCGACCACCTTATGGGGATTATAAAGAAGAACTAATATATAAATCTTTCGGTTTTTAACTACTTAATAGTGGTTATTATCTAGTTTATTTAGCCTTAAACTCCTCCAAAACCTCGTAAACAGGCCCTCCTGGCGCAAGCGTGCTCTTTATCAGCTTGAATGAATCCACCCTGAAATTGACTTTCTTAACATCCATCCTCTTCAGGCCCCCTATCAGGGCTTTCTTGTCCTTGATGAATTTTACCCTTGCCAATGTAAGGTGCGGATGGAATCTTTCCTCTTTTTGGAACATGCCTTCGAGGCTTCCCTCGATCTGCTGCTGCAGGGCATTTATCTTTTCCTTAGGCTCCAATCCGATCCATGCTGCCCTTATGTAATCTTCAGAAGGGAAAACGCCTGCATCGCTTAAGTTTGCAGTGAATGCATCGAACTTTATCCTGCTGAGCCTTGACTTCAGCTCCCCAACCAGTTTCTCATCAACCTCCCCGAGAAACTTCAGTGTGAGATGGAATTCCCTCGTGAAACCCAGGCCGGGATCAGTCTTCTTCAGCGCAGCCTGCTGCCTCTTAAGCTCATTCTCCGCCTCTTCTGAAACATCAAAAGCCATGAATAATCTCATGCCTGCACCTCAGCAAAATCTTAGTCAAAATATCAATAAAAAAAAGAAGAAAAAAAGTCAATATAAATATTTGGTTTCTGCCGAATAGCTTCAGCTTATCTAGCCGGATTCTTCTTCGCCGAAATCCTCTTCTTCAGAGGGCTCCTCTTGCTCGCCTTGTTCAGGCTTAGGGGCTTCTGACTCGTCGCCGAAGTTCTCTGAGTCCTCTGGCTGCTGCTGTTCTGCTTCCTCAGATTTAGCTTCGCCTGAAGATTCTCCTACCACTTCAGCAAAACCGACTTTTCTCAGGACTTTGGTTATCCTTATCCTGACTTCCTGGCCTTCTTTTGTTCCAGGCACAAAAAGCACAAAGCCGTTCTTCTTTGCTATTCCGTCTCCTTTCTCTCCGACTGCCTCTATCTTCACGTCCAATTCGTCGCCCACTTTCACAGGCGCAAAACTTGTTCCGAATCCTCCTCTTCCCCTGAATCCTCCTCTATCTCTATCCATATTTAATTCCACCTTTTGGCTTATTTTCAATCTACGCAAAATACAATAATAATGCGTATTTTCCCTATTAGAGGTTATTTATTTATAAATATAGTGATTAACGGCTTATTGGAGCCATTATCAAAAGCCAAAACAATTATAAAACACTGCCTCTTCTTGCAGCTTATGATTGACATAGTGGTCCCAAGGGATAATGAAGAGAAGCTTGCTGCAATGGCAGAAAGGCTCGGTTTTTCCAGCCTATGCCTCCTTTATGAAAGGATTGATACAGTCAGGAATGGGCAGATTGAGAAGCTGAAAAAGAAGTTCAAGATAAGATTATACATCGGCGCTGCAGGAAATGCAAATGCTGACATAATCTTCTGCGACATCTCGAAAAATGACATAAATGAAGTCGTGCAGAACAGGAAGATTGATGTCCTTTTCGGTTTTGAAAGCCTGAGAATGAAAGACAGGCTGAAGCAGAGGAGCTCTGGCCTTGATCCCGTGCTGTGCAAGATCATGGCAGAGAAGAAGAAGATCTACTGCATAGATTTCGGAAGGATCCTTGGCATGGGCAAAGAGACAAAAGCATCGGTCTTGGCAAGGCTGAAGCAGAATATAATGCTCTGCAGGAAATTCAGGATAGAGATTGCTATCGCATCATTCGCCTCTTTCCCTCTGAGGATGAGGAACCATGCAGACGTGCTCGGGTTCCTTGCTGCCCTCGGCCATGACGACGGCAAAGGCCCTTTCGAGGCCATCGATAAGAGGATAATCCTTAATAAGAAGAAGAAGGAAGGCAAGGTCATTATGGAGGGTGTTGAGAGGGATTGAATATGTTGATTTGATTGTTTTATATTTTATTGTTCTAAATCATTCTTTTTTACACCACGACACCCTCAACAGAAAATCTGCGGATTTTTTTAGTTGATTTGTTTCAAAATCAGCAATCCATTCGCACAGGGGGGTTTCATCCATTCGCACCGCCATCAAGGAGGGTATCCTCACTTCGTTCGGAAGCCCCATTCCGTACGCTTCTTTTTCTTGCACAATTCTCTGAAAAGATCCTTTCGAGATGATTGAATTATTCGGACCACTCCGAGCGCAGCGAGGATGTAGTTCTTGATGGAGGGGTCAAGGAACAAGACCCCTGATAGAAACCTTTTTAAATAAAAATATTAACTTAAACCTAAAATCAGGGCAAATAACAAAAAAGGGGCTAAAATGCTGAATAAGAAGCTTTTCGTATTTCTATCGGTCCTAGTTCTTGGCGTATTTTCAGCAGAGATTGTCTGGGCAGGCCAGGTATTAACTGCAACTGTCAACATAGATGATAATGGTTATGCGACCACTAATGATATGGTTGCGCCAGCTACAGCGGGCTGGGTGACTTATGCAATAAATTTAAACGGAAATCCTACTGTATTAGGTGAGCTGAGGATTAAGATAACAAATGCAGGATGCTTTAATGTAAGGAATATATATTACATAAGCGGGAGCATGACCTCTGCAGTTGATGGGGTTGTGAGAACAATCTGCAATGCAGGACAGGGCGGAAATCCGAGTGAAGTCGCAATCGCGCTCATCCCAAACATGGCAGTTACAAGTGTGCTCTTCGACATCAAGAATGATCTTGGAGCCGCATTAGAGGCTGTTCCGGTCCCATGCGCCACAGGATTATGGTGCATGCTTTCTTATACTAAAACTGCAACTGGTGATACTTGTTATTCATGCAGTGAATGCCCGACAAGCGGCTGTATCTGCGCAGCTAGCTCAAGCTGTAGTGGTTCAGGCCCATCAGGTACATGTGCGTCTAGAAGTTTTGACAATGAATATACTTATACTTCATCATATAGCACTTGCACTGCAGCACCAACATCGGATATGAATAGTGAGAGGTTCATATTGAAATGGACGTCTGCAGTTGACAGGGACAGCGACGGCTACACTACAGTCGATGACTGCAATGATGCTGACCCCACAGTCTATCCGAATGCGCCGGACATCTGCGACGGCAAGGTGAATGCCCAGCGATGGAGCCCAGTAGATGATGACAATCCAGGTGAAGTGCTTCATTGCGAAGCTCAAGTGGCCCAAAAGGATGTAGGTTGTGATGTTGATGGGGATAAATACTGCGATAAGAACAAGAACGTGAGCCTGTTATGGCTTGCACAATGCTCGCAAGGCACTGGAGAAGAAAGATTAGTCTCTGGCTGCTGCTATAATACCTTGGGGTGGTATAAACAGGTGACAGTGAAAACTGCAATCGCAAGCGTATACAACAAGCTCCTTCAGCATGATGCAGCCCTCAAAAGCGTATTAGGGAACCCCCCCACTCCTGAACAGCTTACGCAATACTTCCAGAACAGGAAGAAATTATTCTGGGCGGCAAAGAAGACCATCTTAGGGGCAACACCCGTTGAGGTCCATATGGCAAGAGGCAATGATTGTGATGATTCAAAATCATATATCAATCCTGATGCGGAAGAAAAATGCTATGTTGATAATGATGAAGAGGAGAAAGACGATGATTGCGATGACGGCACTAATACATTGCCGATAATAACCCATTGGGATGATTCGCCTTACACTGGCATAAATGAGGGGTGCGAGGACAGCAGCCAGACTGACTGCGAATATTCCTCAGAGGGGGATATTGAAACAGCATCTAATGACATAGCGAGGCTCCCGTCAAACAGGTATTGGATAGGGTTCAGGGATGGAGATGGATCCTGCTGCGGAAACAACACCTACACGCCGGGCACAGTCATAGGCGGCTACACCTACACTACTCCTAATGAGTTTTTCATCTGGAACCCAGGCAACACAAACCCATTGATGTACAGCTATTCAGCATGCTTTGATTCTGTTCCTGTGAGAAACAATGGGGACACTGCGATGAATCTCCTTTATTTCAGCTATTTCTGCGAGACCCCTGAAGGAGGCGGATCGCCTACAGGATGCATATTCCTCAACTCAGGCATACCATATTTCCAGAGGATCACGAGAGTGGGTTCTGTCATGATACCCAGTCCTGTTGCAAGCCCGATTGAAGTAGATGAGGGCATTGTATATACATTGCATGCAAATGTGACCCTTCTGACAAGCGATCCTACTATTGCCGGTGAACTCAATTATTTCGAGATTGAAGAGGGATTGGAAGAGGGAGGGATAATGGGTCCTCCTAACCCCACAAACATAGGGATAGCAGGCGGTGAAGGCTCGAAGATAATAGAATACAATTATACTGTTCCGGAAAGACCTGAAGGCCATAAGATAAAACAGGTCAGGTTTTCCCTGGATATTGTCGGCTCTACTGAAGTCATAATGAATGATGTGAAATTCTACAAGCCCTATTACAAGAAGATGCTCAACCTGAACGGCACATTCTATACATGCGACCTTGAGCCAGAAAGCGTATTCTGGAGCCAGATGGACACGAGAGCCAGCATGAATCCATTGGGGGTCTATCCATTGCTTGCATCCCAATATCTCAAAGTGCATTACACTGATCAGAGGACAGTCAAAAACTACAGCTGCCCTGTTGTCGGCAATAATTTCTGCTCATATGCTGGCGGCTGGAAGAAGAACGTCGACGGGATAAGCGACAATAACCTCAGCAAGATACCTGAAGAAGAGAGGCTTATGAAAGACGGAGGATATTTCAAGGAATTCTACATGAAGGAAGACTGCTGCCCCGTCGGATATTGCTGGGATGGGACAAAATGCGATAATGGCAACCATAAGTTTGTCGGAGTCCATATTGCCAATGCGACCATATATAATGATGCTGCAGAGAAGGACGAGAAGAGGCATTACAAGTGCGTTGATGGGTTCTGGCAGAACGCCACATTGAAGACAGACCAGTTCAACATGACTACAGGCTACTGCGGCGAATACCAGTGCCTGTACAAGCCGGCAGAAGGCAGCTCATTGTGCGTGAACAACGGAAATTATACATTTGATGATTATTGCCTGATGGGAACATGGACAAGCAGGACAAACCTTGTCGCCATGCAGCTCATAGACCTTGTGCAGAAAGACGGCTCAGGGGAATATGTCATTTTCTGCGACAGCTTTGAAACTGCATTGAATGATTATGATTACACTGACCCGCTCATAGGGCCCATACTCCAATTCATCGTAGGCGAAGGAGGAAGCAGCGGAGAGACTCCTTTCTTTGACTGCGGGTTCGGAGAGAACGGATGCACGAATAATTTCTGCGTGCTGAAGTATGTGAACAAGGATAACATCGAGAAGGTGGTCTTTGGCACATCGCTCAATCTGCCGATAAATGTCACAAGGGACGACCCGAGATATGACCTTTCATTCCTAAGGCTGCTCGGTTTTGAAGCCATGAACATAATCCCAGGCGAGGATGTAATAGACCACTACAATTACTGCGACGGTGTCATGGCCCAGCAGAGAGAAGGTTACCTCGGATGCAGGCATCCTTCCCCGGGAAATAATGATTATGCTGAGAATGAGGATAATGATGTATGGTATGATATGAGGACGCAGAGCATCATATACTCTGTCCAGAAGGTGAACTTGGGGAGGTATAGCGCATGGGAATCATTCATAAGTTTCCTCAAAAAGCCTTTCACAAGGATAATAAACGCCATAACAAGCATAACATCAAGCAAATACAACAGGGCGGATTACTCTTTCGTCAAGAACATAGGCAAGTTCAGGAGGCTTTACATAAATGACCATTTCACGGGCGGGTTCAGGAGCGTAAAGGGTGTAATTGAGCAGGTAGGGGTCGAGACTGCCATGGTGGTCGATTATTACAAGATCGGTGTTGACATCTGCAAGAAAGTGATCGATTACAACACGAAGTATTCCACTGCGTGCCAGCACGGCCCGATATACTGCCCTATGACCTGCGAACCCATGGTGAATTCGACAGACACATGGAGCTTCAGGATAGAAAGCAAGGATGAGACTGCTTTTGAGCTTTGGCCTGATCTCACTTCCAAGATAAGAATCACAGGAGATGAAGTCAAAGCGCCGAATTCCCCGTCAAGCGCAGGGGATTTGGGCTACAATTAAAAAAAGTTTAGAAGAAGATGAGGCATGATATGAAACAAAAATTTGTTTTGTTCTTTGTCATAGTAATCGCGGCCATGATGGCCCCCGCTGCCAGCGGGGTTAAAGTCAGCATGGGAAGCTGCGATGAATTGGTCGCTTTCTCAGGAAGTTTCTGCTCAGACAGCCAGACATGCTTGGGTTATGATCAAGAAGCAATAGACCCTGATGTTTATGTCCCTTGCCCAAAAGGCACATCATGCGTATCTGATGAAACAGTAAACAGCATTGCGGGCTGCTATTGCGATGATAATGATGGAGATTTCCATTGCGGCACGATAGATGATTGTGATGATGCTCAGCCGGCAGCATATACCGGCAATCCGGAAGTCTGCGGTGACGGGATTGACAATGACTGCGATGGCAGTATTGATGAGAAGTGTGTGTGTAACGACGGCGAAACAAAAGAAGTGACTTGCGGGGATTTTGGAGAGTGTGTGAGGACTGCAACGCTCACATGTGAAAATCACCAATGGGGTGAATGCGTGCCTGGAACTCCTGCAGATGAAGCATTGACGCCGTGCGATGGCCTTGATAATGACTGTGATGGAAAGACAGATGAAAATCTTGATCTAGATAATGACGGATATACGACATGCGATATCCCTTCTAATATAAACAAGGACTGCAATGACAATGATAACAGGATACACCCATTTGCGCAAGAGGTCTGCGACCAATTAGTGGATTATGACTGTGATAGCCTTGTCAAATTCAGGGATCCGGACTGCCATTATTACATCCTTAAACCAATAATATTCAACATAACCCTCTCGGAAGAGATCATAATGAAAGATATGATAGCTTTCACATGGGATTTCGGTGATGGCACTGTTTTCGGGACGCCTTATGTAGATGAGGCATTGCCTGCTCAGCATTCATACTTTTCTATAGGGGATGATGATGGAGGATATACAATCATATTCAGGATGATGGACAAGTATTTCAACATCTACACTGCTACGCAAGATATAAGGATCGAGCTTTCCCCTGAAGGGGGCATCTGCGGAAGCAAATGGGACTGCGATGGCGGCTATTGCAATCCTGAAGGGATATGCTCGACGCCAAACTGCACAGATATGTGGATGAATGGTGATGAGACAGATGTCGATTGCGGAGGGGAATGCAATGACGAGGGAAAAAGATGCGGAATAAGGAAAAAATGCGGTGATGGCAGCGATTGCTTCAGCGGCAACTGCGTAGAAGGGCAAGTGGGCAAGCAATGCTGGTTCGTCGAAGGCAGCTGCAGGATGGCCCTCAACTGCGAAGATGATGAAGGCTGCGTGTTCTCGGTATCAGACATAAAAAATGCGCATGTCTCAAGAGACTGCGGCGATACAGGGTACCCATTGAAGATATGCTGCCCAGGCTTGGTGTCTATTGAAAATCCAGCAGCAGGGACACAATATGACTCATTGATGGGTGTTTCCTCATACACTGATGCTCATGCGCAAAAATCAGGTTGCATGGATATGGCAGCTGGCTGCAGCGACGTTTACACTGATATTTATGTCAAAAACCCAGAAAATACCCCTGTGACATGCGAATATAATGAAGGGGGATGCCCGTCTGGCATATGTGTGACAGGCATATCTGATTTCACGAATGCCCATGTCGGCAGTTGTGATGATTATTATGATAAGATATGCTGCAATGTAGGCGATGTTGAATGCGGAAACGGGTATGTTGAAGGCAGCGAGGTCTGTGATGGAACAAGCTTAGGCGGACAGAGCTGCCAGAGCTTGGGCCTTGGAGGAGGAACATTATCCTGCAAACCGGATTGCACAGGCTTTGACACTGCTGGCTGCGGGAATATTGTTTTTGTGACGAGTGAAGGTTTCAATGGCAATTTGAGATATGCTGCTGCAGAGATAGGCTACATGGACACAAGCGGAAAGGGATTATTATCAGCAGATGTGTTATGCAACTACCTGGCAGATGCTGCTGCTGCAACAAAACCTATCCTTGCAGACAGGACATTCAAGGCATGGCTTTCATCATCAAGTGTGTCTGCTTCAGATAGATTGGCGCATTCACCAAATAGGTATATCCTTGTTGATGGGACAATATTGGTTGCAGATAACTGGAATGGTCTGGTTAGTCTTACGCCAATGGCATTTGAAGGCTCTGCAGGGGGCAATTTTGGACCAGGGGCAGGCACATACCTGAAGAATCCGATAAATAAAGACGAGAAAGGCAATGCTGTATCGGGTGCAGCAGTGGTATGGACAAATACGATGACTGATGGAACAAAGAAAGAGACCAATCCGAGCAGAACATGTAGTGATTGGACAGATGATGACGTTCACGAAGATGGAAGAGTAGGATTAGCATCGAATAAAGATATTAAATGGACAGAAGATAACCAAGAATATGGTTGCTCAAGCACAGCCAGATTATACTGCATTTCACAATAATAATTCACAATAATAAAAAATATGAGGTGAGAAAAATGAGGATTAATGTGAATATAGAAAAAAAGCATTTCTGGATGTTTATGGCTGTCTTGATGCTTGGCATAATCTCCATCGCAGGCATAATGGTCAATGCCCAGGCAGCTACAAAGCCCAATCCGGGGCATAGCCTTAGTGAGTTAGCAGGAGATGGAACAGGGACTTATTGTGTCCTATCCAAGCTAGGAATATGCCCCGCTGGATGGACAAGCAAAGCAACAGCAGTAATCATAAGTGAATATAACCCATGCATTGCAACTTTTGGTGTAGGTGCAAGCAACAACGTTCCTGCTATCCCAAATACAAATTGGATCTGGTGCCATTCTACTCTTTGCTGCATCTAGGGCCATTATTTTTCTAATTTTTTCTTTTATTTGACTGCACTTGCAGAATGCATCTGATTTGACTACTGACTAAAATCTGATTAAGATTAAGTATGATATTTTTATCAGGTATATGTTCTTTTTTCTGGACAAATTAATCCTATTAAGCACAATATTTATAAATAAAGTGTCCATTTAAATAATCTAATGTCCAATATTAAAGGCAAACCAACCCCCCTTACCCTAAGCAACAATGTCCTGGAAGCCCTTGCTGCTGTCTTGAAGCACGATTTTGTGCATATAAGGGAGATCTCAAGGATGACAGGCGTTTCCCCGACCACAGCAGGCAATGCGCTCAAAGAGCTTGAGGAAAACAACATACTCTCAAAAAAAACATTGGGCAAGAACTGCTTCTATTCCCTGAACAAGAACCAGAAATCTAGGAAACTCGTAGCCATTGTCGAGGATTATAATTTCCTGAAAGCATGCTCTGACAAGGCATTCAGCATTTTTTCAGAAGGCATTCTCAAGGATGTCAAGGACATAAAGAACTTCATCGATTTCATGACGGTCTCTGATGATGGCTCAGGGCCATCGATACTTCTTGTCACAAGCCTTGACAATGATACTGTAAAATCAAGGCTGTCGAAATCGAGCTCAGACAGGATAAAAAAGATCATGATCTTGACAAGGGAAAATTTCAGGAATAATCTTGAAGAGGACATGATAAAAAATCTGCTAAAGGACCATATCACGATATTCGGAACTGAAAGATTGATTGACACAATCTATTGAAATGGTGTTTATTGGGTTATCTGCATCATGCATCATCCGCAAATCCAAATAAGCATGAGTAATCCAATGGCATCGTGATCAGGATTGATACAAGGATGAAAAAAAAGAGGAGAGGCAGTAAAAAGAGGAATGTAAGGGCGCAGATAAGCGCTTTCATACTTATAGGCCTGGTGATAATGACTGTCTTTTTCTTCGCATATTACGTCAAGAGGCAGATCCAGGTGCAGGCGGCAGAGCAGAAGATAGATGCTGCTGCAGAGATACTGCAGAGCACGCCTGTGCTGAATTATTATGTGACATTGTGCCTCAAGGATTCTATCGAAGGCGCCCTTCTGCTTGCAGGGAGGCAGGGAGGCAACATCTACATCGATCAGGGGGGCCTTGCAGACCGTGATTCGATCCCCATCTTCAAGTACAAGGGGGACAATGTTACCTATGGCATGACGAGCATAGACTCGCAGATCCCCAATGCGATGAGGCTTACTGATGACCCCACATATCCTCTGCCTTATGAATACCCCTGCATAAAGACCGTACAGCCCATATCTTACAGGTGCCCTTATGATTATCTTTTTGGGATTCCGACCGAGAGCAGCATTGAAATCAATGGAGTGCAGTTCAATCCCCAGACAAATGCTGCAAAATTCTTCCCTTTCAGCCAGAGCAATCTGCCCCTGTTATGCATACCTAATGGCCCGAATGACGTCGACATGGGGATATTCCCTTTCCCATGCCCTTCTGGTGCATATGGCCCGGACTCAATACAGCAGCAGATAAAAGTGTATGCTGAGAAGAGGATGCAGAACTGCACGAATTTCTCCGCGATAAAACAGATGATAAATTTTAACATAACGGCGAATCCGCCGCAGATCCTTCCCATAATGGGCGAGAATGACATGGTGATCAAGGCCACTTATCCCATCAACATAACCATAGGTACATACGGTTCTGTAAGATTGTTTGAATTCGAGGTGAAGCTGCCTGTCAGGCTGAAAAAGATCTACGGGCTTGCGCAGTTCCTTGTCGAGAATGATGACAGCTATCTTGATTTCAACATGACAAGTGATTTTGATTCCAAGCTGTATTATACCCCTTACTGGGATCCTTATATTAAGGTTGAAAAATTCTGCCCAAAATGCGATCTTGAGGGCGGCGAGAAAGATTCGACAGACATCTTCCAGATCAATGACTCGGCATCCAACATAATGGGCAATGATTATTATTTCAGGTTTGCCGTCGAGAACAGGGATCCTGCGCTCGACTGGATACATAAGACCTCGCCTGAAGAGCAGCAATTTGATTATATCATCCAGGAAGGGGATGAGATAATAATAGAGCCGAATGGGTATGACCCTGATGATAATGACGACCTATTCTATTTTTATGAGCTATGGAAGCAGGATTACGACGAGGTATTCAACCCTTTCTGCTGCAATGAGATCAACCCAGATTCATCGGTGATCTGCAAGAATGACCCATGGAAATGCATAGAGAAAGCGCCTGCAGCTTCACTGCAATTATGCATGGACGATTACCTGCAGCAGGACACGAATGTCTGGACTACCTCGAACATGTACAAGATACCTAATCCCATCAATCCTTCGAACACTTTCAGGAGCTCAAATTACCTTACAAAAACGACTGACCCCGGAAAGATAGGCAATAACCCAAATTCAGAGGACAATAATCCTGTGCATTATCCGTGCAATAAGGACGAGCAGACAGGAGAATGGCTCGGTACAGCTTACAGCAGGGACCTTGGTCCGCACAACGCGACAGTAAAAGTATGCGACGGGCACGGGAAATGCGACTGGCAGAGCGTGCTCATAATGGTTACAGACATACCAAGGCCGGTGATAAGCATAATTAATGATTACGGCACAGAAGATGCCTCATTGGAAGACCCTTTCATATTGGATGCGTCAAAATCAAACATATTCTCTGTTGTTGACAGATATCTATGGAAGGATGTCATACCCGGCCTTGAGCCCGAGTTCATGATTGATGTCGCTTACTCTGAAACAGAGAACGGCAGGCTGAGGATACCCCATCCCTTCGGCGATTATGACATCACGACGATAAAAGTCGCGGGAAACTTTTTCAGGCAGACAGGCCCGCAGACATTAAGCTTAACTATCGGCTCCCAGACTGACACAAAAGAGATCAATGTGAAAGAGTGCATACCCTACAGGAGCGCTGATTCCCCTTATCCATACAATAAAGGCGATAATCCTTTCATGGGCAATCATGCGTGCTGCGAGGACACTGGAACATATTCTGATGCCTCAAAGATATGCTATCAGGACGGAGAGTATGGGGCGATAAGATATTTTGAAGAAAACAAATACACTGGACTTGGCATGCCCCGGCTTGTCTACTGGCACCTTGATGAAGGATTGACACAGGATGCTCCTTCCCTTAACAGCAATTATGGCAATGACATCTTCTTCAGGAAATTCGAAAGGCATTGCAGCGGAGACAGGGGGAATATATGTTCCGGCAATGGCCAGGAGGATATGTATCCCTCAGCATCATGCAATGATTTAGAGGGGCATTCGTGGCAGGATGAAAGATGCCAGGGTCCGCCCCAGGATGTCTCAGCTGCATCAGACAGGCCATGCATTGATTACCTCCCTGGCCAGACATTTGAGTCGGTTGAAGGCGTCAATAAGATGGGAGTGGGCATAGTAAATGGATATTGCTCTGATACGCCAAAATGCACAAATGGGATTGATTACAGGTTAGATGGTCCGTTCAAATGCCAAAAGGCTGTGTGCGAGGACGGCCATTGCTCAAAACCTTACACGACTGATGCAATGAAATGCATGTGCAGCTCTGCAAGCTGCTCTTCACAGGGAGCAGATCAAAAATGCGATGTGTTCAGCTATGATGATATGGTCTCGGGAGGGAGATGCCTGCCAAGCAAAGAAGGATTCTGCGATTCAACTTGCCATTTCTCTGACCCTGATGAGTCAATGGCTGCGTGCTCGGGCTGCAGTTACACATGGAAATGGACAGGGTGGGGGTCATCTGAGACAAATGTCGCAAGGGACAAGTGCTGCGGCGATGAGACGGCAAACGAATTCCATATAATAGCTGCTGACAATACTGATGCGTGCTGCGACAATAGGGACGCAAATGGACAGCTTCTGCATGGCAATGAATGCGTCATAGCAGGGGTGTGCAAGAACAGGCTCCCTGCACCTGAGGTATGCAATGGACAAGATGATGACTGCAACCCTTATACTGCAGATGGATCAGGAGAACCTAAACCTTCAAATGAAAACCAGGAGGGGGTATGCTTGAACAGCAAAAAATCCTGTTCAGGCATGCAAGGATGGAAAGATGATTATTCAGGCATACCAGGATACCAGGTTGCAGAGACGAATTGTGATGACGGCCTGGACAATGATTGCGATGGATGGGAAGATTGCCAGGATGATGGCTGCAAAGGCCTTACAGTTTGCACGAATCCATGAGGATGATCTAAAATTAATCCATGATAGATATATCCTGCAGGCAGGTCAGAATGATTGATAAAAAATGACTAAAAAATGGCAAAAAACAGCAAAAATGCACGCAAAATTGATGTATGAAAATAAATAAGAAAACAAGCTAAAGTGAACATAGAATAAACGCAATATTTTTAAATAAAACAGCTTTAAAACGGCTTATTCGATCCGAAAAAACGGTGAATTGATGGGTAAAAAGAGGTTTTTGATAGTTTTGGCAGTGATTTCATTATTTTCTATGCTCTTTTCTGTGCTTCCGGCCTCAGCGCAGGGCACGACTCTTGCCTGCTGTGTGACAGATGACTCATGCACGCCTACAACATCCGGCACTTGCTCTGCGGGGACGTATTATTCTGTTGCCTGTTCGCAGATGCCTAACTGCGACATAGGCTGCTGCTGCCAGCAACAGCTCAACACGGCAAATGTGGTCGTCACAACGAAGAAAAAATGCGATGTTTCTGTGGGCCAGTTCTTCGACCTGAGCGCTTACACCGCCACAACTGCAACTTATGTCCAGGGCTGCAACGCAGTATGCGGCCTCTCTTCAACATGCTCACCAGGCGATAAATTATACTGCTCTGACAAGACAACTGTGCTTGCGACGTGCACCAGCGAGGGAAAGTTCGGAGTTTCACCCGGTGCATCCTGCCCGAGCGCCGCAGGGACATTGACAGATACTGATCATGACGGTGTCCCTGATTCGGAAGACCTGTGCCCGAAAGAACCAATGCTTACTGTCCCTCAAGGCACAAAAGAGACGGATTGCAATACGAATAATTGCTGCACGGATAACATTGATAATGATTGCGACGGGGTCCTTGACTGCAATGATGTCGATTGCTGCTCTGTGCAGACATGCTTCTCAACACCAACATGCATAGTCGTTACTTGCGGGAACAATAAGGTCGATTCAGGGGAAGAATGCGATGACGGCAACAAGGTAAGCGGGGACGGATGCAGCAACATATGCAAGAGTGAATATTGCGGCGACGGCATTGTCCAGCCCGCAATGGGCGAGCAGTGTGATTTCGGTGATAATGTATGGGTGAATTGCTATGCTCCGAACACGGTTGATGATGTCTCCACAACAGACAAGATTGAAGCCGCGTGCACTCTGATCACAGAGAGAAAAGCGGGCGCAATAACCCAATGCAATGATGGCATAGACAATGACGGAGACACCTGCTTTGATTGGCCATTTGACAGGGGATGCTCTTCTGAATCA
>Ga0210057_1001598_pt1 | contig 34058 bp, 42 predicted proteins | sample CryGeyCG2114_010_2_FD_183968 | JGI IMG/M metagenome (GOLD analysis project Ga0210057, IMG submission 183968) | Groundwater microbial communities from aquifer - Crystal Geyser CG10_big_fil_rev_8/21/14_0.10 (SPAdes) (version 2) | ecosystem: Environmental > Aquatic > Deep subsurface > Groundwater ... | reverse complement strand
CTACAAAAGGAAATATGGATCTAGCGTGAGCTCTAAAACAGCAAGAACTATAAGAACAGAAGTCTATGGTCGGTTAGCTTGCCACAATATACTTGGCAAGCAATTCTTAGACTTTTAGGACAGAGCCGATAAAACCGAAACATTTAAATATGACTGTTAGGATTTACCCTTATAACAACCCATTATTACTACATTAGATTATGTAGGAGGGAAAAAACATGGAACAAAACCAAATTTTAGATGCTGTAAAAAATCTTAGGACTCCTGAGAATAAAAAGAAATTCAACCAAACTTTTGATCTTGTCGTAAATTTAAAAAATCTAAATCTAAAGAAACCTGAAGAAAAAGTAGATCTTTATGTTCAATTACCTAACGGCAGAGGTAAAAAAGTTAATGTTTGTATTTTTGTTGACGAATCTATGGTTATTGAATCTCAAAAGATATTTGATAAAGTTGTAGAAAAAGGAGAGTTTCAAAAATATGCAAAAGATAAAAAGTCTATTAAGAAACTATCTTCAAGTTATGATTTTTTTGTAGCTCAAGCAAATTTAATGCCTGAAATAGCTAAAACTTTTGGTAGATTTTTAGGTCAAAAAGGAAAAATGCCAAACCCTAAAGCTGGGTGTGTTGTTCCTCCTAAAATTGCTTTGCAACCATTAATAGATAGATTACAAAAAACTGTTAGACTTCAAACTAAAAATGAATTGGCTGTTAAATGTCCAGTTGGTGTTGAAGATATGGATGATGCTAAACTAGCAGAAAACATAAAAGCAGTTTTAGATAATTTGTTGAGAGCTTTACCACAAGGTGAAAATAATGTTAAATCTATATATTTAAAATTGACAATGAGTCCTGTAGTTAAAGTAGGTGATGCAAATGAGTAAACCAAAACCTGTTGTATCTGATAATAAAAAGAAAGAAGTTAAAGAGTTAATTAACTTGATGACTAAATATTCTATTATTGGTATTGTTGATATGGAAAATTTACCTTCACCTCAGTTGCTTAAAATGAAGAATCAACTTCATGGAAAAGCAGTTGTAAGAATGACTAAAGCAAGGTTGATTTCAGTTGCTATTGATCAATTAAAAGAAAAAATTAAAGGTATTGAGCAATTGAAAGATTATATAAGGGGTATGCCAGCTTTAATATTAACTCAAGATAATCCATTCAAATTATTTAAAACATTACAGAAGAGTAAGTCTTCAGCTCCTGCAAAAGCAGGTCAAACAGCTCCAATAGATATTGTTATTCAAGCTGGTCCAACAAGTTTTGCACCAGGACCTATTATTGGTGAGTTAGGCGGGATGGGAATTAAAACTGCTATTGAAGGTGGTAAAATTGCGATCAAAGCTGACAAGCTTTTGGTAAAAGAGGGAGAAGTTATTAATGAAAAAGCTGCAGGTTTGCTTGCAAGATTGGGTATAGAACCTATGGAAGTTGGTTTGAACTTAATTGCTGTTTTAGAAGACGGTATAGTATTTACTAGAAAAATATTATCTGTTGATGAAACTGAGTATATCAACAACATTAAGATGTTGAGTGGTGAATCGTTCAACCTGGCAATATTTATAGGTTACCCATGTAAAGACACAATTAACATGCTAATTGCAAAAGCCACTCGTGAAGCTAATGCACTTGCTGACTCTCAGGATATTTTAACTTCTGAGAATGTTGGTAATGTGTTAGCAAAAGCTGAGAGGCAAATGCAGTCATTAAAAGTTAAGTTAGACTAATTGGAGGAAACGAAAATGATCTATGTATATACAGCAATGTTACTACACAAAGCGGAAAAACCAGTTAATGAAGCTTCTGTAAAGAAGGTTCTTGAAGCAGTTGGTGTTACCCCAGATGAGGGTAGGATTAAAGCTTTAGTTGCTGCTCTAGATGGCGTTGACATCGAAGCTGCAATAAAAGAAGCTGCTATGCCAGTTGCTGCTCCGGTTGCTGCTGTTGTTAGTGCACCTGCTGAAGAAAAGAAAGTAAAAGAAGAAAAGAAAGATGACAATCAAGCTGCTGCTGGCTTAGGCGCATTGTTTGGTTAAAATCTTTTTTTTATTTTTATTTTAAAAGACGCAATAACGAAGTGATTTCGTATGACAGAAGAAAAAGAGACACAAGTAGAAGAAACTAAGAATGAGCTAGTTGAGAAGTCTCAAGAGACTAAAACTAATTCTGAAGAAGTTCCTGATGTAAAAGCACCTAAAAAGAAGACTATTAAAAAGAAGGTTGCTAAGAAAAAGGAAAAATCTACTAAAGAACCTTCTAAAAAAGAAAATAAAAAAGATATGACTGATTTTGTTAAAAATTTAGAAGGGTTAGCTCTTCATGAATTAAAATCTAAACTTGATGAACTTAACAAAAATAAAGAGGAGTGGTTTAAGAGAAAAGAAGATTTAAAACAAGAAATAGCTAATATGATTGAAGAAGCTAAGAAAATTAGAATTAATAAAGATGATTTTACGAAAAAAGTTGATGAATTGAAAAAGAAAAGAAATAAGTTCAATAAAGATGTTCAAGAAATGGTCACAAAAATAAAAGATTTGAATAAACAAAAACAAGATAAATTCTTTAAGCTTGGTATGGATAAAACTAATTTTGGTGCTTTAAAATCTAAACTTGAAAAATTGGAATTAGATTTAGAGACTCAAGCAGTTTCATTTGATAAAGAAAAGAAATTTATGAAAGAAATTAATTCTATAAAGAAAAAATTGTCTTCTATGTCTGAAGTTAACCTTGTAATTGAAGGGATTGATGATATATCTAAAAAAATTAATGATGCTAAATCAAAAGGTGATGAGTTTCATAATAAAATTAAAGATTATATTAGGGATCATAAATCTGATTATAAACATTTTACTAAATTATCTAAAGAGATTAATAAATTGAAAAAAGTTCAAGAAGATGCTTTTGAAAAATTTATTGATTTTAAACAAGAGTTTGTTGAGGCAAATAAAGTTCTAAAAGAGAAGTTTGGAGATATCCACGAGAAAAAGAGGAAAGATAGAAGGAAAAGGGAAGAGAAACAAAAGGCTAAGAAAGATAAAGTTGATAAACAGATTAGTGATAGAGTTGAAGAAGTTGAAGAAAAACTTAAAAAGAAAAAAGTCTTATTAACAAATGAAGATTTAATTGCATTTCAGGCAAAAAAAGAATGAGTACATTAATAACCATAATCATTTTAAGTATGTTACCAGTTTCTGAGTTAAGAGGTGCTATACCTTTTGCTATGGCTAAAGGGCTTTCTCCTGTATCGGTTTTTTTCTTAGCTGTTATACCTAATATATTGATTATATTTTTGGCGTTGTTCTTTTTAGATTATATTCATAAGTATTTTATGAAAATTTCAGTGTATAATAAATTATTTACTATGTATTTAGATAGAGTTAGACATAAAGTGGCATTGAAGAATGGGATGTTGCCTTTCTTAATGTTATTTTTGTTTGTTGCTATTCCTTTTCCAGGTACTGGTGCCTATACTGGAAGTATGATTACATGGTTTTTTAAGATGGAAAGGAAAAAAGCAATACCTGTAATGATGTTGGCAGTTGTATCTGCAGGTGTTTTAGTCACATTGGCATCTATAGGTGTTTTTAGTCTCCTTTAATTCTTTTAATTAAATATTTATAATCTGAATAAATAGGTATTTGTCTTACCCTAAAATATTTAGTTAAATATATCCAAACAAAAAATACATAAATTGTTGAAAGGAATTTCCAAATAATCATATGTAAATCTTCAAAAATATTATACTTGAAGTTTAACAAGAAATAGAATAAGATTTCTATTCTTACTAGGTTAAATGCTAAAATTAAGATGCTTCCAAATATGAACATATATAATCTTCTTTTCCAAGATATCCCTCTGGTTATTAATATTAAAATTGTTAATAATAAATATGCTGTTGCTGCGACACAAGCATCAATGAATGTTAAAATATGTGATGTGGTGTATATTTGATTATTGATTAATATTGCTGATGAGTCTAAAAATTTTATAAGGGAAAATGAAATCCATAAAGTTATAGGCTTGAATATAGTGTAATATATAGAATAGAATATTCCGATTAATATTGCTAATATGTACCTTGTTGTTAACTTAATCATAAAAAGGGAAATGTTGTTAGGATTATTAAGGTTTTGGCAAGGTTTTTAAACTTTTGTTGCTTTTAAAATAATATGAAAAAAGGGGTGTGTTATTTTATAGCTATAGTTATGCTTATTTTAAGTTTTATTTTTGATAAACAAATTGTTATGTATGTTACTCAAAATAGAACTATAAGTCTTGATATAATATTTACTGCTTTAACTTATGTTGGAAGTGCAATGTTGTTTATTGCTTTAATTTTGGTAATATATATTTGGGTTGAACATGAAAGGGAGTATTTAACACCTTTGATTTATGGTGTAATATTGACATTTATTATAGTTTATTTGATTAAAATTGGTGTTGGTAGAATAAGGCCTTATGAAGTTTTAGCAATAGTTCCTTTAGTAAATCATCTTTCTTCATATTCATTTCCTAGTATGCATGCAGCTTTAGCTTTTGCTGTGTTGGCTGTGTTGAATAAAGTATCGAAGTTGAAAGGGTTTTGGATTATTTTAGTATTATTTATTTCTTTTAGTAGAGTTTATGTTGGAATACATTATCTTAGTGATGTAATAATGGGTGGATTAATTGGTTACGGGGTTGTTCATTTCTTGTTTAAGTCAAAGAATAGAAGATGGTATAAGGAGGTGGATGTTTTTGACAGATAATTTTACTCATTCATTAGTAGCATTATTTGTAGGGATTATATTAATTCATTATCTTAAATTTAAAGGTAATAATAAGTTACCTATAATTGCAGTAATAATTGCAGGAAATTTGCCTGATATAGATTTTATATTTAGAATATTTGGTGCAGCATTTTATTTTACTAATCATAGAGTTTTAACACATTCTGTATTTGGACAGATAATATTGGCTTTAATTTTAGCTTTGATATTTGCTTATGTTGTTAAACAAAAACAATTTTTCAAATATTTATTGTTATCATTAGCAGGAATAATAGTTCATGTATTTTTAGATATTATAACTTCTTTTGGTACTGTGGTATTGTATCCATTTAGTGAGGCAAGATGGGCATTTAGTATTATTCCAATCTTTGATATATTTATAATTAGTATATTCTTGGTAGGGCTTTGGTTTTTGAAAGTTCAGCCTGAACATAGAATTAAAATTGCAAAAGCTACATTGTTCATATTCTTAGTATTTTTATTGTTTAAGACAGGTTTACATTTTCAGGCAAAAGAAGCAACTATTGATTTGAAGGATTATGATCATGTTGAAGTTGTACCACATTTCTTTAATCCGTTTGGGTGGAAAGCAATAGTGTTTGAATCTAATTCATATTTGATTGCTGATTTTGATTTGACAGTTGGTGGTTTTAAAGAGTTTAGTTATTATCCCATTGAGGATGATTTGAGGATAGAATTGTCTAAAAAAGATTTATTTGTAAGGCAATTTTTAGAATTTTCTAAGGCTCCTTATCCCTTTATTAATGATAATGAAATTAAATGGTTGGATTTAAGAGTTACAGAAGGGGATTTTATTGGTATTAGTGCTGTTGTTAATTTTGATGGAAATAATAATATAATTAATTCGAGGTTTGGTATATGATTAAAGCTGTAATATTTGACCAAGATAATACTTTAGTTAATTTTTGGCAATTAAGAAAGATGTCTAGAGAAGCAGCAATGACTGCAATGAATGATGCAGGATTGGTACTTAGTATCAAAGATGCTGATAAAGTATTAACTGAACTTGAAAAACAATATGGAACTGAGTATGGTGAGTTATTTCAAAAGTTTTTACAAAGAGTTATGGGTAGAATTGATTGGAAGATTTTGGCTAATGCTGTTACAGCCTATAGAAAAATGAGGTATAGTTTTCTTGAGCCTTATCCAAGAGTGATGGATACTTTGATAAAGTTGAAGGCTAATGGGATTAAGTTAGCAATTGTTTCTGATGCGCCTAGAATGAGGGGTTGGATGAGGTTAGTTGCAATGAATCTTGAACCTTTCTTTGATGCTGTTGTGTTTTTAGATGATACTGGGAAGTCAAAACCTCATAAGGATCCTTTTATGATGGCTTTAAGGAAGTTGAAAGTTAAGCCTGAAGAAGCAATGATGGTAGGAGATCATTTACAGAGAGATATTGTTGGGGCGCAGAAGTTGGGAATGAAAGCGTGTCATGCAAAGTATGGGTTTATTGAAGGGTGGAGTGGTAAGGTGGTAAAAGGGCATAAGCCAGATTATGAGATTAATTCTATTGAAGAAGTGCTTAAAATTGTTGGTATATAGTAAACTTTTTAAACTTTAGTAAAATCCTTAATTCTATGGAATATTTGGCAATACAAAAGGCTATGAATCAAGGTTCTGGTGAGGTAAACTTAAGGGGTTGGGTCTATAGAGAAAGAAAGTCCAGTAAAATGGGTTTTATTGTGCTTAGAGATAGCTCTAACGTAATTCAGTGTGTTGTTAAAAAAGATGCAGTTGATGAAGTATCTTGGAAAGTTATGGAAGATGTCTTGATTGAAAGTTCTGTTAAATTAACAGGGGAGATTGTTAAAGATGAAAGGGCTCCTACTGGCTATGAAGTTAGAGTTAGTAAATTAGAACTTGTAAATAAAGCAGAGATTTTTCCAATAAATAAAGATCAAAGCAAAGACTTTTTGGCTGATAAAAGACATCTTTGGCTTAGGTCAAGGAAAATGACTGCAATGTTAAAAATTCGTAGTACTGTTTTTGGTGCTATACATGAATATTTCAGAGGGAAGGAATTTTATGAGTTTCAATCTCCTATTTTTCAATCTACTCAATGTGAAGGTGGAAGTACTTTATTTGAAGTGAATTATTTTGGTAAGCCTGTTTATCTTGCACAAACTTGGCAATTATATGCTGAAGCAGGGATATTTGCGTTGGAAAAAATTTATTGTATTGCTCCTTCTTTTAGAGCAGAGAAGTCTCAGACTTCAAGACATCTTACTGAGTATTGGCATGCAGAAATGGAAATTGCTTGGGGAGATTTTAAGAATGTGCAGGATCATGGTGAAGCTATGATTAAGCATGTCGTGAAAAAAGTTTTAGAAATTAATCAAGAAGATCTTAAGATATTAGAAAGAGATGTTGAGAAACTTAAACCAACATTAGAAAAACCATTCCATAGAATGACTTATGATGAAGCTTTGAAAATTTTGAAAGGAAATGGGATGGAAGTTGAGTGGGGTAAGGATTTAAGAACCGTTGAAGAAGATGAATTAGTTAAGAATTTTGATTCATTCGTTATAGTTACACATTATCCTAAAAAAGTAAAAGCATTCTATATGAAAGAAAGTCCTGATAATCCTGAAGTAGTTCATGGATGTGACTTTTTGGCTCCTGAAGGTTATGGTGAAATTATTGGTGGTAGTGAAAGAGAATCTGATCTGGAAAAAATTAAGGATAGATTGAAAGAGCAAGGTGAAGATCCTAAAGATTATGAGTTCTATTTAGATACAAGAAGATATGGTTCAGTTCCTCATGGTGGATTTGGGATGGGTGTGGAAAGATTGGTTGCTTGGATTTGTGGCAGTGAAAGTATTAAGGATGCAATACCTTTTCCTCGAACAATGAGGAGAGTTACTCCATGATAATAACATTTATAAATACTTTAATTAATTATTAAATTTGTGAAAAAACCTTATATTAAAAAATATGGTGAGATGTCTCACTTTATAATCTATATAGTTGATGGTAATTATATACGAACAAATATTGATGAAGAGTTTACAAATTTTGGGCAACATTATAGATTTAAATATATTCCTAAGAATGAATTCTGGATTGATCTTGAGCATGGAAAAAGTGATGAATCTAAATTTTTTATAGATCATTTGCTTCTTGAAAATCGTCTTATGGCTCAGGGAAAAAATTATAGTTTTGCAGAGTATGAAGCAGAGAAAAAAGAAAAACTTGAGCGAATAAAAACTGATTCAATCTTAAAAAAGAATAAACAAAATGATTCTGAATTAATAAATAAAATTCATATAAAACAATTAAAAAAATTTAGTGGTAAGGTTAAGGTGTGGTTGGTGGATGGAAGGCTTGTAAGGGATTTATACAGGGTTCAATTTACTGAGGGTGGACATGATTTAGTATATTCTTTTATACCCCCTAAAGAGATTTGGATTGATGATGATGTGAGCCCTAAAGAACGTAAGTACATAATCTTGCATGAATTATATGAAAGGAATCTTATGGCTAAAGGCTGGACATATGATCTATCTAAAAATACTAACTCTGCACATTTTGCTGCTAGCCATATTGAATATAAATGTAGGCATAATCCTAAACTTTTGATGGATTGCCTTAAAGCAGAAGTGGTTAAGAGTGATAAATTATATTAATATTATAAAAATCTTTGAAGCTGCCTATACTCCAGTAATAAAATAAGCCAAAAAATATATATATTAAGTTCTTATTAGCCATTGTATGGTATCAATATTAGCTAGAATGCATACAGCAGAGCATATTTTCTTTAAATCTTTAGAGAAAGAGATTTCTACCTTGAAGTTAGATAAGATATGTTTAGATGAAAAGGAGTCCTTATTAGTTGTTTTTGCTGATAAACTAAATTGGGATATTTTATTCAAAGCTGAAAAAAAGGCTAATGAAATTATTCAAGAAGGAAGAGATGTTGTAGAATATATAGTTGATAAAAGTGAAGTAAAAAATAAATTTCCAGGGTTAAGGATAAAACTGGAAAGAATTAAAGAAGATACAGTAAGGGTTATTGAAGTTAAATATTATGATCAGTCTGCTTGTTCTGGAGAACATTGTTCTAATACTAAAGAAGTTGGAAGATTTTTAGTTACTAGGTATAATTCTGCCGGGCCTAATAAATATGAAATAAGATTTAAAGTAGATGTTGTAAATGATTTGTATGAGTTTTCTAAAGTTGCAAGGAAAACTATGGAGTTTTTAGGTACTGAAATTGATAAAGTTGAAAATACTTTGAATAATCTTAAAACTAATCTTGAAAAGTATAAGAAAATGGCTAGGGATGTTAAGGTTGAAGCTAAAGAAGAAAAAGTTGGAGATGTTAATTTTTTGTATAATGTTGTTGAAATTGAAAGTAAGCAGTTAATGCAACAAATAGGTGAAATGGTTAAGGAGAAGTCAGTAGTTTGCTTTATTAATGTTGGAAAGAACAAGCAAGTAATGGTTGCTGTGTCTGATGATTTGGATCTTGATGCAGGACAGATTATTAAAAAAGTAGGTGAAAAATTTAATGGGAGGGGTGGAGGTAAGAAGAATTTTGCTATGGGCTCAATCGAAACAGATAAAACAGAGGAAGTCTTTGATTATGTTAAAGAGTTGATAAGATGAAAGTTAATAAAGAGGTTATGAAGAAGATTGAAACTAATGCCAGATTAAACTTATCTGAAGAAGAAAGAGAAAAGTTTATGGCACAAATTAATGATGTTCTAGATTATTTTGATAAAATTAAGGAAGCAAATACTGATGATGTTGAGCCAAGTTTTCATCCTATGGCTATAAAAAATGTTTTTAGGGAAGATGTGGTTGAAGAATCTTTAACCCAGGAAGAAGCTTTGGTAAATGCTAAGCATAAAAAAGATGGGTTTTTTAAGGGACCCAAAGTGGTGTGAAATGGATATTAAAGAGTTTGTTGCAAAAGTTAAATCTGGAGAAATTAATGTAGTTGAGTATACAGAAAAAGTTTTAGAGGATATTGAACAAATTAATTCTAATTATAATTATTTTTCAGTTATTACTAAGGAATTAGCTTTAGAACAAGCTAAAAAAGTTAATCGGAGCAAAACTGGTAAGTTGGCAGGTGTGCCAATTTCAATAAAAGATTGTATTTGTGTAAAAGGTGTGGAAAGTAGTGCGTCATCTGATATCCTTAAAGGTTACAAACCTGTATTTAATGCTACTGTTGTAAAAAAGTTAATTGATGAAGGAGCAATTATTGTAGGTAAAACTGTTCAAGATGAGTTTGGGTTTGGTGGGTTTAGTATGAATGTAGGTAATAGTTTCAAAGTCCCTTATAATCCATTTGATATTGTGAGAAGTTGTGGTGGGTCTTCAGGTGGTTCTGGTGGGATAACTCAGAAGTCTAGATATCTTCATGTTTCTATTGGTGAATCTACTGGCGGGTCTATTGCTTGCCCTGCTTCATTTTGTGGAGTCTATGGATTTACACCAAGTTATGGTGTTGTGTCTAGGTATGGGCTGATGGATTATGGGAGTAGTTTAGATAAGATTGGACCTATGGCAAAATCTTTGGATGATTGTAAAAAAGTTTTTGATGTGATTAAAGGTCATGATATTAAGGATTCTACTTCATTAGATTTTAGAGAAAATGAAGGGGAAGTAAAAAAGGTTGCAATCATTAAGGAATCTTTTAATGTTAATCCTAAAATAAAAGATATTGTTATAAATAAAATTCAGGCGTTAGGTTATGAATATGAAGAAGTTTCTTTGCCTGTAGTAGATAAATATGCTTTAGCTTCTTATTCATTAATTGCTATGTCAGAAGCTTCAACAAATTTGGCTAAATATTGTGGGTTAAGGTATGGGTATCAGCCTGAGATGAAAGAGATGTATAATGATTATTTTTCTAAAGTTAGAAGTGAAACGATAACTGATGAAGCTAAACGAAGGATTATACTTGGAACTTTTGCAAGAATGGCTGGTTATAGGGATGCTTATTATTTGAAAGCTTTGAAAGTTAGAACTTTAATAATTAATGAGTATAGACAGAAGTTTAAAGAATATGATATATTATTGTCCCCAACAATGCCAATATTACCTCCTGCTTTAGATGAAGTTAAGTATTTAGAACCTTTAGAATTGTATAAAATGGACCAGCTTACTATTGGTGTTAATTTGGCAGGGTTGCCACATATTTCTTTGAATGCAGGATTTGTGGATGGTTTGCCTGTAGGTTTAATGCTTATTGGGGATCAATTAAAAGATAATAATATTTTCAAGGCTTTGGAGGGTATAGATGGAAGTTAAGATTGGGTTGGAGGTACATTGTCAACTTAATACTAAGTCTAAGTTGTTTTGTGGGTGTAAAAATGATGTTAGTGATGTGCCTAATGTTTTTACTTGTCCAACATGTTTAGGTCATCCTGGTGCAAAGCCTGTGTTTAATAAAGTTGTATTGGATAAAGCTTTAGAAGTTGCTTTGGCTTTGAAGTGTAATATTAATAAAACTATTTTATTTTCCAGAAAGAGTTATTTTTTTCCTGACTTACCTAATAATTATCAAATTACACAATATGAATTCCCTTTAGCTGAAAAAGGAATGTTTGATGGGATTAGGATTACAAGATTACATATTGAAGAAGATCCTGGAAGATTAGTTCATAAAGGGTCTTTTGTTTTGATTGATTATAATAGGTCTGGAACTCCTTTAATTGAAATAGTTACTGAACCAGATATTACTTCTCCTGAAAGAGCTAAAGATTTTCTTAATAAATTAGTGAATGCCTTGGAATATCTTGGTGTTTATTCTAGGTCATCTGAAGCTTCTTTAAGATGTGATGTTAATGTTTCAATAAATGGTGGAAATAGGGTTGAGGTAAAGAATGTTAATGGGATAAATGATGTTAGAAAAGTTCTTGAGTATGAGATTGATAGGCAACAGATTCAACAAGCTAAACAAGAAACTAGGGGTTGGGATTCAGAAAAATGTATTACTTATGAAATGAGAACTAAGGAGTCTGAACAAGATTATGGATATATTACTGAATCAAACTTGCCTTCTTTTGAGATATCTGATATAATGATTGAAAGTGCTGAATCTAAATTGCCTGAACTTCCTCATGTTAAAGCAAAAAGATTTATGGGGGATTATAGGATTACGCCTGAAGATGCTGAAGTGTTGACTACTGAAATTGAGTTGGCTGATTTATTTGAGGCTGTTGCAAGAAAGATTGATCCTGTGTTAGCTGCTCGTTGGTTGAGGAGGGAATTGGTTAAACTTCTATCTTTAAACAAGAAAAAGATGAAAGAGATAGAAATTGATGAACAACAAATGACTGATTTGATGGATTTATATTTTAGTAAAAAAATTACAGATAAAATTGCTAAACAATTGATGGAAATAATTATTGAAAAACCTATTGATATTAAAAAGTATGTAGAAGAAAATAATCTTATGGCTGTTTCTGATGAAAATGAGTTAGATAAGTGGTGTAATGAAGTTATTAATGATAATCCACAAGCTGTTGATGATTATTTGAAAGGTAGTGAAAATTCTTTGAATTTCTTAATGGGGAAGGTAATGAGGCTTTCAAAAGGTAAAGCTTCTCCTGATTTGTGTAAAGATATGATAAAAAGAAAACTTAATAAGTAAATCTTCCTTATGTATTATATGTGATTTAATTATGGCTAGCCTACCTTATTATAAATTAAAAAATAATCGAGTGGTTAAGATTACGAGGGAATATATGTATAGGACTGGTCCTACAAACTTATTTTTAGCATTTGGACCTTATTTGGGAAGTCCTTATATGGATTGTTTATACCAATCTTGTATATTTATTTCAAGAAAAGATGTAATATCATCTATGGCAAAAGATGAACGTTTATTGAATCATTATTTAACTAATTTACAGATTGGTAACAACAAAGATATTTCTCAAAAGATTTCAGAAATTATTGTAGCTGAGATGGCTTTATTAAGGGAAAGAAGTATGAGGTATCCAGTTGTAGTTATTGGTCTTGAGGATAAAATCAAACAAGATGGAATTGATCATTTTAAAATGTTGGGTTATGATTCTTTGATATTATGAAATTGGTTGTCACTCTGGAATTGAGTCATTTATAAATACTATTGTAAGGTGTTATCTATTTTTTTTAATAAGTATTTTTGTGAATATATCTTTATAAAGTATTTTGATTTAAATTAATAGATAGGGGAAAAAGATGGCTGATAATCATAAAGAAAAATTAAAAAATATTATTGAAAAGCTTACTCGAAAGAGTATGAGTGTTTTTTCTGAAAAGATTTTCCTTGAAGCTGGTGAGTTAGGGATTGGTGAGATGCATGTGCAAAGAATGATAGATGAGTTGTTAGAAGAAGATTATCTTATGTTTCCTATGCGTGGCGTGATTAAGAGAAAGATTTAAAATACTTAATGCTGTTTCTTAGATTATGGATGATGAATTTTATAGAGTTGATTGCTTAATAAAATCTATTGATATGCTTGAAAGTATTAAATTTAAGTCTTTCATGGAAATGGATGATAAATTTTTGATGCAGTATTCTGCTATAGCAAAAACTTGGGGATTTTATTTTAATCTTCCACATTCTTTGCCTGAAACTTTAGTTGATAGGGTTGTACATCATAGGATTGTTAATAGAAATCAAGATAATGAGTTTAGGATGTTATCTTTAGATTTGAGTGATAAGTTTTGGCCTGTTGCTTTGTATGTATATAATCCAGATTGTTTTTAAAATATTTTATTTTTGATTTTTTCTGCTATCTGAAAAAAACCACTGGACACAACAAATACGCGTGAGACTTTTAAATTAATTTTATATTTTTAATTTATGATAAAAACAATATTGAGAGAAAGAAATGCTCTTTATGTTTATGGTCATGAGAATTTTAAGAAGTTTTATGATACTGATGCATTTAAACTTCATTCTACTCGAAATGAAAAATTTTTAAAAGGATATCATAATCACCCTAAAACTAAGTTTTTAACATAAATTGATCTATTAATTTAAAAGCTTTTTTACGTTTTTCTTGATGTTTAGATAATATATTATTAAGTTTATCTACCAATATTTGTTTTAGTTCTCCTGTAAGAAGTTTTCCACTAATATAATCTTGATAAATTTGTTTTAGTTTATCATCATCCTCTTCAAAGAATGTTAACCATTGATATGCAACATCTACATTAGGATTGCCTCCTTTTTTACGATGTTCTTCTATTGTGGCTTGTCCACCAGAAAATGCATATTTCATAACTTTTTTCCTTACTGTTTTCGCATCATCTGTTGTGTATATTGCTGTGTGAGCTTCTGATGCTGACATTTTTCCATCTGTTTTCATACCACCAAGGCCTGGAAGGAATCTGCATTGAATTGATGCTGGTTTATAATAACCTAATTTTGGAATTACATCTCTTGAAACTCTGAAATGTGGATCTTGATCAATAGCATGTGGAATTAAACAGGGGATGTTTTTTTTCTTAATAACGGAAGGCAAAAATGTTGGAACTGCCTGCATTGATGTATAGAAAATACTACCTATATTACTATCATTACTCATACCAAAAGCCGCTTTTACTGTAGAAAATGTTATTCTTTTAGCAACTTTTAATGCCTCAGGGTACATTAAGTTAGCATGCTTGGTATCAACTATGAAATGAGTTTTCTTTGGGTTAAAACCTAAAGCAATTACATCTAGCATATTTTCTTGTAAGTGTTCTTGGGATTCTTCCCAATCAAGATCTTGTTTAAATAGAAACTTTTCTTCATCTGGGAATTGAAAGTATAATTCTACATCAAATTTATCTTGTAACCATTTGGTAAACATCCATGGAACCAAATGCCCTATATGCACTGGGCCAGATGGTGCTCTCCCAGTATAAAGGAAGAATTTATTACCTTTTTCGTATTCATCTAATATAAATTTTAAATCTCTATGGGCAAAGAATATATTTCTTCTTAGGAAATGGTGTAAATCACCTGTATGTTTTTCAATTCTTTCTAAAATTGCTTTATTTATAGCTGAAACACCAAATTCTTTTATGATTCTATCATAATCAATATTTCCTTTAACTTCCCAAGGTGTAACTTTAAAGGCTGCCATATTCCTTAAATTATAATGTAGAAGTTTTTAAGTGTTTCTGTGTGCAGTAATTTGATCAACAACATATGTTCTACTATATTTTAATGGAAGAAGAAAACATTAGAGATATCCTTAAATTGATTTTGGAAAGTATTCAAGGTAAAGAATTTATTTGGCGACTAGAGGGAAGTGCGAATCTTAAAATTCAGGGAGTTGATGTTTCTGTTGCGGATTTGGATATTACTACAAATAATGAAGGAATTGAAATATTTAGAAGTGCTTTAAAGGAGTTTATTGTAAAATATTTTTTCAGTCGAAAAATAAAGGGTTATTCATTAGTTTGTGATATAAATAGTTTTGAAGTTGAAATTAATTCTTACGGGGATAGAGAACTAGATATGTTTGATAAAACTAAAAATATGGTATGGAAAGGTTTACAAATTCCAATTCTTCCATTAAATTCTGCTAAAAAATTCTATGAATTAATTAATCGTAAAGAGAAAGTTGATTTAATCTCTAAATATCTATCCTAATTACTAGAATTACATTAATTTTATAAATAACATATGGTCTACTATATTTTATGGACAAATTCTTATCATTAGCAGAGAAAAAAGGAGCATCTTACGCTGAAATTATGAATTATTCTTCAAAAAAGAATGCTATAGAAGTTGCTGATAAGAACATCAAAGAAATGTCTTCAGGTGATGTTAAACTTTATTCAGCTAGAGTTTTGTACAAGAATAGGGTAGGGATGGCATATTCTTATCTTGATGATTATAATGATTTACTTGATAAGGCTATAAAAAGTGCTAGAGCTAATGATAATGAAGCTGATTTTTCTTCAATGAATGCTATTAATAAGAAAGTTAAGACTGAGTACAAAATTAATCCTTTAAATATTTCATTAGAAGAAAAGAAAGATGATTTGATGAAATTAGATATCAGAAATCAATTCAAAAAAATTGTTAGTGTGAAATTAATATATGCGGATACTGTGTCAAAATGGGAGTTTTTGAATTCTGATGGGAGTAACATAATTTGGGATGATTGTACAACTGGATTTATTGCATGGCCTTTTTCAAAAGAAGGAAATGATATGCAAAATTCTTTGAAAATAATTAGAATTAAAGGAGGGTATGAATTGATGGATGGTGCTTTAGCTGCTGTAAAAGAAGCTATGAAAATGGCTGAGGATTTGTTGAGTGCCAAAGCTGCTAAAGGTGGGTTGTTTCCAACCATGATTGATAATAAATTAGGTGGGGTGTTTGCACATGAGGCTATTGGACATGCTTGTGAAGCTGATCATATACAAACTAAAGCATCTATTTTAATTGGAAAGGAAGGAAAAATGATTGGTAATGATGTTGTTAGTATTGCGGATGATGGTAGTTTGAATAAGTGGGGTTGGACTCCTTTTGATTCTGAGGGTGTAAAATCTTCTAAAACTCAGTTGGTTAAGAAAGGTGTGTTGGTTGGTTGGCTTCATAGTAAAGAAACTGCTGCACAATTTGATCAAGATGTTACTGGTAATGGGAGAGCACAATCTTTAGGGTTTAGAGTAATTCCAAGGATGACTAATACTTTTATTGAAAAAGGTGATTCAAGTTATGATGAAATTTTATCTGAAATAAAGAAAGGATATTATTTAAAAGGTTCTTTAGGTGGACAAGTTGATCCTGCTGGAGGAGAGTTTTTATTTAATGCTCAGGAAGGATATTATGTTGAAAATGGTGAAATTAAGTATATGGTTAAAGGAGTTTCTTTAACTGGAAGTATTCTTGAAACTTTGCATAATATAAAATTGGTTGCTAATGATATGGATTTTGGTCATGGATATTGTGGTAAAGCAGGACAGAATGTACCTGTGAGTGAAGGAAGTCCACATATATTGATTGAAAATGCTAGGGTTGGTGGTTCACAATGATTGATAAAATTATTAATTATTTGAAAAGTAAAGTTGATGAGTATGAAGTTTTTTACAATAAAAATAATTCTTTGAATGCAGAAATTGCAAGTGATAAAATTAGTTTTGTTTCAGAAGGTGTTACGCATGGTGTTGCAATTAGGGTTGTTGTTGACGGAAAGTTTGGGTTTGCTTATACTAGTAATCTTGAAAATTTTAAGGATTGTGTGGATACTGCTTTGAAAGTTGCTAAAGTTAGTAAAAAGGATGAAAATTTTAAAGGGTTTGTCAAGCCTAAAACATTTAAAGTTGTTAAGGATTTGAATAAAGATGTTGTTGAGTTGACTCCAGAGTATATTCATGAGTTTAATAATCAGTTTGTAAGTAATGTGAAGGAAGTTAACAAAAATATATTATATTCAATTGGAATGTTCAATAAAAATGTTAGTGAGTCAAGAATAATTAATTCTGAAGGTGTTGATTTAGATAATAAAACTGCTGTTAATTCTATGGAAGGTGGTTTAGTTATTGAAAATAAGGGTAGGTTGGAAATGCTTGAATTTGAAATGGGTGATAAAAATTTGTTAGATGTTAATGTTGCCAAAAGTCATGCACAAAGGTTGTTGGGTCTTTTGAATAAAAAGCAAATGGATACTTGTAATATTCCTTTAATATTGCATCCTGAAGCTTTAGCCTCTTTATTTAGTCAAAGTTATGTGTTCTCTGTATCAGGGGAAAATTTATTTTTGAAAAAATCTAAATTTAAAATTGGAGAAAAAGTTTTTGATGATAAAATTACTATTACTGATGATGCTCTAACTAAAGGATTATTCTGTACAAGACCTTTTGATAAAGAAGGTACAAAGTCACAGAAGTTTAATGTTATTGAGAATGGAGTTTTTAAAAATGCTTTGTATGATAATTATTATGGTAAGTTAGTTGGTAAAAAAAGTACTGGAAATGCTCAAAGAAGTGTTGTGTCTTTGCCTAGTATCCTGCCTAATAATATTGTGATTAAGGCTGGGAATGTTAAGGATGTTTTGAATGATGTTGATAAAGCTATTTATGTTAGAGGGATGCTTGGTGTGCATACTATGAATGAAGCTACTGGTGATTTTTCTGTAGGTGTTATGGAAGGACATTATGTTGAAAAAGGAAAATTGAAGTATGCTGTTAAAGATACAATGATTGCAGGTAACTTTTTTGATTTAATGAATAATGTTGTTTCTGTTGGGAAGAAAATAGAACATTCTTTAGATGTTTCTGGTGGATGTTACATGCCTGAAATATTGTTTAAGAATGTTAAAGTTATAGGAAATTGAATAATGTGTAAATTATTCCGCCAATAAATATTGTTATTAGAATTCCGCTGATAAATTTGTTTGTTTTTACTTGAAATTCAGGTTTACGTTCTCCTAATTTTCTTGCTTTATGGAACATTATTACTATGATGATTCCTTCTATGCCACCTGCAATAGCACCAGTAATCCCTAATGCTTGTATGAAGTTTGTAAATTTTAGTAAAACTATGATTAAAGGTATTGTCATTGTTAAAATAAATGCTCTTGATTTTTTCATTCCAAAATCAAACTGGTACATCCATTGCAAGCCTAAACCTAATGCTAAAAAGCTTGTTGCCATGGAAAATATTGCAAATAAATTTCCAAGGATGACCATGTGTGTGCCTAAAACTTTACCTAAGCCAATTGTGGCTATCTGAGAAGTGCTTAAACCTGATACTCCAACTGTGACTATAGCAAATATTGCGTAGATTGTGATAGGAATTAATGACCCAATAATAACTGCGCTTTTTAATTTCTTTTTTTGTTTGATTAAAGTTTCTTTCATTTCAGGGATTGCTATTGCACCTATGAAACTGAAAAGGATTACACCATAAGGTAAGAAGAACTTTGAATAATTAACTGAAGTTAAGTTTGAGAAATTAATACTAGGGATTCCAAAGAATATTATTATGAATATTATTATAATCATTAAGCCACTTAATGTTAGTTCCCATCTTTCAATGATGTTTAATCCTTTATAGATTAAGAAACCCATTAAAATAAAAAATCCAAGCATTGCTGTTGTTGCGTTTATGCTAAATAATGCACGTAAGGATTCTCCTTCACCAATAAGGTAAGCTATAAGTGCCCCATAGACTCCAATAATTGTGGCTAAGGTCATAAATAATTTACCATATTTACCAATGTATTTTTCTGCGTAGCCTACAAGTTGATGTTTCTTTTTTGTTCTTAAACTAATTTCTGCAATATATAAATTTATGAATAATACACCTATGCCTAAAATTAAAATATGAATTAAACCAATCAATACTCCGGATTGTGCTATAACATATGGAAGGCCTAAAACTCCGGCACCAATTACTGTCCCTACTAATGTTGCAATAGCTTCAAAGTATTGTTTGTTCATTATGTAAATAAAGGAATTTTATTTTTATATAGTTATGGTTTTTATCAAATTGAATCCATATCTTGCAGCAATCATAGCGCCTGTTATTCCAGGTGAGTCTATTCCTATATAATTAACTAAGCCTTCTAGGCCACGGTCAGATTCTTCTCTGATAATCCAATCTCTTGAAGGTTCACCTTTCTTTTGTAATTTTGGCCTTACGCCAGAGTAACCTGCTGCTGAGATGTTTTTTAATTCGATAAACTTTAGATAGTTTTGTGTGAATTTAAAAATGTCAGGGATTACGTTTTCATCAACGTCGTAGTTTAGTTCGTCTCTTTCTATGTATCTTGTATCTGGGCCAATTTTCATGCTATGATCTAATTCTAATTTTACATGAAAACCTTGACTTACTGGACCTGGCATTGGATAGATTAAATGTGATATAATTTTATTCTTTCCTCCTCCTATGGAGAAATAATTTCCTTTACAATAATAAATCTCATAATTTGGATCATTAACTCCACATAATTGCGCTACTTTATCTGAGTTTAATCCTGCTGCATTGATAATGAAATTTGTAGTTATTTTTGTCATTTCTATTTCATTTTTTACTTGAACTAACATTTCGTAACCATTTTTTATTTTATTTATAGCAAAAGGTTTAGTATTCATTACAAAATTTGCATTTGAAGTTCCTTGATAGAATTTGATAAGCTCTCTTGAGTCTATAATGCCTGTATTTGGTGACCAGATTGCTCCAGTTGCAGTAACTTCTGGTTCAAGTTTATGGACGTCTGTTTTATCTAATATTTTTAGTTCAATCCCAGCATCAACACCCTTTTTATAAAGTGATTCCATGACTTCTTCTTCTCCTTTTTGTGCTAATATTAGTTTGCCCCATTTTCTATGAGGAATATTATGCTTTTCGCATAATTCGTACATTAGTTTATTGCCTTCCAAACTACATTGGCCTTTTAATGGATGATCAAGATAATTTATTCCTGTATGAATGACTTCACCACTTCTGCTACTGGTTTCTAAACCGATGTCATGATTTTTTTCAAGAAGAATAGTCTCGTATTTTTGTGAAAATACGTTTGCTACAGCACATCCTACAATGCCACCACCTATAATAGTTACTTCGTAATCCATAAAAGAAGTTATATTTATTAAATATTTAAATTTTATGTAAGAATTAATCTATTCTGTGCATTTTCAAGTAAGCTTTCATTTCGTTTGTTATTAATTTTATATCATTTAAAAATTCTTTTTCTTTAGCTCCCATCCTATCTCTGTCTATAATTTTATCATAGAATTCTCTGAATACTTTTCTGAAAGAACTTTCTTTTCTTAGACCCCATTCATCTTCATAATCTTTTTGAGTATATCCTCCAATAGTAATTGAAACACTACCTTCTTGAACTGTTGTTTTCTTATTTTCTTTTTCAATAGTAATATTTTTTACAGAAGCGTCAAAACTAATTTCTAAAACTAATTTTACATAATTACTTACTTTTTTCTTTGCAAACCAATCGAATGAAATTGAACGATCTCCATTATCATCAGTTGATTCTTTGTGTGATTGTTCAATTAATGTAGAATATCCTCTTTCTTTTATTATTTTATGTAAATGTCTAATTAGCTCATTTACTTCAATTACTGTTTTTTGCTTTATTGCCTTTACTGGTGCTACAAAATCTGTTTGTGACATATATTAATAAAAAAGATTGAAGAAATTATAAATGTTTCTATTTATGTAAGAATGTTTTGATGTATTCTATGAAATCTTGGGTTTCAGCTTCAATTTTTTCTTCGTATGAACTCAATTTGCTTTTAATAACATATTTTTCATAAAATTCTCTGATTAATTTTAAAAACTCTGTTTCTTGATATTTTTTGTTTGTGAAAGTTTTTTTATAGTCTTTTTCCATGCCTGAATTAAAAGTTATTTCAATATTACCTTTATTACTTTTTTCAGTTTTTCCATTTTTTTCTATTGCTATATCTTTTAAATCTCTAAGCCAAATGTCAACTGAAATATTAAATTTAACATATTCTGTAACTTCTTTTTCTGCAATCCAATTACCTTCAAAGTAACCTCCTGAAGGTTTAGCTTTTTGAGCATGGCCTTTTTGTACATAATCATAATTATGTTGTGATAGCCAGTCTGGGATTGCATCAAGAATTGCATTAAAATTAAAGATACCTTTATGTTTAATTATTTGGCTAGCAATTACTCCTATTTTTCTTTGCTTTTCTTTACCCATTATTACTTAACAAATAAATAGAATTAATAATGCTTTCGGTTAATAAAAAGGTTTAAATAGTTAGGATTATGGCTTTTTGACCATGGAAACGCTTAGAAAACAGCTAATTGAGGATACTAAAAAGAAGATTATGGAAAGTTTTGATAATGAGAGCTTAATTATACAATGTTCTAGATATTTGGCTGAGTTAGATACCTCTATATATTCTATGAAATTAAGATTGAAAGGGTGGTATGGGTTTTATGATCATGATGTTGTAGATGTGTTGGATGTTTCTGGAGAGAAGTCTTCATTAGGTGCTGATTTAACTGAAGAAGATTTGATAATCTTAAATGAAAATATTGAAACTTTAAGATTATTATTAATATTGAAAGAAGATAATATAAATTATTTAACTAAATTAATGGAAGTAAAAGTTCCAAGGTTGTTGGATGTTGCTGGAGTTGAAATTGGGGCTAAATTAATTAGTTTGGCTGGTGGTGTTAAAGAGTTAGCTTCTATGGCTTCTTCAAAGATACAATTGTTAGGGGCAGAGAAAGCTTTGTTTAGGCATTTGAAAAGTGGGAATAAGGCTCCTAAGTATGGTGTGATATATTTTCATAAGAGTGTTCAAGATTCTGAGGATAAAGGGAAGGCTGCAAGGAAGTTAGCTTCAGAGATAAGTAAAGTTGTAAAGGTGGATTATTTTAGAAAATGATTTCAAAATTAAAAGCTTTATTAGATGAAGGAATTGATGTTGGTTTAAATAAAGAGGATAATGTTTTGTATCTTGGTGCTTCACATGGTGTTACAGCTAAAATAATTTCTAAAATTGTAGGTTCTAAAGGATTTGTGTTTTGTTTGGAAGTATCTTCAATTGTAATGAGGGATTTGTTAAAGGTTTGTGAAGATAATGAAAACATGGTGCCTTTGCTTTATGATGCAAATAAAATGGAAGAGTATGAAGATAAAATTAAGAAAGTAGATTTTATTTATCAGGATTTAGCACAAAGAAATCAAGTTTCAATATTTAAGAAAAATTCTGAAACATTTTTGAAAGAAAAAGGTAAGTTTGTTTTGATAATTAAAGCAAAAAGTATTGATGCTGTTAAAGATGTTAAAGAAGTTATTGAAAATGTTAAGAAAGAAATGGGTGATGTTAAAGTAGTTGATATGGGAAAAACTCATAAAGGACATTATGCTATTTTAGGTGAGAAATGATGAAAAGAGATTTAGTTGAAGATATGATTTTGTTTTTAGTTAATCAAGGTTATATCTTGAAGAATATGGATTCTGGGTTTGATGTTCTTGCTAGAAAGAAAGATAAAACTTTGTTAATAAAGGTTGTAAAAGATGCTAATTCTTTAAATCCTGAAATGGTTTATCAAATGAAAAATATTGCTTCTTATATTAATGGTGTGCCAATGATTTTGGCTGAGAGTGCAGGGAATATGTTAGAAGATAATGTTGTTTATTCAAGAAATGGTGTTGTTACTTTGAATTTGGAAACTTTAAAGGGGTGTGTGAAAGCAAATTTGCCCTATGTGAAATCATCTAAGGCTGGATTAATAGTTTCTATTGATGGTGGAGAGTTGAAGAAATTGAGAGAGGAAAGTGGTTATTCTTTGAATACATTGGCTAAAAAAGTAGGAGTAACTTCAAGAATGGTGGCTAGGTATGAAAATGAAAATGCTGATGTGAGTTTTATTAATGCTTTAAAGATTTATGATTTATTTGGTGATAGTGTATTTAATTGTGTTGATGTATTTTCTAGGCCTACAATCGATAGAATTGATGCTAGTTCTGATATTTCATTGAAGTATGCACAATTAGGATTTAATGTCCTTGAAACCATTAGATCTCCTTTTAATATTGTAGCAAGAAAAGAGAAAGAGATTATTTTGACATCTGTTGGAGATAAAGTTAGTAAGCATGTTAATTCTTTATCAAAATTGTTGGATGCAGATAACTTATTAGTGTTTAATCATAGGAAACCTAAAGTGGATATGCCTGTTATTGCTAAAGATGAATTTTTAGAATTTGAGAAATCTAATGAAATATTAAAATTTTTGAAAGAATTTTAAATCTGTTTTAGAATTTTTACAACTCTATCTTGTCCGATTTGTAAAATGAATGGTGCCAGTTTTGGTCCTTTGTCTTTGTTTGTTAAAACCTTGTAGCAATATTTGAAAAATTCTTTAGGGTTTGATTCATTAGCTTGAATAATTGTATAAAATTCTTCAAATAAACTATCTTCATTGAATTTCTTTTTTTCTAATGATTCTGCTAATGTTTTTAGCATTTTTTTACCTTTAGCATCAATTTTTACAAGAGGTTTATCTACAATTTTAAATTTCAAATCTTCTGGGGCATATTTTTCTAGCCAGATTTGTGCACATTTTGTTCTTTGTTCTAATCTTTCTAAATCAAAGTTGTCTTTAATTTCGTCTTTGTAATAATCTTTAATGTCTTTGAAATTATTTTCATAGGATTGTGTAATATTGCAAAGGTGTCTGAAGCTTGGTTGAAATGGTAATTTCTTTTTTGGTTTGTCTACAACACTTAATTCATAGATTCTGCTTTGTTTATTTTTTTCTTTTGCAGAAACTTCTTCCTTACCATAATAAATTCTTTCTAATTTGTCAAAGTCTTCATAAATTTTGATAACGTCTAAATCAAAGCTGATAGCAAATTCTGTGCTTGGTCTTGTACCTGTAAATAAAAATCTTACAATATCTGGTTCATAGATTTCAAGAACATCTTTTATTGTGATAACGTTGCCTGAAGAACTGGACATTTTCCCTCCAATTCCTTTTATAATAATGAAATCGTATTTTATGTATAATGGGGCTTCGAAATTATAAATTTCTTTACAGATATCTTTAGCTGTTGTGTAACTTCCTCCTAAAGTTGAATGTTCTTTGCCACCAGGCTCAAAGTCTACTTGTTCGTGTGTCCAACGCATAGGCCAGTCAACACGCCAAAGTAATTTGCTTCTTCCATCTTTGGAAAAATCAAATGTTTTTTCTTTGCCTTTATTATCTTTATATGAAACTTTGTGGCCTCCAAGGTATTTGATGTCAGATACTTCGTCAGTTTTTGAGTCTGGATCAAATATGCTTATAGGTAACCATGTTTCTGGTAAAGGTTCTTGTCTGTATTTATCTAGGATTGTTTTAATTTTGTCAGTATTTTCTAATGCTATTTTCATGCCTTCAGTGTATTTGCATTTTCTGTATTCTTTAGATTGGTAAAGGAATTCTGGTTTGAAGCCTAGTTTTGGAAGTTCTTTTTCAATAGCAACTTCGTTGTGTTTAGCATAACTTTCTTCTTCATGATATGGATCAAAAACGTCTACAATTGGTTTTCTTAACTCTTTTTTTAGTTTATCCTGTTCAGGCCAGCCTTTAGGGACTTTTCTGAAAACATCATAATCGTCCCAAGAATAAATGAATCTTACTTTTTTGCCTAAATCTTTTAATGCTCTGACAACTAGTTCAACTGTAATCATCTCTCTAAAATTACCAATGTGGACTATTCCTGATGGTGTTATTCCGGATGCACAGACATATTGTTTTTTGTTACCTTTTTCTTTAATGATTCTTCTAGCTGTTTGGTCTGCCCAATGCATAGATTCATCATTTTCGATAGTAATTTCTGTATCTTTAGCTGCCATGAGGCTTAAATAGAAGAAATTATTTAAAAAGGTTTGGGTAAATATTATATATATGGTAATATTTTGATAATTAAAATGAGATCAGTCGGATTATTGATGCAAGAACATAAACTAATCCTAAGGATGGTTAATATAATTAAAAAGACTAAAGATTATAATGATAGTTTTGTTTTAGAAGTTGTAAATTTTTTCAAATATTTTGCTGATCAAAGGCATCATGGAAAAGAAGAAGATATTTTATTTAATGAATTGATGAATAAAAAAGTATCTGAAGAACATAATAAAATTATGAATGGTTTAGTAAATGATCATAAAAATGCTCGAGTTATTATAAGTGAATTAGAAAAATTGCCTTTAGTTGAAAAAAGGGAAGAACTGTTAAATAAAATTATAAAAATGTATCCTCAACATATTGAAACTGAAGATAAGAATTTTTTTATTCCAGTAATGAGTTATTTTACAGAAGATGAACAGAATGAAATGTTTGAAAGGATGAATAAGTTTGATTCTAACTTAAATGATGAAAAATATAAACAAATTGTTGAAAAATATGAGAAATAATTATGTTCTTGCACCTATGCATGGAGTCAATTGTCTTGCTTTTAGGCAGTTGTGTTTGGAATATGGTGCAGGGTTAGTTAGTACTCCGATGATACATGCTAATTGGTTGGCTAAAGAAAAGAAGTTGCCTAAGGATATTGAGTTTGGGAATGAAAAAAATATTTCTGTTCAGTTAGTTGGAGAAAATATAAAAAATATGAAAATTGCAACAAAGATTGTTGAAGATTATGCTGATATAATCGATATAAATTGTGGTTGTCCATCTCCTGATATAATGGCATTAAAATGCGGGGCTTATCTTTCTAAATATCCTAAGAAAATAGGTGAAATAGTTAATGCTGTAGTTGGTTCTACTTCAAAGCCAGTTACTGCAAAAATTCGTTCTGGTTGGAATGAAAATAAGATTAATGCTATTGAAGTTGGAAAAATCATAGAAGATAATGGTGCTGTTGGTGTAGCTTTGCATGCTAGAACTGTTAAGCAAGGATATTCTGGTGAAGCAGATTGGGAGTTGATTAAAAAACTAAAGGAGTCTATAAAAATAAAAGTTTTTGGGAATGGGGATGTGTGGAGTGGTGAATTAGCTCATAAGATGTTAAAGGAGACTAAAGTTGATTATGTAATGATTGGTAGGGCTGCAATGAGTTATCCTTTTATTTTCAAGGAATGTTTAGATGTTAAATATAAACCTACAATTGAAGATAGACATAAATGTATTCTAAGATTTATTGAACTTTATGAAAAACAAAAAAAGCAAAGTATTGTTGAATTGAAACAACATTTGATGTGGTTGTTTAAAGGTTTAGACGGGGCTAAAGAAATTAGAGTTAAAATGGCAAGTGTTAAAGACGTTAAGTTGTTAAAGAAAATGTCTGAAGAATTTTTTCATTTGTGATAGTTTTCATTTTTTAAAATTGTAAATGCTCTGTAAACTTGTTCTATTAAAAATACTTTTATCATTTGATGTGGGAAAGTCATTTTAGACAATGAGAGTAAAAAGTCTGCCTTTAATTTTTCTTTTTCGGTAAAACCTTCTGCTGGACCAATTATGAATGTTATATCTTTGTCTTTTATAAATCTTGCAAATTCTGTTGATGTCTTTTGTTTGCCTGTTTCGTCTAATAAAACTAAATAACCTTTGGCTTGATTGAATGCTTGATTTGTTGTTTTTACTTCAATTATTTCAAATTTAGTGTATTTTGGTAGACGTTTTAAGTATTCATTGGAAGCGTCTTGAAAATAACGTTCCCTTAATTTACCAATAGAAATAATTTTAATCATACTAATTCACTTTCATTTAGTTCTGCTTCCATTTCATCAAGAATGTTAATAGTTTCATTTAATTCTAGAGTAATATTATTTTTAGGTGGCAATTCTATAATCATTTCTTCTCCTGGTAATATAATTGGTTCTTCTGTATCATTAAATTTATCTTTAATTTTTTCAGATGGTGGTGTTTCAAACATTTCTGAAACTGAAGTGTAACCAAAAATAAATATTGCTATGGCTAGTACTATTATGACAGCCCTTAGTGTCCATTTTGTTAGTTTCATGAAAGCTGTTACTAAAAAATAGATAATTATTACTGCAATTAGGAGTTTTATTAATGGTGTCATATTCAATATTTAAGTATTAAAACTATTTAAATCTTCGGGGTGATATAATTATTTTTTCTTTCTATTGCTTTTTGGATTAAGCCTTTAAATGGTGGTGACGGGTGCATAAACCTTGATTTAAATTCAGGGTGTGCTTGTGTTGCTAAGAAAAATGGGTGGACTGTAGTTGGTAATTCAATGAATTCTACTAGATTTCTTTGTGGGTTTATGCCTGATATAATAAGTCCATGTTCTTCAAGTGCTTTAACATATTCTTGGTTGACTTCTAAACGATGACGGTGTCGTTCTGTGATTAAAGTTGAGTTGTATAAATTATGTGCTATTGTACCTTCTTTTAATTCAGCTTCATATGATCCTAGTCTCATTGAACCTCCAAAATCACCTTCTGCTAATTTTTTAGCTTGCTCTGGAAGAATATGGATAACAGGATGTGGTGAATTTTTGTCGACTTCTTCACTATTAGCATCTTTTAAGTTTAAAACATTTCTTGCGTATTCTACAACTGCAAGTTGGAGACCATAGCATAATCCTAAGAATGGAATCTTATTTAATCTTGCATGTTTTATTGCATTAATTTTCCCTTCTATACCTCTACTTCCAAATCCGCCTGGAACAACAATGCATTCTAAATTATCTAATTGATATATGTTTGCTTTGTATTTTTCAAAGTCTTCTGAATTAATCCATCTAATGTTGACATTGTATCCTTGATGCCAAGCTGCAATTTTTAATGATTGAATTACACTAATGTAAGTATCTGCTAAAGTGAATGCACCTGTGTTTTGATATTTACCAACCATGCCTATGTTTAATATTTTTTCTTTAGGTATGTTATCTATTTTGTTTACTAATTCTAGCCATGGTTTTAAAATTATTTCACTTTTTTCCCTTCTAAATCTTTCATTGAATACACCTAAAAGTTTTATGTCAAATTCTTGTTTTAATAAGTTAACTGGTATTTTGTAAATGTTGTCAACATCATTAGCTGATATGATATGTTCATATGGGATACTACAGTTTCTTGCTATTTTCTTTTTTCTTTCTTCATCTAAAGGTAGTTCTGATCTTCCTACAATGAAATCTGGAATTATTCCTCTACCTCTTATCATATGAATTGATTCTTGTAAAGGTTTAGTTTTTTGTTCTCCCACTTTTGATGGTGTTGGAACTAAGCCCATGTGGATAAATACAATGTTATGCCCATCAAATTTCATTAACCTTAGTGCATCTAAGAACCATTGATGTAATGTTTCTCCTACAGTGCCACCTAATTCTACCAATGTGTAATCTGCATTAGTTTCTTCTTGAACTTTTAGAATTCTTGAAATTATCTCATTAGTAATTGCACTATATTCAACACATTTTCCTCCATAGTCTCCTGAACGTTCTTTGTTAATTATGTTTTGCCAAATTTGACCGTTTGTTACGCTATGATTTTTAGAAGTTATAATGTGGTTCGTGAATCTTTCATAGTTGCCTAAATCCTGATCTGTTTCAAATCCATCTTCAGTTACAAATACTTCTCCATGTTCTTTAGGATTCATAGTCCCTGCATCTACGTTAATGTATGGATCAAGCTTCATTGCAGTAACTTTATCACCCTGGGCTTCTAATAATGTGCCTAAGGCTGATGTTAAAACGCCTTTTCCTAAACTTGAAAGAACACCACCTGTAACAAATACGATGTGTTTTTTGGATTGTTCAGAAATCTTGGTCACCTTTTATTTAATTACATAAATTGATGCTTTATAAAAATTATGCTGATTTATAGATACTTTTAAAAACAATACTATTTAACATAGAGGTAAAATGGAAAATCAAAAAAGTTTTGCAGTAAAATTTGTATTGGATAATAAAGGAAATATACAGACGCAAATGCATAACCAAAATATTTCTCCACAAGAGGCGGTTGGTTTATTGGAGATGGCTAAGTCTCAAATATTGGAAAATTTAGCACAAAGTAGGAAAGAAGTATTTTCGGGATCAAAAAAGGAATAAAATGGATTGTATATTTTGTAAAATATTAAATGGTGAAATTCCTGCATCCAAAGTTTATGAAGATGATAATGTTTTGGCTTTTTTAGATATAATGCCTGCTACACCTAAAAAAGGCCATGTTATTGTAATTCCTAAAAAACATTATGAAATGCTTGAAGATGTGTCTGATGATGATTTAACAGCTCTAATTTTAGTTGTTAAAAAGGTTCAAAAAGGCATTTTAAAATGGGCTGAAGGGACTAATATATTCCAGAATAATGGGAAATCATCAGGTCAAATAGTAAATCATGTACATTTTCATATAGTGCCTAGATTTGAAGGTGATGGTGTTAAGTTGGCTGAATCTGAAACATTTCAATATCAGGATTCAGAAATGGTTGAAATGCAAGAAAAAATCAAAAAGCTTTTAAATGAAAGTTCAACTTTTTAATGATTAATGGCGCGGTAATTTAGCTTGGTAGAATGCCGGTCTCATGTTATCATGAGGTTTGAGGCTTTTAAGCCTGTGATATAAGAAAGCCGGATGTCGGGAGTTCAAATCTCCCCTGCGCCACTTTCTAATTTTTAAGGAAAAAGTTATAAAGTAATAGTTATATTAATTGTATGTTGGAGGTGTAATAAATGAAAAAAGAAATCTCAATTATGATTGGATTATTGCTTTTTTGTGGGTTAGTTATTGTAGGCTCAGACAAGATTACAGGTATGGGTATATTAGATAATATTAATATAAAAAATATTTTTAAAACTCCAAAAGATGCTCAAATTAAAACATTGAGTTTACAAGATGCGCAACAAAATGCACAGCCTCAAAATCCATTCTGTGGTGATGGTGTATGTTCAAATGATGAAGGTTCACAAAGTTGTTCACAAGATTGCCAAACACCTGTTATATCGGAATTATCTAATTGTTATATGAAAGCAATAAATCCTAGCACTGGTGATGCAGGCTGTTATCCTGACACATGCATTTTTGTAATAAGAAGCAAGATGGATCAAGGTGACAAATATGCAATAATGGATCTTTGCGATAGAGTTTCAGGCAACACAGAAGCAAATGCGTTTTGTTGTTAATTTTTTTAAATTTAAATATAATTATTTGTTTAAATTTTTTACAAATAACTTTGCATGTTTTAAATCGTTTGATTCATAAATAAATCCAAGAGCATTTAGGCCTGTATGTTTAATCATAAAATCTATCAATGAGATTTGAGGATATTTCTCAATTTTATTTTTTATTTTTTCAACTTTTAAATCTGGAGTTGCAGGTTCAATAAGTCCTAAATCTACTATGTATTTTGCCCAGTCGTTTGATTCTTTTAATAATAAATCTCTTTCTAATAATGCTAGGTAAGATTCTCCGTATCTTTCGTGCATATTTGAAACGAATTCTTTGGTGTTAATTCTTGCACCTAAAAAGTCTGCCCATTGTTCTCTTGTCATATCGTTAGGGCATATGGATATTTTAAATTCATTCATTCCACTTATTAAATCTGAAATGGATCCTATTTGGATTGGGAATAATTGACAAACTAATGCCCTTTTATTATAAACTGAACATTTGTTTTCTTTAAAGAATGGACAAGATGTTTCTTTGAATGTGTATTGGATAACTAAACTAATTTTGTTTTTTTGATCATAAATTACTTTGTATGGGACAATTGTTAAATTAAAGCCTTGTTTTTTTGCTTCTTCTTGTAAGGTTTTAGCTTCCCATTCAAATAAGCTTAATGTTGGTTTATGGTAATAGTAGATATAACTATTTGGAGAAAATCTAGGATATTCAGTTTTATCATCATTTAGTGATTCTTCTTTACAACATAATCCACAGTTTTTACATACAAATTTGTCCATAAATACATAGCAATAATCCTAGATTTATAAATTTAACCATAAAGTTTATATTTTCTTTAAATATTATGGAATTAGATGGAAAAAAGGGATGTATGGTTTTTAGAAATGGATAATATTTTAATTCCGTTAGATAGGGTTTATAGAATTGGTAAAAATTATGATATTGATATTCCAGTTGATAGGATTGAAAATTTTCAAGTTGATATAAATCATATAAATGCTACTTTAAGATTTGTTTCTTCAAATGTGGAAGATAATCATTCTGTAGTTTATATGCCTGAAAATATTGATGAACCTTTTATAATGTCTTGTTATAAAGATAACCCTATTTTATTAAATGGAAAATTAATTTTAACTTCATTTTTGATGGAGAATGATGTTTTAAAAATAGATGGTTATGGGAAAACTAATTTTAAAAAACCATTTATTGTTAAAAAAAAATCTCCTTTGCAAAAAGATGGTTTGAAGGCTATGCTTGTTGGAGCTGTTGATCAAAAAAATATTCCGGGTTATGAAAATTCAGTGCATGCTTTTAGAGGAACATTGTTAGATAAAGGTGCTAGACCCGAAAATATACAAACTTATTTAGATTATGATGCTCAAAGGTTTAATATAAGGGATGGCTTGGAAAGACTGATTGATGGTTCCAATTATTCTGATACTACTTTTTTTTATTTTAATGGGCATGGTGACGAAAAAGGGATTTATTTGTCCGGTTATGATTCTTTAGACACTAATTCTTTTTATAAATTGTTTAATCAAATTAAAGGTAAAAATGTAGTGGTAGTGGATTGTTGTAATTCTAAAAATTTTGTTGAAGGATTAGATTCGTCAGCTTATTTTTTTGGTGCATCTATAAGGATGGCTTATTCTCAAGAGTATCAATTTAATTTAGGTAATTTCACTAGATTATTTTTGCAAATGATTAATAAAAAGGATTTTATTGATTTGGCTGATATACGTGAAGATGATATTAATTCTAAGTTATCTGCTCTTAATTCTACTGATGATGTAAGGGCACAAAGAGTTTATTTTAAAGGTCCTTCTCTATATCTTTAATTTTCTGCGTTCATTTCTAGAAGATGTTTTAAATGAATATTTTTTAGTTTTGTTAATTTATTTTTTTTGTCAAAAACTCCTTTTAACATAGTTGACATTCTTTCTCCACTCATAATTGGTGGAACTATAACATAATCTGCACCTGCTTCATATAAGTTAAGTGCTTCGTGAAGGTGTTGTGCAGTAAGTATAACTTCTGTTTTTGGATTTTCAGTTTTAGCATAAGCTAATAATGTTAAATTATTTTCTTCAGATGGAATAGTTGAAATAATTATTTTTGTTTGAATAAAATTAATCTTTTTTAAAATTTCTAAATTGGTTACATCACCATAAATGCAAGGAGTTTTAGCATTTATTAATTTTTGAATTATATCTGGGTTTGAGTCAATAACTTTTATATGGTTTTTCAGATTATTAAATGATTTTAAGATTATTGATCCCATTCTGTGTGCACCTATAATAATCATTGTACTATGTTTTGCTTTTCCTGAATAAGATAATTTTTGATGTTTTAATGATATTCTATCTAGGAATCCTAATAATGGTGCCAATGTGTTGTAAATTTTTTCATCATATTTTAATATGTAAGATGTAATAGTGATTGTAATTACGGATAAGATTATAGTAATTGAAAATACTTCTGGAGAGATTATATTTTTTCCTTCTGCAATCAAGATTAAAGCAAATTCACTAATCTGTGCTAAACCAATTCCAACAATAAATGTAGTTCTTTTACCATATCCAAATAATGCTAATAATATTGTAATTATTAATGGTTTAATTAAAACAACAATTGCTAGGAAAATGAAGAGTGGTTTCATTATATCTAAAAAATTTAGTAAGATAATCTGCATTCCTAATGATACAAAAAATATTGTTGAAAAGAAATCTTTTAATGGTAAGATTCTCCCTATTATGTTATAATTGTAAGGTAAGTTTGCAAGGACAACTCCTGCTATGAATCCTCCTATTGCAATGGAGAAACCAAACATGTATGATAATCCTACAAAAATGAAACATGTTGAAATTGAAAGTAAAAACATAAACTCTTCTGATTTTGCAGCAAATTTGAATAATCTATGTACTAAAAATTTACTTGAAACTAATCCTATACTTAGTAATAAAAATGCACCAATAATAATCATTAATATTTTCCCTATGTTGAAATTACCTATGCTAGATAAAAATGATAATGCAAAAATAACTAAAAAGTCTTGAATTAAAAGTATTCCTACCATTAATCTTCCGTGGAAAGTAGAAATCTCATCTTTGTCGGATAATAATTTAATTACAACTAATGTACTTGAGAATGCTAAAATTAATCCTATGTAAATTGAGTTTATACTGTTGAAATTTAATGCTAATCCAATTAAATATCCTAGGCCAAAAATAAAAGCTACTTGAATAATACCAACAATACTACTTACTAGTCCTACTCCTCTTAATTTTTTTAGATTGATTTCTAATCCTACAATGAATAAAAGAAATACAACCCCAATGTCGGATAATGCTTGAATTAAATGCATATCCTTAATTATTCCTAAACCAATTGGTCCAAGTACTAAACCTGCAATAACATATGCTGGGATTAATGGTTGTTTTGTTAATCTGGCAAAGTATGCAAAAAATGTTGCAAGGATTATTATGATACCAATTTCAAAAAGAATACCTTGCGGTAATACATTTAACATACTCACCTCTATCATACTTTTAAAAGGGGATTAAAAGTTTATAAATATATTGTTGCATAGTACTTGTTAAGCTGAATTAGATTCTTTAGTATATACTTCTGAATTTTTTGATATATATTCTACAATTACGAAATCTTTATTTACTATTAGCTACATTGTAGCTAGTAATGAAAACAAAAATAGA
>Ga0210057_1001597_pt1 | contig 34073 bp, 32 predicted proteins | sample CryGeyCG2114_010_2_FD_183968 | JGI IMG/M metagenome (GOLD analysis project Ga0210057, IMG submission 183968) | Groundwater microbial communities from aquifer - Crystal Geyser CG10_big_fil_rev_8/21/14_0.10 (SPAdes) (version 2) | ecosystem: Environmental > Aquatic > Deep subsurface > Groundwater ... | reverse complement strand
GATTCTCCATTGCTTTTCGTTAAAAATACCATAGAGGGTATCGTACTGTTGTTGTAACTGTAATTCTTCCATTTATTTAGCCTACCATATTCCTTTCATTTGGACAACTTATTCAAGTTAGTTGCCTATGATGCTGGATCACCCCCTCTTCCCCTGTGTCAAAAATACAGACAGCATAATCGCAATGAGCACAATATAGGGAATTAAACCCTAAAAGAGATTAACTTTACTCAATTATTTATTGTGTGATACATTTGTCCAGTTTTCTAAAAACGCCTCTGCCATTTCGCTACGATTTATCATAAATTTATTAAATAAGTCGACTACTGCATCATTTATTCAGATGCTTAAATAAAACTTCTGGTATAACTCGACGGAAACACTCTTCTATATGCTCGTATATACAACGTCCAAGCGGTAACAAGGTACACCTCATATTTTTTCGAATCCATTGAGGAGAGATATCATTTTCATCTATTTTTTCTCCAAAATGATAAAGTTCTATCAATCCAAACCAGCTTAAAGGTACAAAGAGCATCAAGGTTGCATTTAGACTTTGTATAAGGAGCAGGCTATTTTTTTGTTTTTCGGTATATGTGTTCGGAGACAATGTATCTTCAAACAACTCTTCCACGACTTCATATATAGATATCACCCCTTTTTTCTTATTCAAAATAGTACCAATCGTATAGAATTCCTGTTGAAATAGTGACGCCATTCCAGGGACAAGTATATCCTGTTTTCTTGGTTCACTCAGCTTTTTCCAGTCCATATCCAGTACCCATCCAATAAACAGTTCGTTCCATTGTTGACGGAGGGATGACTTCAAAAACTCTTTGCCTTCTGGCGTGATCTCCAATGTGTGGTCATTTTCCGCAACTAGGTTGCAACTTACCAGTATTTTGTGTAAGAAATATACTTGGGGCATTTGACTCTCTTTTTTGTATACGTATCGTTCATCATCGTTTGAATATAACGGATCAGGCGCACTGAATTGCTCATTTATACTCAAGACATGAGCAAGGGGAATCGTATGTTTTTTGGAAATCAACTTTACTGTATTTTTTTGTATATAGATGAGAAACCGACGTGTGTTGGTAAGAATGAGTGTATTTTTCATATGGTCACAATCAGGGTCAAAATACCTGTCCATTGCCTCAAAGAAGCGATCCAATGTGCCGAGTTTTCTCCACTGCATAATGATTGTATCGTCGTCATAGTTTTTCATATTGATGATGGCTGTTTCATAGTCGGGCTTTATTTTGAGCGCTTTTTGGAAGTACTGTTTGGCGACTTCTACCTCTCCCAACTGAGAGAGGCAAAGCCCAACATTGCCGTACCAACGAAAGATTTCAGGTAAGTCGCTCAACGAGTTTGCATACTGAGCAAATAGCCCGAGCGCTTCTGCATAATTTTTTTCTTGCATATGTCGGATAGCAGTATCATAGTCGTCGAATATGCAGGCTCCTTGAGACTTATTATGCAGAGTATGTACTTGATGGAGATACTTCACGATGGTACTAGGATTCTGGAGTTTTTTTCGCTCTGCAAGTATCGCCTGACGGGGAGTTTTTTCCGAAAGTTTGTGTTGCGGTGTATCAAGCCATTTTTCTTGAAGCTCTGCTACCGCCACTTCTCTCTTATCTTTTTTAAGATGTTCATAGCGAGCGTATCTGTTTGAAATAAACCGCATAAGTTCATTGACCGTCTTTTGTTCCTGAGGACCTGGTTTCGGCAGAGACTCAAAGTATGGGTTTTTTTGATAGAGAGCTAAGATTATGTTTGCCAGTTGCGCAAATACTGATGGGGAAAGATGATATGTTGCTAGTTTGTCGATGTATATTTGAAAGTCTACGTTTTCTTTTGCTTGGATTTGTCTCTCCAGGTCGGCAATATCCAGATTTATGCCATACAGCAAAGATAGGTCAGTGTATAACTTCTTCAATATCGTGTAGGAAAGGTCTGTGTACCGATACTTTTCCAAAGAGGGTGAATAAGGTTTTCGTTTATGAGCCATGTATATATAGTCCAGTTGCGAAAGGTGTTTGGTGTGGTCTTTCATTGTTGAATGGAAACTATCAGCCACCTCTTTTTGGTAGGCTCCAAGAGTATTGCCAGTCATCACCCACTTATCTCTATAAGGGATAATACGCGTAATCATTACCTGACCAATCTGTGCTGAATAGGTAGCCAACTTTTCGTATACTTCATATCGCTTTCCAGTCACAAGGTCGTTCATTTCCAGCATAGAGCCCAAATATATTTTCTCTATTTGAAAAAATGAAAACACGGATCGCACCATCCATGATTGGTAGTAGATCACATCCTGATGGGAAAAAACGCCAGATGTGATAGCATGATGAAGTGGTGTGCGTCCATTGATCAAGTCTTCAAATATTACCGCCTCGATAAGATTGTTCAACTCTTGTTCTTCCACCTTGTTCCCCCTTTTAAAAATATGAGCTATATGTTGAGTAAGCCTGTCATGATACCACTGTTGTGTATCTAGCCATATAAGCACTTGATCAATATAACGCCCTTTTTCAGAGAGATCATATACATACTCCTTTTGCAGACAACATTTTTTATATTTTTTCCCTGATCCACACAGGCAGGGGTCGTTGCGCCCAACTTTTTGTTGGGGAGTGATAGTGGTGGTATGAGATATGATTAAAGGCATACGAGTACTATGTTATTTTATATGATCTTTTTATTGATATATCGAGAAAAAAATGTTTTGCCAAATGGGGTCATATGCAATGTATTAAAGGCGCTGTGAAGAGGCGATAACTTTTCATAGTATCCATTGAGGCTCTCGCGTAATTCTTTTTCAAAAATCTGCTGGTCGGTAAATACAGGCACAAGGAGTAATGTGTACCATGAGAAGGGAACAAGGACAAAATAGGCAAAATCTGTCCACAAAACTGTCCATTGCAGGGCTCGTTTATTCTGTATGTGTTTACCTTCGTCAAGTTCATCGGGAAGATACCCATATTGCTTGTCTCCATGTGCTCGCATCCACAAGACCAATGTGGTATTGAGTTCGTCTGAGCCGTATCCAACACTGGCATCTCGATCATATATTTTTTGTAAAATATCCCTCCACATAAAAAGCCATTCTTCCAAACGAAAAGCCCTTTTGATATCTTTATTGTGTTCTCTCCATCTCAAGAAACAAAGATCCAAATAATTGCTGAGGACGGTTATATCAAAGTCTTTTGCATTTGCACCCATGTCTATTAGCTGACACATCGTCGATAACTCAGCGATATCAGACTCATATTTTTGATCAAACACAAACAGAGGAGGTATGTCTGCCATGTTTCTTTTTAGATCTATAAGCAACGGTTGTTCATGAAATGATATGTAATCAACAGTCACTTCGGTAGTGACGTGTGGTTGATCTGCAGTATGTGAAAATGTCAGATGTGCTTGTGGTAAAAACATGCCTGCAGATGGCCAATTTTCTACGTCTTTTCTCCAAATGGCATGAAAATAAGGACTAGTGTTATTCACATGAGAGCTTTTCATGAGCAGGAAGTACCATCGCCAGAAAATGAGGGGCAGATGATGCTGAGCTCTGATTAATTGCGAAGCTGTGGCATGTTTCAGTGTATGACTTATAAATCCTGGAAATATATGTAGTAGCCTCCCCACCTCTGTTTTATCCCATTGTGTTTGTAATATTTTCATATATATTGCTTCCAAGCATTGTTCAGGCGCTTTTTTATAGTGCTACAGATTTGCATTTCTGAGCTCCTCCATCAACCTTCTCCTTGGCTTGTATGTTTCTTTTATCCAAGACACAAATTCAAGGAACCGCTCCATACGGCCGATTTCTTTCATTCCTTTGAGGTGATATGCCACTTGAGGATAATATTTGACATTTGCCTCCTTCAACAACCCTTTTATTTTATTCTTATAATGGAGGAAGCATTCTTCGGGAAATTCATCCTGTACACTCGCAATCATTTGAGGAAAGCAGTCCGATTCCGGAAACTTCGCAACAAGATCAAGAATATCTTGACCCTTCTTTTCATACTGTAACAGCTTGAATAAGGGCTTTATATTATATTTATTACTCAATAGTTCTTTCAACTGACCTATGAAAGCCTCTTTTTCCATTTTTGATTTATACACTTTTGCCACTTCTTTATAATCTGAGAGAGATTCGGTCAGGATAAAGAGTCGTTGCAGGTTTTCGACCACTTTTCCATAGTCTCGCTGAGGACAATATGTTTGTTTGAGTATGATGCGGATTTCTTTTTCGGTACCTTGATAGTCGGATGGTTGGGATGGAAATGTAAATTCGCTATATTCTGGCTTTCTTTCTAGATGGGGGAGAATCTCTTCTGCGACAGAGATGATATCGACTTTTCTTCCCAACTTTTTATACTGCTGTAGTAGATCAACTGTAAGCTGTGGGTTTGTTTTCATCTGTCTCAAACATATTTTTTCAAATAAGTCAAAATTTTCATGCGTATAATGAAGAAAAGCATACAGACTGCTTTCATCCAAAGACAAACCTGTGGTAGACTGTGATTTGGAAAGTGTGGCAAGTGCTGTCTGCGCGTCAGATAATGTAGTAATAGCTTGTTTGATGATGGAGACTATATCAGGACGCCATTCTTCTCGTCTTTCAAATAGAGTGCACAGATATTTTATCCCATCTCTTTTAACGGATATGATTTTTGCAACAGCAAGGCTTTTGCCAAAGCCATTCAGTGCCTTTCTCATCTCATCTGTAAACCAGTCCTCAAGATCCGCATCCTCTCCATGGAGTGTCTGTTGTTTCTCATCAAACGTTTCAAATAATGCTTGATATATTTTCATACTCTCAGCGCAGTTATCACTGTCCAGATATTTTTCTGCCTCTTCTAGGAATGGTTGAGTCACTTCCTCAAGCGATGGTCCCATCTCGGGAGCATATTCAGGGTGATAGTCATAGTAGTCGTCTCCTTCTGAGTACCATGTCTGAAGAACCTCATGCATATCCAGCTGATCAAGCACGTGTTGGATTTTTTCTTTGTATTCTCTCACGGTTGTTGGCGTCTCTTTTGGTCCTTGCAGAAATATGGAAAAGTCTTTGATGAGATCTATATCTTTTTGTAGCAATTTTTGTAAAAAAGTGCGCAGTTGTCCTTCGGACGCCGATGTAACGAGATCTATCGCTTGCTTGTCTTGAGTGTCTGTCTTCTGCGCAGTGGCAACATCTTGAAAATCTTTATTTTCTGCGAATGCGAAGGTACCCGCGACCGCATGTTTGCAAATGCCTTCGAAATTATATGGACATGTACAGATAGCCTTGAGCTGATTTTCTTCTATATGAAATGTTACGACGTAGAGGTGTGTTCCTCGTACTTGAGCTTTATAGGAATCACCCTCCTTCCATATTTTTTCCACGCACCCGTCATCAAAGTATTCTTCCCCTTTCTGATATGAAGAGGGAGTTGCAAGCTCAAATGCTTTTTGTTCGGTAAAAATATTCATGTCAATATTGGATATATGAGTCAGGAAAATGTGCAAAATTCCTATGTCGGGGATATCAGACTTGAACTGACGACCTCAGCGTCCCGAACGCTGCGCTCTAGCCATCTGAGCTAATCCCCGTGACATTCCAATTATATCACTCTCGCGCTCATTGTTTTCCCGAGTCAGGTCGAAACTCTGGCGGAAGCCCAGTCGTAGACTTTTGGTTCCCCTTTCCTCCAAGGATTGATTTACGTATCTTTCCTTTTGGTGCACTTTGGGATTGACTTCTTTGACGTTCTTGTTCCAGTCGCGCCTTTTCTTGCTCTTCATATGCTTCCTGCCGTTTTTCTTCCTCTTCTTCCTGCTCTTTTTTGGCAAGATACTCTTCTTCCTCACGTTTTACCCGGTGATGATAATCATACTCTTGTTGTTTGGGATTTGGTGTATTTTCTTCTCCACCGATCTGGGAGCGGACTGCATCAAGCTTCGATGAATCCTGATGATCGTACTGCTTCTGAAGTTTGTTAAAGTCGAGATCGGAGAAATTTTGATTCCCCTTTTCTCGTTCTCGGCGTGTAGGGTTTTCAAAGTTTGCAACTATAGGGTTGAAGGTTTTGGTGATCTCGCCTACTGCCTGGCGCGCTGTATCGATCCCCAGCTCTGCGACCTTTTCAAACGAATCTTGAATGAGATTTTTTGTCTTCGGTTGTTTTTTGGTAAACATGGTTTTTGAAAATACTGAACTGCTGAATTGCTGAGTCGCTGAGGAGCTGATTAGATCCCAAGCGTTGCTTTTGCTTTTTCAGACATCTGATCCATAGACCAGGGTGGGTCAAAGGTCAGCTCAATCTCGATATCTTTTTCTTTTACTCCAAGGCTTGAGACTTTGTGATTGATCTCTTCCTGAATTGTGTCAAACAGTGGGCATCCCAAACTGGTCAGAGTCATCTTTATATGTACTTTTGTTTTGTTCACCGTGACTTTGTATACCAAACCAAGATCCATGATAGACATGTCCAGCTCTGGATCCATGACGTCATATAGTTTGTTTTCTACTTGTTTTGTTGTTGGCATACCGATACATTTTGTACTCACAATTGATTCTTTCAGTATATCATGCGATAATGAGTGGATATGGATAACATACGACTTAGATTTGTACCTTTGGGCGGTGTAGTAGGCGTTACAAAAAACATGTATGTGTACGAGCTTTATAACGGTGATGAGCTTACTGACATACTCATTGTAGACTGTGGAATGGGCTTTCCCGATGCTACAGAGTTTGGAGTAGATCTGATTATTCCAGACATCTCATATCTTGAAGATAAGACCGATAAAATTCGCGCAATTCTCTTCACGCATGGTCACGAAGATCATATCGGCGCACTCCCATTTCATTATGAAAAGCTCGGACGACCACCTATCTACGCAAGCAAATTGACAAAAATGTTTATCCAAAATAAATTCAAAGAGCTTGGGTCACCGATTCACATTCAAGAGATTGAATATCGCAAGTGGTATGAACTTGGCAGATTTCAAGCACGGTTCATCCATGTCACGCACTCGATTCCTGACGCGACTCATATTTTGATAAAAACAGCAGTCGGCACTATGTATCATGGACCTGATTTCAAATTTGATCTTACCCCACCCTACAACAAATCCCCTGACTTCCATGAGATCACCCAAGCGGGCGAAGATGGAGTACTTTGTCTTCTATCAGATGCACTTGGTGCCGAACGCCCCGGTATGACTGCGTCAGAGTCTATCGTCGGACAGACATTTGAGGACGAGATGCGCAAGACCAAAGGAAAATTCATCATGACGACATTTTCATCAAACATCTCACGAATCAGACAGTGTGTAGATGCGGCCGTGAAATTCAATCGAAAAGTTGTGTTTTTGGGTCGTTCGATGAAACAAAACACCGATGCGGCGGCAGGTCTTGGCTATTTGCCGATTCCCAACATTCTTCGAGGAAAAGAACAAGAGATTGCCAAACTTCCTCCAAATAAAGTCTGTGTGATTGCGGCGGGTTCCCAAGGACAGTACAACTCTGCCTTATCAAAGATGGCAAGACAACAGAATAAATATATAAAAATTGGAAAAGAAGATAAGATCGTATTCTCATCTGATCCAATCCCTGGTAATGAACACGAAGTATATGCGGTGATCGAAGAGCTCTCACTACAGGGCGCTGATGTGGTCTATCCTGATATCCAGGATCAGCTCCATGCTTCGGGTCACGGAAGTCAAGAAGATCTAAAACTTCTTGCACGGTTTACGAAACCTAGATTTCTTCTTCCAATCGGTGGCACATTGAGACACCAGAGACAGTATGAAAATCTGATGAACGAACTTGGTCACAAAAGTGAAGATATCGCACTCATCAGCGAAGGAGATACGATGTGGTTTACTAAGTCTGGAATGACCAAAGGAAATTCTGTCGAGACGAAGAGTATCTATGTGGATGCCTATGGTGTGGGAGATATCGGAAATGCGGTACTTCGCGACAGACAAACCCTTTCGTCGGATGGTATTGTTGTCACGGTGATCATGATTGACACAAATGCAAAAATCTCTATGAGTCCAAAGTTTTTCTCACGAGGATTTGTATTCGAGAAAAATGAAGACACGATGTTTGATGATGCAGGTCATATGCTCGAAAAATCTCTCAATAAAACTCAGGGGGTCGTCGTGGACACCGCAAATTACAAAAAAGAAGCAGGAAATCTCCTAGAACAGTTTTTCTTTGAAAAACGGGGACGCCGACCACTCGTGTTGGTTGACGTGATACAAGTGTGAGGATCGCGAGTCGTGTAACGTGTACCGCAAATCGCACAACGTTGAAATGCAAAACGAAGAAACCAGAAAACATGGATCCTTCTCCGCCAGCTGGCGGAGAAGGATGACAGGAACATATGTCAAATTCACTACCAAAATCACTCAAGCAGGTCTCATTTTTTCTCGAGAGGCTTCCTGGAATTGGAGAAAAGTCCGCGAATCGACTCGCCTTCTATCTTCTTCGGATGCCTGATGAAGATCTCAAAGATTTTTCAGAACAAGTTGCAAAACTGAAGGCACAAACAAAACGGTGCAAAATTTGTATGAATCTCACGGAAGAAGAGCTCTGTGGCGTATGTGATGATAGTGCGCGAGACGGCACTCGTATAACCGTCGTCGAAGATGTCCTTGATCTTCTCTCCCTCGAAACTGGAGATATCTATGACGGGATGTATCACGTACTTCATGGTCGGATAGACCCCTTGAACCACATAGGTCCAGATGATATCTTTCTTGAGGAGCTTTTTACTCGTTTGAAGCCGAAAACCAATGGTCACGTGACGCCATCGATCGTAAAAGAAGTGATTCTTGCGACAAATCCTGACATGGAAGGTGAGGCTACTGCGATGTATCTACGAAATAGACTTCAAGAGCTTAAAAAGGAGCATTCATTAGAATTCACAATAACTCGACTGGGATATGGTATGCCGATGGGAGGGAATCTCGAATATGCCGACTACATGACTCTGCGAAAGGCACTTGAGAATAGGCGTGGGTTTTAGTAACAGTTCACAGTCTTTGACAAAACTATATCACAATACATCAATTATTATTTTGTGTCATCCCCGACCCGATCCCCGTTTTCACGGGGACGGATCCAGATTGTTGAAATAGTCTGGAGAATGGATTCCCGTCGGAGCCTGCCCTCGACTCCGATCGGGGGCAGGAATGACAATGTGTGTCAAGAAGAGTGAACTCTTATGGGTTTTAAACCTTCTTGACAAGCTTTAAGTAATCAAGTAGACTTATAGTCTATATGAAGATAACATATCATACTACTGCTTTTGTTCGAGCTATATCCCTTACTTGGGCTCGGGCGGCTTGTAGTTGATATTTGAATAACGATTACAACCATCCGCCCAAGAATCGGGAGGTTTTTTTATATGTCATCATTAAACTGTGAACAGTTAGTCGAATTCGACCTTTATGGAAGAGGTAGGAATCGCTATGCAATGCACAATGAAACGATGCTAGTTGGACCTGAATATGCTTCACTTTTTGATCATTTGGATCTGCCACTTGTATCGTTTGAAACTTTACGCGATACGCTTGGATTATGGACAGGAGGTAAATGTCAAGAAAATGGCAGTCACCCTGAGGAATATTATTTGACACATGCTGTAATTTTGGGTAGTAATCAAGCTACCAATCTTGATAAACACGCTAAAATTTTGACAGACACTACATCGGATATTATGCGCCCCAGCACGCCATATCATGATGAAAAATTTATGAAGGAAAATGGCGCTCGGGCCTATAAGATCGGCATAGATATTCGTGATATTATGGAAAAAAGAAAGGTAAAAATCAGTCAATGGGGAATATTATTACCGGAAAATATTCATTTTTCCAAAGGAACTACTGCGACTATATCCATTGATACGCGAACGGGTATATCTGTGGGTGCAAATCTATGGTTGCCACCTTCATGGGACCAGCAAGAGTATAAATTGGTAGAAGGTCTTGATAGAGAATTGCCGACAAGGGTATATTCGTCGATGATGGAAGTACGGCCACCTTGCTCCACTCGTATCTATACAACAATGTTGAACGTTACTCGAAAGTAATAGATATAATGTGGAGAGAACGTATGGGATCTATCTCATTCACTAAAAATCTTGATTGCTTCGGCAATCTCACCATTTACTGAAACCTCCCTCATCTTCTCAAACTCACTTCCTTTTTGAAGCGCAATACTATCTGTCGTAAAGAATGCCTCAATTTTTGAACTTTGGATTTTTTCGGCTGTTCCTGGTGCAAAATCTCGATGAACGATTGCAGCGATCACATTTGTTGCTCCTTGGTCAAGGGCAAAATGTGCAGAATTTATGAGAGTCAAACCAGAGGTTGCAACATCATCAACAATGATTGCTACTTTGTCTTTCACATCCCCATACAGTGAGAGAGCATCGCTTTGATGTTTTTTTTCAAGATCCCGTTTTTTTTCAGTGACTGCAAGATTGAAGTCGTTGTGTCCAAATAAGACATTTCCAAATTTTCTCGCACGCTCTATGCCGCCTTGATCAGGCGATATGATCGCGATATTTTTCGGAATGACTTTCACATTTTTGTGGTCTAAATATTTGTGAATTTCCTGAGCTAGAACTGGAAAAGCGGAAAGATTTTTGAATGGAATATCAAATACTCCCTCGGTTGCCTCATCATGAATGTTGAATGTATACACTTTGTAGATACCAATAGATTCCAAGAATCTGATGATCACATTTGCAGAGACACATTCTCCTGGACGGTGTTGAATGTCCTGCCTGGCATATCCAAAATACGGGATCACAGCAATGACCTTTCTCGCTTCTTCTCGTCTCAGTGCATCTGCCATAAGAAATAGCTCCATGAGATTGCTGTTTGTTGGGTTTGAAGTTGATTGAATGATGACACACGTATCGTGTTTCACATCTTCCTCTATCCGTACACGTATTTCTGAATTATCAAAACGGATTACCTCTACTTGAGCGAGAGATGCTTTGAGATTTTGTGCAACTTTTTCGGAAAGATTGGGGTTTGATGTACCAGAAAAGAGTTTGAGCATACAGAAAAATTATTCAAATTTCTAATATTCTATTTGTCATTCTGAGTGAAATCGAGTTTGACTCGATGCAACGAAGAATCCATAATAAACACTGGATCCTTCGGTTACCATCTCAGGATGACATCAACAAACAGGGTTGGGTCAATTTTTATTCTTGATTCATCTCCATCAGCTTTCGAGCCGCAAGCTCTTGAGTTTTTTTGACTGCATCGTTTATTGCTTCTGCAACTCGATTTTCCATGACGCCATCAATTTCTACGTTGATGATTCGCTGATCACCACGTACGGTGATGAGCACTCCATTTTTTTCAATAGTAACCTCTTCTTTTTGCAGTGCCTGTTGCATCTGTTTTGCCTGTTGTTGAAGTTGTTGTAAATTTCCAAGTCCTTTGAGTGGGTTGAACATAAATATATAAATTAATAATCATTTTTGTCATTCTGATCCGCCAGCTGGCGGATCAGAATCCATGTATTTCTGGATCCTTCACATTCGTTCAGGATGACACACGTTCCTTTCTACCATTATAGAACTCAACGACCGCAAGCTCAAGCGGAAGTGCTTCGATCGGAGAGATTCTCATATTTCCGTACGCTTCATGAAATAGCTTGATGAGTACAGATATTTCTTTCAAAGAAAAAGAGAGATGTGGTTCGGCGGTTCTTCCCGTGCTTTTTGCGACAAGCTGAACTCTAAGGGTATTGAGGGTATCTTCAATCACTCGTTTGACATTTCCACCTGTTGTGACAAACTCCTCGATCCAAAGCATGACATCTTCGAGCGTGCCATTTTGCATGATCTCGATGAGCATTCCTTTCGACCTGATCCCAAGGTACATCTCAGCTGTTTCAAAGGTGAGTTTTTCTTGCATCACAAGCTCTTCAAGGAGCTTTGTGGCATCTCGGAAAGAGTTTTCACTGTAGTTTGAGATCATGGTCATAAGGTCTTCAGGAATATCCAGTTTTTCCTGTGTTGCTATCCGTTTGAGCATGTTGACAATATCTTTTGACTGTGCTGTTCCAAAGGGAAATCTCACGCATCGGGAGATGATTGTTGATGGGAGTTTTTCTTCATTGGTTGTGGCGAGGATGAAAATGACAGATTTTGGTGGCTCCTCAAGAGTTTTGAGGAGTGCATTGAACGCATCTCCCGTGATCATATGTGCTTCATCAATGATATACACTCGGTAGCGACCAGACATCGGTGCAAACGATGATTCACGAATGAGCTTGCGAATTTCATCAATGCCTCTGTTTGATGCGGCGTCCTGCTCCACCACATCTGGTGATCCGCTTTTGTCTATTGTGGTGCAGTTTACACAGGTATTGCAAGGTTCGATTGAGCTTCCCTTTCCTGCAAAAACATTCTCGTCACAGTTTACTGCTTTTGCAAAAATGCGTGCAGTTGAGGTCTTCCCCATACCTTTTGGACCGACAAAAAGTAGCGCATGAGGAATTTCTTTTGAGGCAAGAAGTTTCATCATCCGCTCACGTATTTGGCTGTTGTCGAGTTCGTGTATGGTTTGAGGGCGGTATTTTAGATAAAACATAATATTTTTTGTCATCCTGAGCGTTAGCGAAGGATCCAGAAAAATGCATGGATTCTTCGGTCGTCGCCATAGCTCCTACTCAGAATGACAGGATGTTATTTCGTAAATATATTCTGGATTCCGTGTTCAATGAGTGATTGCATCACTTTCTCAACCCGCTTTTCGCGCTCTGCAGCAAGAAGCACTGCCTGAGGATAGCAAATGACTACCTCGCCGATCACATTGTCAGTCGTGCTGATAGGGTCGGTGAGATACGAAAATGAAAGCACAGGAAGTGCTACATTTTCATGTTTGTACGTGTTTGCCACATCTTTCATTTTGCGTTTGCCCACGAATGCGATATTGAGTGCAGAAGATTTTGCCACATGACACTTGTCAAGCTCTGCCTGGGCAAACGCTTCAAGACTGCTTTTATTAATTTTGTACCTTGATGAACTGAAAATATTGATCATATGATATTAGATTGACGTTCGTTTTTTGTGACGATTCTTTATCTGCTCAATTTTCTCCTCTTTTCTCACTTGAGATGGGCGCTTGTAATACATTCTACCTCGAACTTCATCTACGATTTTAGACTCAAAAAATCGGCGACTGAATTCACGAAACATATTTTCTGATGATTTTCCTTTTCTATTTGTTACTACTACCATGTTGTTTGGACACCCCTCTTTCAAGATGACTTGTCACATCAATGCAAATACATTTCTGGCTGATACAAATCCTACCATGAACGAAGTACGCAAAGAATAGACCAAAAGTCGTAAATGGAAACTACTGTATTCTACTATTTTTTCGAGACTATTTCAATCAGACGAGTGAGAGAGAGGGACGAAGGGACGCTATTTGGATTTTTCGAGGACCCATTCAATAGCATATTTTTGGATGCATGCAAAAACCATGTTGCCTTCGGGTCCGCTTTGATCATTTTTTCATAAAGAGGTGTGAGGTCAAATTTTGGATCGGGCTGGGTTTTGATTCGAACGGTGTGGTTTTCTGGATCACGACGCACGACCATATCAAATCCTTTTTTGAGCGCATGCTTGACCGCTGATTCATTTTTGACTTCCATGACGAGCGTCTTTCCCCATGCGGTTTGCAATGTTACTCCGTCGTGAATCTCATTTTCTGCCTTAAGGTTATTTTTTATGGTAAATAACACACTATCAAGCATGAGCATGGTCATACTCATAAGCTCCATGTCACTGCTGAGAAGACCTCGGAGAGGGTAAATGAATTCATGAATCATGAATGAGTATTTCACATCGGTAGGATCGGGAAATCGTACTTCGCCAAAGTTGTCGATTTCAGTGACAAATATCATCATCTCTTCGATAGCTTCAAGATCTTTTTCCTTGATAAGTTTTTCTTCTGAAAGATGATCAAACACGCGTTTGGTTGCCGAAAGTCTTTCGCTAAATTGATGATGATCAAAGCGTCCGAGTCCGGTATCCACATGGATGATGTCGGGGTTTTCATCTGGTTTTTTGTTTTCGAGGGTCTCTCCTGCTGGAACAAATGCATGATCTGCTTCGTCCCAACCGGGCATGTAGCGTTTGACGAGCCATGAGGACGCTATGGCATCAAGATCTGGAGACATGTGGGTTACTATTGTTTTTGACATACAAATATAGCGTCATTCCCGACCCCGATCGGGAATCCAGACTGGATCCCGCATCAAGTGCGGGATGACATGTTTAGCTCTTTAATTTTCTTTATAACCCGATCAACACTTATCAATTTACTTTCTTTTTCACTCCTTCTCTTCCACTCCACCTGATCTCCGGTTCTCTTTGATATGACTAGTCGAATCGGATTTCCAATAAGATCAGCTGTCGCAAATTTCTCTCCTGCTCGAGCTTCATCTCGGTCATCGTACAATACTTCAATTTCGGCTTTGAGTAGTTGGTGATAGAGCTTTTCAACCTTCTCTTTAATTTCCACGTCTTGCAGATCGAGACCGATCAAATGTACTGTATATGGAGCAACTTGCGCTGGCCATATGATGCCATGATCGTCATGGTGTTTTTCTACGATTGTTGCGATTGCCCTATCTATTCCAATCCCATATGCACCCATATACATAAGTTTTTTTGAGCCATCCTTGTCGGTAAAGAAGCCATCATGTTTTTCGGTATAAAAATGGTCGTACTTAAAAATATGACCAAACTCAATTGTTTTGGTAAGTTTCAGTTTTTTCGAGCACTTACTACACTGTGCGTCGTTATATGGATCGGCAATATCTGCTTCAATCTCATGTTTGAAATCTCTTCCGTAATTCACGTGTCTCGGATCGTTTGTTTTGGTTTTAAATCCTCCGAATAAGTTGCGAGCATTAACAATTGAATGGTCAACAACAAACGTAATGTTGTCTTTGTGTTCCTCATACCCCCACGCATGAACCGCTCCAGCGATTGCACCTATTGAATCCAAATCTTTTTTTTCAGCTTGAGTTAACTCATTTTCACCGACAGCATGTGCCAATTTTATCGGGTTTACTGCAAGATTTCCGGTGACAACTCCCAACACCAATCTTCCATCTGGTCTTTTATACACAATTGTTTTGATCATGTTATTTGCAGGCTTGCCATAGAACTGCACCATTTCTTGAATACTTTGTGCCTCTTCCCATTTTTGATCAACAATTTTCATTTCATTTAATTCCTCATCTTGATTAACCTTCTCTCTTACAAATTCAGCCTTTTCAATATTTGCTGCGTACTCACATTTTTCACAGGTGATAATTTGATCTTCACCTGACTCGCATTCAATTTGGAACTCATGACTGTAGTCGCCACCCAGTGCTCCACTATCAGCAATTACCGCACGGTACTCGAGCTCTAGTCGATCGCAAATGATTCCATACGCTTTATAAAAATCATTGTAGGTCTTCATAAAATCTTCTTCTGTCGCATTGTACGAATATGCATCTTTCATGGTAAATTCACGAAGACGAAGCAATCCTCCGCGAACACGCATCTCATCACGAAATTTATTTATTGTTTGATGAAGGATGATTGGAAGATCTTTATAACTTGGATTTTGAGCGGTCACCATATCGGTGATCACTCCTTCTCCAGTTGCGCTAAGGGCAAATTCAGAGCCTCTTGCATCTTCAAGTTTCATGAGTAAATTTCCCCAAGCCTTATCACGATTTGTTTTTTTCCATATTTCCATAGGATGAAGAAGGGGTATACTAATTCGCTGTGATCCGATTGCTTTCATTTCTTCATCAATAATATTGATTATTTTTTGCCAAACAATAAACCCTAAAGGTAAATATTCATATCTTCCCGCAGATAATTCGCTTACGAATCCAGCTTGATATAAAAGTTTATGTGAAATTAACTTCATATCGGATCGTGGTTCTCGGTGCGTTTTGCCAAATAGTCTTGAGTAGAGCATAGTTGTAAGTATACCAAAATGATAATTATTTCTTGAGCAATGTTTGTTTTCCTTGAATCAATCCGTGTGCTATGAGAGTGTTTAAATCATGTTTATCAAAGTACATGACTATTGATTCAGTGATACCACCTTTTGTTGCAACATCTGCAAGAAGTTTGTGCGGCAGTATTTTTTGCTCTTTTAATAGTGAACACGTACCCTGCATGGTTTGTAGCGCTATATTTAATGCCTCTGATTTCGTTAGTCCAATATTTATGAAAGATATCATGAGAGATTGAATAATATAGGCTACCACTCCAGGCCCACATCCTGCAGCAACTGTTAAAATATCCAGCTTATATTCTTCATCAACTTCAATAATTTTTCCTAGCTTTGATAACAGGTTGCAAATCTTGTATTTACTAACCTCTGAATTTAGAAAATATATCCCAATAATACCCTTCCCGATAGAAATGGGAATACTGGGCATGATTCGTACGACATGATGATTGGTTGTTAAAATCTTCTTGATCGTACTTACCCGTACTCCTGGAATTGCAGATATGATAACTGCATCTATTTTAAGATTATCTTTAATATTTTGTAATACCTCAACAACTTTTGACTTCTTAATAGTAAGAAAAACGATGTCAGCATTTTCCACAGTTTGAGCATTCTGTTTAGATGAATTACTCACACGAATGAATGAGCGAGATACTTTCTTTGATCTGATTAGCCCCTTTAAGAGTGCTGTTCCAAGATGTCCCATACCAATGATGGCAATTCGTTTCATAATCGATACATTGTTCCAAATGATAATCCTTTTGCAGAATTTAAAATAGCATATTGATCCCGACCATTGCCAATATGGACACGAGTTCCATGTTCTGCAAGATGAAGTGCTTCATTGTGTTTTGATGCCATACCTCCTGTTCCAAGGCTTGATGTTCCATTAAAACAAATAATATCTTGCCATTGATCTTTAGGGCTGATAGAGGACACTTCGTTTCCATTCATATCTCTAACAGCAGTGTCGGTGAGAAAGACGACGGTGTCGGCGTCAACACATCGAGCAAGATGCGCTGCGAGACGATCATTGTCTGCACATATCCCAAGTTTATCAAGCTCTTCAGTATTTAAAAGTTCATTTGCATTAATAATCGGTATTCCATACCCTTTGCAACTCGTTAGAAATAGAACGTTTTGCTCAAAAGAGTCAGGAGTTATAAGTACTTGAAATACTGGTACTCCAAATGAGGAAAAAGCTTCTTGCCAGAAAGTCATAAGTCTTATTTGACCAGCTGCAGAAGCAAGTTGCCGGTGAGTTTGGTTTCCATCAAATCCGCATATATCCCTTTTTCCACTGGCTACGGCTCCAGAAGTAACAAGATGTGTTTCAACTCCAGCATGAAATAATACACTTATTTGTCGAGCTATATCGCCCATGAATTTGATATCTGCATGCATTTCACCACCAGTTATAGTGCTGCTTCCAATTTTTATCACCATTTTTTTGGTTACAAATTGTTCTCTTTCATGTATTTCTCTTTGTCCTACATTCAATAGTGTTTCCATTTTTTCCCATAAAAAAACTCGTCAACATTCCGACATACTGTCGGAACAAGGACGAGTTTTCTCGCGGTACCACCTTGTTTCAATCCTGTGTTGCCATAGGAATCTTTGTAACCAACTCTGTTTCTCTATTGAGTGACATTGGTGTCTCTATTTTCCGCCAAAGGCGGATCAGCCTATGGCTGATACGGGTAAGCTTCCGTCGTGCTCATCGCACGCAACTCGTCTGGCTGGGAACCAGACTCAAGCGTTTTATCAAATTCTATTTTACATTAAAAAATGTTATTGTCAAATTTTTGATTTCTCCGAGTTGCCAGATCATAAATGCTACCGAACCTTAAAAAATAGATAGGCATTGCCAGATATATAATTGTCACTCTAAATTTTGAATATTCACTGTTAGAAAAAGACAAAATACTTATAAAATTGTCATTCCCGCGGAGGCGGGAATCCAAGCTCAATATTTTTCTTTAAAAAATGTGATTATAGACTGGATCCCCGTCTTCACGGGGATGACAGAAAAGTAACAGTTGTTAATCTGGCAACGACCCCTATCAATGCCGTCGTTCGGTCACATATTTAAATCTGGCAATACGTCTCTGCCAAAGCACGAAATATTTTGAAGGAGAATTCCTCACAAGATTGTTTCCATTTTTCATTCAGTTTTTTTAAACGACGCATTTATCGTTTAGCAGGAAGAAAAAACATCAAGCAGATAATATGGTCAGGTTTCAGTAGAAGCTTCTAAGGGAACAAGTGCTCGTTGGTATACTTCCGTTGCGTTTGTTTTTTCCCCAAAAATGAGCTTTGCTTCATCGTCTGTAAGGTCGGGGACAATCCTCAACGCCATCTGGTACTGGACATTATTAAACTCCGCAATCGCTGCCTGAAGACCCGCATTAGTAGTACTACGTAGTCCATTCCGCCCTCTCATCATCAGAAAGTTCATCAATCGTTTTCAAGCGCTTAGTCTCGCCGATAATATTTGGAGTGTCTAATTGTATTTCAAACTGGTCACGATGGGCCATTGCATAACCACCAAATACAAAAGAAAGTAAATTTCTTTGACCTTCATTCCATAAATATTGCGCAGCTTGAATCATTTGTATCTGTGTACCATCATTCACATTGCTTCCCATTTTAAGCGGCTCGCTTTGTGCCCATTCCCCCACACGCTTAGGTATATTTCTTCTGAAATAATCAGCGCTTGTTGCCATGGACAAAAACTCACCAGAGTTGTAAGTAGGTACAGTGCTTTCTGATATTGTATTTAATTCTCCCATATATTTCTTTGAATTATACTATAATTTTTTTATAGTAATTGTTGACTTTTATTATACCCAAGCAAATCAAGTACAATTCCCACGGTTTCATGAGGTCCAGAAGAATACGTATCTATTGCAATGTGATAGTATTTGGGATCAAAAAAATCATAATCACCATACATTCGTTTCCATTCCGTAAAGTTTCCTTCTTCACGTTCTTTAATATATTTTTTCGCATCATCGATGCTGATGTTATCTCGATTTGCGACCCGATCAATTTTGAGCGCATCATCCTGACAGTGCAGAAATACTCGAAGCGTGTCGGTGCGTTCTTTTGACATGAAGCCTGCAAGCCACGCCTCAATCACATAATTCCCTTTTTCCAATAGTTTTTTTGTTCGTTCATCAAGTTCTTTGTGGAAATCATCTGGCGCTAGGCTCGCGACAGGTTGCACATATTCGTTGGAAAAGTCTCGAAGCAATTTCCCACCAGATGTAAATGTCCATCCGAGAGGTTCGAGGTATGGCTTTAGATTTTCATGGAGTGTATTTTTCCCTACGGCTACGCCTCCTGATACTGTTATGTTTCTATATTTTAGTTTCATATTATTGGTTTTATATGTCATCCACCATCTGGCGGATCCAGACTGGATCCCCGATCGGGTCGGGGATGACAGGTAAATTATCCCCAGTACTTCTGAATATCAAAAATAGTAATGACTGCGCTCAATGTAAGCAAGAGAATAATTCCAGCAAGATTGAGGTAATGCTCGAGATTTTGATTGGTCTTTTTTCCCGTGATCCATTCATAAAAAATGAATACTTGTCGTCCTCCATCAAGTGCTGGAAACGGCAGTATATTTATGACTGCAAGATTCAAAGATAGTACAGCTGTGATTTGCAGAAGCGCAACAATGCCAAACTTTCGTGCTTCACCAATGATCTTTGCTATTCCGACTGGCCCAGTAAACTCTACCGAAGTCGACTGTTTTGTGAAAAATTGTGCTGGGATTTTGAGAATCTCAACTGCAATCATCTTGATCATCGAAGCAGCTTCAATAAATCCGAAGTAAGGTGCCGTGTACCACGGATGTTTCACGAGTTCCACTTTCTGTTCAATGACTATCCCAAATGACCCCTCTCCTTTTGGAGGATTGGATCGTGGTGTGATATCTACAGAAAATACCTTACCCGTCCGCTCGATCTGGAGGATTGTTGGCTGATCCGCAAATGTCTTGGCCGAGCCTATGAGATCCTCTGATGAAACTATTTCAATTGTCTTATTCTCTTGTGTGATCGAGATGATACGATCTCCAACAAGAAGCCCAGCTTCAGTTGCTGGGGTGTTGTCTTGGACACTTGTGACGACGACACCTGCGGGTGTTGGAACGCCTTGGGTGAACAAAAACGAGAGAATCACCCAGCCGAGAATAAAGTTCATCACGACGCCTGCAGTGATAATCATCGTTTTTTGAAGGGGAGATTTGTTCACAAATGCTCGATGTTTTGGGATAGATTTGGCATCTGGTCTCTTTTTTTCACCCTCATGATACTCTTCCCCATAAAGTTTTACAAAGCCGCCAAGAGGAATAAGATTGATACTGTAGAGAGTCTCGCCAAATTTTTTGCCAAAAATTCGTGGTGGGAATCCAAAACCAAACTCTTCCACTAGGACACCACTTTTTTTTGCTACGATAAAATGACCAAATTCATGAATAAGTACGAGTACAACGAGAATTACTAAAAATATTAGTGCTGTTATCATATTGACAGTGCCTCAGCTTATTAGCTTTTCAGCTACGCATCTGGTAAATTTTCATTTATAAAATTATTAATAATGTCATCCCGGACTTGCCCGCCCGCCTCTGGAGGGATCCGGGATCCAGCCTGGATTCCCGCATGCGCGGGAATGACAAGTTTCGAAAGAGTTTGAATTAAACTGCTTAGTGATTGAATTTCTAGTCAGACCTCCATAATTTCTTGTTCTTTGCTCTCCTTTACTGTTTGTAGTTCGTTGTTGATTTTTCCGGTCATCGCATCTACTTCCTTCTCAAGTCTATATGTATCATCCTCGGTGAGTTCCTTTGCATCTTCAAGTTGTTTTATTTTTTTTCGGATGGAATCTCTTTCATATCGCACCTTATTGCGTGTTTCTTCAACAAGTTGAGATACAAGTTTGACAAATTTGACTCTCTGTTCTTCGGAAAGTGGTGGGACGCGGACGACAATACGAGACCCTTGTGTATTTGGGCTCAATCCCAGTGGTGACGCAAGAATACCTTTTTCTATGTCTGAAACCGTAGATGGATCAAATGGCGTGATGACGAGCGCGTCATTTGATTCTGTGGTGATTGATGCAAGCTCGATGAGCCTCATTTTGGTACCACCATATGCTTCGACTTGAAGCCCTTCTATCATCCCGGTATGCGCTCTCCCTGTGCGAATTCCTTTGAGTTCTGCTTGCAGTTTTGAGACAAGCTCTTCAGTTTGAGATTTGAAAGTTGGGATAATATCGTGCATGCTTCATTATACAAAAAAACACGAGATCAGCAACTCAGCTGTAACAGTTCACTCTTCTTGACACACGTTGTCATTCCCGCCCCCGATCGGAGTCGAGGGCAGGCTCCGGCGGGAATCCATTCTCCAGACTATTTCAACAATCTGGATCCGTCCCCGTGAAAACGGGGATCAGGTCGGGGATGACACAAAATAATAATTGATATATTATGATACAGTTTTGTCAAAGAGCGTGAACTCTTACACTCAGCTGTAACAGTTCACAAGTCTTGACATAGATGTCATTCCCGAGCGGAATGAAATGGAGCGCGGCAATCTAATTATTTAGAGATTGCTTCCCTCCAGAGGCGGGCGAGCGTCGTTGACACTCCTCGCAATGACATATTATGATACAGTTTTGTCAAAGACCCTGAACTCTTACATTCAGCTATTCAGCTACTCAGCTACTCAGCAACTCAGCTATTCAGCTTCTCAGATACTCAGCAAATCAGCTACGATGGTTAGAGTACGTAGAAATGAAAAGATACTGGTATCGTACTGTCGGGCTGATTGACTGAATAGCTGACGAGTTGGAGTTATTCCCCTAGTTCCCATCGTAGGATTCGTGCTATCTTGATATTTTCTCCAAACTTCAAAATAGCTTCTTTCACAAGACCATCAACAGTTTTTCCTGGCTCTCGGATGTAGTCCTGTTTCAATAATTCATCAACATCAGATGATGGTACGGAGGCAACTTGCATTGCGATTTCTGAACCGAGCTTTTGGAAATCTTTATTTTCGGATACAAAATCGGTTTCTGATTGGAGTTCGACAAGTGCTGCGATTTTTTTGTTGTGATGAACGTAGGTGAACATTCCACCTGCTTCAGTATTACGATCTGCTTTTTTTGCTGCTTTTTCGGCACCCCATTTTTTCAAAAGCTCCATAGATTTTTTCATATCATTGTCGGTCTCATCGAGTGCTTTTTTGCACAGGGAAAATGATACCTGCGTTTCTTCACGGAGTTGTTTGAGTTTTTTGTAATCTATCATGTATTAGACAATTGCTTTTTTAGGTTCGGGGACTTTTTTAAGTTCAGGAGCTTTGAAGTTTTTTGTATATGCTTCCAGAAGTTCTTTCATGATGTGTTCTACTACTTCAGAATCGTCATCGTTTGCAACGATAGGATACTGTACAGTATTTGGATCTGCATTTGTGTCTGCGATTGCGACGATTGGGATATTGAATTCTTGTGCTTCTTTTGTTGCATTCTTTTCTTTTTTAATATCAATTATGACAAGTACATCTGGTCGTTCATACATAGATTCGAGACCTGAATACAACCTCTCAAGTTTTGAGATTTGTTTGGTCATCTGGGTTCGTTCATGCTTCACTAACGTTTTTGCCTCTCCAGTTGCGAGTGACTCTCTCATCTCTTTCATCTTTTTCACATTCAACATGATGTTTTTGTAGTTTGTGAGAAGTCCAGGAAGCCATTTTGAGGAAATATATGAAATTCCATTTGCAGAGCAGTATTCTCGAACGAAAGTACTTGCGGTTTTTTTTGTTCCGACAACGAGTATTTTCTTTCCTGCTTTTGCAGTTTGGGTAATAAATTCTTTTGCTGATGCAATCTGATCAACCGTTTTTGTAAGGTCGATTATTGATGTTTTGTTGACGATTTGATACACATTTTTGCGCGCTCTTGGGTGGAGTCTACTCTTCTTGTGGCCGAGATGAGCCCCTAAATCAAAGAGAACTTTCACTTCTTTTAAATTGGTTTGTTTTGACATAAGCATTTATTGTAGCAAATAAACCTCAAAATGCAACGCATGATCGATTGGTACAGCCATGAATGACAAGATAAAATAATCAAAGGTTAAGTGATTTAAGGTAGTTTCGGAAATCTCCATTCAGATCTGGATGCTTGAGCGCAAACTCAACGACTGTTTTGAGATATTCCATTTTGTTTCCTGTATCGTAATATTTGCCATCTTTTATCTCGACCGCAAGCATGCGCTTCCCATCTTCGAGCATGAGTTTGAGTGCGGCGTTGTAGTACAGCTCATCCCCTTCATTCAGTTTCTCCATCGCCTTGTCAAGATATTCAAAGATTTCAGGTGTGAAAATATATCCGGATACATTTGCAAGGTTTGATGGTGCATGCTCTTTTCCTGGCTTTTCAACAATTTTATCGATATCCATGATGCAAGGCTCAATTTGCTTCCCGCCAGTGAATCCATATCGATCATAATCTTCGTCGTCTTCGACGCGGATACTTGCAAGAGCGGTACATCCATACTTTTCATATGCCGAAATCAACTGTTTAAACCTTGACGGTTTGGCGGTGATGAAATCGTCACTCCAGGTGTAGATAAAAGGTTCGTTCCCGATGAGATGTCTGACATTCAAAAGTGGAGTTCCGTTTCCATAGGGGCCTTTTTGTCTCACATAGATGAAGTTTGCCATCTCGCTTATTGCTTGAACTTCGTCAAGATAATGTTTTTTTGCATCTCCACCCCGTTTGAGATTTTCGACGAGCTCTTTACTTGGACTGTCAAAATGATCTTCAATCGTGCGCTTGTGGTATCCAGTGACCATGATAATATCGGTGATACCTGCATCAACGAGATCTTCCACAACATACTGGATGACTGGCTTGTCAACAATAGGAAGCATTTCCTTGGGTATTGCCTTGGTTTGTGGCAAAAATCTGGTTCCAAATCCAGCGGCAGGGATCACTGCTTTTGTTATTTTTTTCATAGAGTTAATTGAATCGAACTGTTATTTTTCTCAGAAGTCTCTTATTATTCACGAAAGCCTCAATTTCTGCAACACCAGTTGCGTCCGAAGATATATGAAAAATTGCTTTACCATCAGCATCTGAGAGTTGTTCACCTTCACGGATTTGTCCAACTGCTGATGTGATCTTGACAGGGTGTTCTGGAAGTCCACCTCCAGCTTCATTTCTGACAAATACCGTTACTTCACTTTCTGAACTACCATCAGCAGGAAGCGATAAAGGCCACGCAAAAATGAGTGACTTCTGCAAAGAAACATCGGTTCTGATATCTGCTCGAGTAAACCGGGCGATTGAACCATCGCTAAACAAATACACGGCAAAGGCAAGGAAGACGGCGAAGAATATCGAGCTGAGGATTATGAGTTTGTTGTCCATATGTTATATCCTTATTTCACTATACCCTTTTTGACAAGAGTTTGCACAATAGCGTTGTGAATTTCTTCTTGTGATATCATTGTATCATTTCGAAAACATTTGATGGTCTCCCAATGTTTGTATCGCTCTGATAGTATATTATACATCATCGTGGACGAATCTCGATGAGTGCGGTCATTCTCCTGTATATCTTCATGTCCTTGTAAATATGATCGCGTCTCTTTCATTCCGCTTAGCTTCTCGGTGACCTCCGATGGAACCTGAAGATAGAGCACGAGATCTTCGCGTGGAAGTTTATGTAGCTCATATTCGAGCTCAGAAAGCCAGTCGATAAACGCTTCTCGCGCTGGGCCTTCTGGAATTCGTGCTCCTTGGTGTGCGATATTTGACGTTACATATCTATTTGCAATGAGTACCTCTCCTCGATCCAGCTTTGCTTTGATCTGATCTCGGACTGCAAATCTATCGAGTGCATACGTGAGAGATGCAAGATATGGTGAGACATCCGAAAGTTTTCCAAACTCACCCCGAAGAAATTGTGCCACCATTTTCCCATAAAATGTGTTGTACTGTGGAAAATCAAGGCTGGAGTGTGGAATATCTTTGTGCTTGAGATACTCAAGGAGAAGTACTGATTGGGTGGTTTTACCGGATCCATCTCCACCTTCTATAACGACAAGTTTGCCAATAGTTTTATCTCCCATAGCATAATGATACAATAAACTCACTCTATTTTTGTATTATACACAGATGACTCAAAAAACATACTCAACAATAATTTTCGATTTTGATGGTACTATCGCTGATAGTCTCCATCTGATGGTAGATATTTACAACAAGATGGCCCACAGATTTCATGCACATCCGATCGGCGCAACACAGGTCAAACATTTCCGAAGCTTGACTCCGGTGCAGCTTATTCATGAGTTGAGAATTCCAGTTATCATGATCCCAGAAATCCTTTTCATCGGCAAACGAATCATGAAAAAACGCATGAACGAACTCAAGCCTATCAAAGGTATCGAGCAAGTTATAGAAAAATTATCAAAAAAATATACGTTGGGAATTCTCACCTCAAATAATGGGGAGAATGTCGAAGATTTTTTGAACAGCCATTCGATAAAAAATATTGCATGGATTCATAGTGAGACGAGCTTGTTTGGAAAAGATAAAGCTTTACAGAAACGTTTAAAAAAGGATTCCCTTACAAAAGAAGAAGTGTTGTACGTTGGTGATGAAACGAGAGATGTCGATAGTTGTAAGAAGATTGGAATCGATGTGGCATCGGTAACTTGGGGGTTAAACTCTCGAGTTCTTCTCGAAACGGTACATCCGACGTACTTGGTAGACTTTCCAGACGAGCTTGAAAATCTTTTGCTCAAATAGAATTAGATCTATAGATTGATCGTATCCCCTTCTTTTGCACGACCCTCAAGTATGATTTTTGCAATCTTGTCCTCTATGGAGTCTCGAAGCGCTCGTTCAAGGTTCCGCGCACCATACGTTGCATTATAATTCTTTTCTGTGATGTCATGGATTGTTTCATCAGATACATTCACATGTACTTTGTACAGTTCGAGGACTTTTTGTTTGACCGAATCGACCATCGTTTTTGCAATGGTTTCTGCGGTATCTTTTTCCAAAGGTTTGTAGGCGATAACACCGTCAAATCTGTTCAAAAACTCAGGGGAAAACAAATTGTTTTCGATCAGATAATTGATCATTGAATTTGATGAAAGCTCTGTAGATTCATCTTGATTCCCGAGCGATTGCTTCAAAAGAATCTGATGAATATGGTTTGCTCCTGCATTGGAAGTCGCAATTATTACTAAGTTTTTGCAGTCAACACGCTGTCCATATCCATCAGTGTAGTAGCCTTCATCAAGAATAGTAAGAAAAATATTGAGAAGATCAGGGTGGGCTTTTTCGATCTCATCAAGAAGAAGGACTCCATAGGGATGTTCGCGTATAGCACTTGTAAGAAGCCCAGGATTCAGTTTTTCAATCGAACCTAAGAGTGAGGAAATATCATCTTTTGATTGGTATACCGACATATCAAACCGAGTGAGAAATGTCGACGCTCCAAAAAATACTTCAGCTACGACTTTGGCTGTCTCGGTCTTCCCTACCCCAGTAGGCCCCAGAAAAAGAAATGTTGCGAGTGGTTTGGTACGTTTTCCCATGAGAAGAAATGACCTTCGAAGTACCGATGACAGAGCTCGTATTGATTCGCCTTGACCATAGATTCTCTGTTGAAGAAGTTCCTCAAGGTGCACCAGAGTATTTTTGATTTTGTCGGTGAGAGTGGTGGGGACGTGGGTACGTTGAGTCAGTACCGTGTCGACAGTCTCGGGGGCAACCACATTTTTTTTCAGAGTTTGATTCGTATATATACATACACTATCCAAAAGCTGCAACGCTTTTTCAGGGAATGGGATAGAGGTCATGTAAAAGGCGCTTTTTTCAATGACAGCAAAAATCGTTTCGTACGGAATATAGAGGTTGTATCGTCGTTCGAATGAAAGGGATTTGTCAAGAAGTATGAGGAGCGCCTTTTCTTTGGTCACCTCAGAAACGTCAACCTTGGACACAATGGTTCTGATTTTTGAGTTTGGGAATACATACGTTTCGTACAAAAACGGCGTTGTGATACCGATGATTTGAAGTGAGGTTGTCGAAGCATACTTCTCGATTGGCACTGAGAGATCGACATGATTTTCGCCGACTGCAACATAGAGTTCGAAGTTTTCAATAAGAAGGATGATATTTTTAGCTTGAGACGCTTCATCTAAAAGTTCCTCCATGAACTGTTCTCGTTTTTGAGGATCAGTGTGTTCATTCAAAATCTTCTCCATATTGAGCTGAAGTAGTCGCTTGTAGGAGAGGATCGAGTTCGTTTTTCCTTCGTATATTTTTTTTGCAAGTGAGTTTATGATCGTCATTTTCCCCACACCTTTTTCTCCGACAAGTACTACGTTTGCTTCATCAGATTTGGAGAGGGTTCTCTCTATGAGCGCCGTCTCCTGTTCTCTCCCGATGATGTGTTGGCGAATACTCAGTTGATACGTGGGATTGGTGAGATCTTCGGCATAGGAGTCAAGGATCGGTGTGTACCCACTTGTCCAGTCGCGCGCAAGTGGAGGGGTAGCCATGAGATTTTTTAGCTTCCACCAAGGGTGCGGACGCAGATTCAGATCGTACACATACTCAAACCATTTCTCTACCTCCTGAAAGTTTTCATCCTTCAAAAGATGAATCTTGATGAACTGTTCTTTGAGTCTGGATTTTCGATCTGATTCGGGTTCCATCATGATAGACAGCATATATGCAACGGGAAGAGATACGATAAAACCGATAAACAAGAGTGGGATGGTGAGGATGTAGAAAGAGATTAGGATGAAATAAAATAATAGGATAGAAACTCGCATCATAAACCCAATCCCGCGAGAAATCATACCAAACATGATTTTGTTGAAATATGCACTCAATGAAAATCCTGACTTTTTGGATGTGTCTGTGATGTTTTTCCATGGTTGGAAGAGGGATTTGGAAAGTGCAGACACCGAAAAGAAATACGGCAAAAATATGAATATGTTCGACATGGCCTCGAGAAAACCTTTGAAGTATGATTTCATGTAGTCATGCGCGGATGTGGTCATGAGATTCATTATAGAGATGTATAAAGAAGAATGCTAGGGGGAGGTTAAGACAGTGATATACTATTGTATGGAATCAATAAAATTGCTCCAAGGAGAACTTAATAAGTTAAGCGACTCTGCTACTGAAAATTCCCTCTATACGCCGTTAACGCTATTTCTAAAATTGTTTGCAACGGAAATAAATCACCCGTATGAGATCAATCCGATTGTAATCGAAAGTTTAGTACTTAACAATGTGAGCATTGGTTTTCCAGATCTTACAGTCAAGGCTAAATATCACAACTGGCAATCAATCGGGTGGATAGAGGTAAAAAATCCAAATCAAAGCCTCGATAATCCTGTTTTCAAGGAGCAGTTTGATAGATATAAGGGCTCACTTTCTAATGTGCTCTTTACTAATTTACGAGAATGGGCGTTGTATCAGTGGGATAGAAATGATAAGCCGCAACTTGTCAAACAGGCTCATTTTGACGTAAGACAGTCAGATAATGATTCTAAAAGCATTAAAGAACTATTAACCTTGTTCTTACAAGGAAAACCGCTACTGACTACTACACCAAAAAAACTTGCCGTTACATTAGCAAAGCGGGCTAAACTTTTATCTCGTCAGATAGAAGAAACACTTGAATATGAAAACACTCGACCCAGTACGCAGAGCTATTTGCGAGATCTTAAAGCAAGTTTCGAAAAAACACTAATTGATGATATGGACAGTCACCAGTTTGCAAATATCGTAGCGGAGACACTTGCTTATTCTTTGTTTTTAGGAGCACTAGAGTACAAAAAACTAAAGAGAAAAGACACATTTAGTATAGTAACTGCAGGTGACTATCTGCCAAAAAATGTTCCGATTTTGAGAGAGCTTTATAGTTTAGCTGTCAAAACTTCAGATAGACATGACAATATTAAATATGCAATTCAAAGTCTTGTTGAGCAATTAGAACACTCAAATATTGAAAAAATCTATTCAAGATTCAAAGATCACAAGATAACTGAGGATCCCGTTATATATTTTTATGAACCATTTCTTCATGAATATGATAAAGATGAAAAGGATAAGAGAGGCGTATTTTATACACCCAAGGAAGTGGTCGACTTTATAGTTCGAGGTGTTGACCATATTCTCATAAATTCTTTCAATCGAAGGGGTGGCATTGCACATTTTAGCGAGGATCATCCAGAAGAAACAGTTCATATACTTGATCCAGCTGCAGGTACCGGTACATTTCTGATGTCTGCAATTCAATTAGTATATGAAAAGAACGTAAAGCTAAAAAATCTTGGTGAGCATATATTTATTCGAATGTTTTCTGATGTTGTCCGCAAGCATATTCTAAAAAATTTTTACGCCTTCGAGCTTTTAGTTGCACCTTATGCAATTGCACATCTTAAGCTCACACTGGAACTTGAACGACTCGGTTTTTCTTTCGATAAAGTGCTAGATAACGAAAGGTTGGGAATATATCTTACAAATACTTTAGACGACCCTGATAGAGTGCTCGACGACATGCCCCTTTTTCCAACAATCTCTGAAGAAGCTAAGTTGGCAACAGATGTCAAAAATAAAAAACCAATACTGGTAATCATGGGAAATCCTCCTTACTCTGTGAAATCTGCTAATACAGGCGTTTGGATTACTGGTCTCATGGAGAGGTACAAAAGAGCTGTTAAATCTGAGAGAAATATTCAACCGTTATCAGATGACTACATCAAATTTATTCGTTTTTCAGAATGGAAGATCGAAAACACAGGATCTGGTATCGTTGCGATGATAACCAATCATTCATTTATAGACGGACTAATACACAGAGGGATGAGAGAGCAACTGATGAAAACTTATGATGAAATATTCATCATGGATTTACATGGTAATACTACAATCGGTGAGCAGAATCCAATTGGAGGTAGTGATCAGAATGTATTTCCGATCAAGCAAGGAGTTTGCATTTTCTTCTTTGTGAAAAAAGAAATTCCCAATCTTGATTTGCAATCAAAAGTCTACCACTCTGAGCTTTGGGGGACCAAAAAATACAAACTCGAAGCATTGTTCAATCTAAAATTTAACGAAGTTAAATGGAATAGGCTGTTACCTGAGGAGACAAAAAACTTTTTCTTTGTCCCGAAAGATAGCAGCCTGAATGAAGAATATGCATCATATCCAAAAGTGGACAAAATATTTACCCAGTACTCATGTGGGGTAGTTACATCAAATGACCAACAATTTATTGATTTTGATAGTATTAATCTTATTAATAAGAATGCTGAATTATTAAAAGACTTCAAGGAGCCAACTATAGTAAATTATCTTTATAGGCCATTTGATATAAGAAAAATATTATATCAACCTACTTTTCTGGGACGAGCTCGGCTCAATTTAATGAAGAATTACTTAAGAGGTCAAAATATTGGTCTTATTTGTTCTAAACAATTTGCAAGTCATAAATATTTTACTACTTTTATTAGTAACACTATTAATGACAAAAGTTCTCAGCCATTTGCACCTTTTTATAACTTTCCTCTATATCTATATCAAGAGTTTCAAGGTGAAATTGTCCAATCGTCTAATCTCAAACAAGAATTCATCGATCAAATTAAATCAAAATTGGAAGTAAAGACCCTATCTCCAGATGAGGTTTTTTACTACATCTATGCTGTTATGCACTCTCCGATATACAGGGATCGATATCTCGAACAACTTAAGATAGATTTCCCGCGTATTCCATTTACAACCGATAACTTTAAATTCGACAAAATGGTTATACTTGGAAAAAAACTGATAAATCTCCATCTACTGGGGGAAAATCCTTTTGATAAAAACCCCACAATTTTTTCCGATAAGCTGAAGTGGGATATCACTTTTTCTCTGACAGAGGAAGGAAAGATAAAGCCCGATACAGAGACCCACACGATCGACGATATTAAATATATGAAAAATGAAAAACAACTATTTATTAATAAGTATGCATACTTTGAGGGTATTAAACCAGAAGTCTGGGGATTTTATATAGGCGGGTACCAGGTTATAGATAAGTGGTTAAAGGAGCGAAAGCGACACGCTATTACTCTATCAGCAGATGATCTACTTCATGTCATGAAAGTTTCAATTTCTATTAATGAGACCATAAAAACTATGCAGGAGATTGATACAGTGATAAGTTTTCCTCTCGACTAAGGATGCAATTGCAAGATTTGTGGACTCGACTGGGCTTGAACCCTCCTTCGTTCATGTTCATTTCGAGGTCTACGTCTTCGCAAACGAAGTATTCACTTCGGATGGGCTTGCCTGTGACCTTCTGGACATGCCATCGTGCTTTGTGGACTCGACAGGGCTTCCCGATATCATTGATTGAAAACATTCATCGGGATAAACTCCCCTGTGACCTTACTTATGAACGTGTTGTGCTCGCGCCTGGACTCGAACCAGGGACCTACCGGATGTAAACCGGGCGCTCTACCAACTGAGCTACGCGAGCAATTTAAACCAGGATCTACCTCAGCCATAGGCTGATCCGCCTCTGGCGGAAACTGAGCTACGAGTCCGTCATTAGTGGGCTACCCAGGAGTCGAACCTGGCACTTCTTTCTTATCAGGAAAGCGTTCTGCCGATGAACCAGTAGCCCATATTATTTGATAGATATTAAGCCTGATTCAATTATTTTCTCAATAATCAAACGACTCTTCTTCCTCTTTAATTTGTATTCTATTGATCTTGCTTCTCTAATTGTATCGAACTCTCTTTGAAAAACTAGATTGAATGGCTTTGTTGATCTAGTATATTTGGTCTTGCCATTGTTATGCTCATCCAATCTACGATTTAAATCAACAGTCGATCCAACATAGTATCGTTTATTAACCTTTGATTGTAATATATATAGAAAAGCCATATATAAAAACCTGGCACCTGTCCGATAACTATCGGACCGTTGCTACCGATGTCAGCCAGAGGCTGATCGTCCTATGGACGAAACCAGTAGCCCAGTCAAAAAGACTTGATAATTATAGCATACAGATTTGGTGTGTTGAATACCATTGGAAGCTAGTATTACAAACTCATATTGAATAATTTCATCAAAGCAGTAACAGTTCACAAGTCTTGACACAGATGTCATTCCCGAGCGGAATGAAATGGAGCGCGGCAATCTAATTATTTAGAGATTGCTTCGTCGCTGTCACTCCTCGCAATGACATACTATGATGTAGTTGTGTCAAAGAGCGTGAACTCTGTACTCAAAGCAAATTCACTAGACGAATATCGATTTCTCCTGTATCATGGATACTTCTTGTACATAAGTACTTTCATATTATTAATTTCAAAGCTGATATATGTTTGTCACAATAATCACTGACTGTAGAGACTCCAACGAAACTGCTCGTCAAACGACGCGCTCCTCCGTACTCTTTCCAAACGCAAATATCTCCCTCATCGGTGTCGGCAATTTCAACGAAATTGAAGCTTCGGGAAATCTCATCGATACTCTTGATGGTGCAACCGGAGGAGACGGAGTCATCATGGTAAATGCAGCTCCCAGACATGGATCGGGAAAAAATTATCCGAATGGAACACCGTTTGGCTATTTTAAATACGCAAATAAAACGATTGTTGCAACGGTCGCCGGACAAACGCTGTCACTTGCCAAGAAATTTGGCCTGATTGATAAGCTGTATGTCACCGATTTGCCAACCGTCATTGATGCGTTTGTGAAAAAAGGAAAGTTTGAGGAAGATGCACAAAGGCGCACCGTTCTCACTCAGTTTAGAAGTTTTGAATACATGCCTTTTCTTGCAAAATGGGTACACGAGGGGGAAGATGTCCCATCAGAAATAATGTCACTTGATGATATTCCTGAAGCACCAAAAACTGTATGGTGGGTGGACAATTTCGGCAATGTAAAAACTACATTATTGCCAGACGAAATAGGATTTGAAGCAGGAAAGCAGATCGTGACAAAATTTGGTACGTTTACTTGCTACAATAGGTTAAAAGATGTTCCAGAAGGTGGACATGGAATGACTATTGGAAGCTCAGGATATCAGAACAAACGATTTATCGAGATCACTGTCCAAGGCAAGAGTGCCGCAAAAGAATTTAACTTACGCTCTGGAGTTGAATTGATGTAAAATTATACTTGTTAGTTAAATCGAGAATAAATAAGTTAATAATATCTTTGAAAAAGTTTCAATCAATTTTTGGAGTTGATAATTCCTGGTTTTACACCGAGATGCCGTGGTGGGGAAAGATCTGCCTTATTTATATTCGAGGGGATTTATTTGTCCTTCTTCCCATTCTTCTCTTCATTTTCATCATTGGATTCATTTCTTTAAAATGGATGATGATCATACTTGGCTTGTTGATCGTTGTTCGTCAATCAGGCGAGCTCATCTATTGGCTTTTACAACAATTTAGCCATAAGAAATACCGACCTTTTGATTTTGGATTCAAAAATCTTGATAACAATGCAATCTATATCCTTTATCAGACATTTGCGATTGTAGGGATTGTTGGAGGTTTGAGTCTGCTCGTGAAGCTTCTTTTTTGAAACACTACTTAGTTTACTAACCGGGTTAGGAAGATCCAAGACTAAAAACGTGAGTCTTTAGCCGATCTTCGATTTTTATTGAAGAAAAAATTGAAAAAAAACTTATATTTTCTAAAAAAATTAGAAAGGAGGTGATCCATCCCCACCTTCCAGTAGGGATACCTTGTTACGACTTAACCCTCATCGCCATCAGTACTCTCCCTCGATCAAATCGAGGTTCAAATACCAACGACTTTGTTGGCTTGACGGGCGGTGTGTGCAAGAGGCAAGAACGTATTCACCGCGGTATAGCTGACCCGCGATTACTACCAATTCCAAGTTCATGAAGTCGAATTGCAGACTTCAATCCCAACTG